>Ga0209117_1000414_pt1 | contig 18658 bp, 16 predicted proteins | sample BlaSpr_A8_OM2_M2_FD_187978 | JGI IMG/M metagenome (GOLD analysis project Ga0209117, IMG submission 187978) | Forest soil microbial communities from Thunder Bay, Ontario, Canada - Black Spruce, Ontario site 2_A8_OM2_M2 (SPAdes) (version 2) | ecosystem: Environmental > Terrestrial > Soil > Boreal...
TCCGTGATGAGCAAGTGAAAGTGCTCGGGCATCACCACGTATCCGTGAACCACGAAGCGGTACTTGCGTCGCGCTTCCTCCAGGATTTTCACAAATAGGTCGCGCCGCCACGCCGAGCCCAATTCTGGTTGGCGACGGTAGCAACTGCTGGTGATGAAGTGCAGATCGTGCGTGCCACAATAGCGATGCAGACGCTTGGTCACGCAGTCAGAGTAATCACAAGCGCTGGAGGGTGACGGTGATCCCGACACAGTTCGATTGTGACGAAACCCACTCATTCGCAAAGAACGCGAATGAGTGGGGCACCCGGCCGCCCCTGGACCTTCGTCAACCGATCGTGAAGCCGAGGTAGTCTTTCAATAAATTAGGACACTGCCGAAGCAGAGGACCCATGAGCAAGTTGAGCAAGAGTCTCCACGGCATTATTGAAGTTCGTTCAAAACGGCGACGGTGGGTGTATGTGCTTTGCTGCGTTGTGGTTCTCCTGTTTGCTCTCTTTGCCGCGGCAATGGGCGGCATCGTGGGTGACATTGTTTATCTTCCGATAATTGCAATATGCTTGCTCCAGTTTCTTAGACCGACAATACTCGGATGGTTCTTGCTGACGGTGATTTTCTTAGGATACGCAGTCGGAGTTGCTATGCAATGGAGAGATTTATCTAGGATCGATTTTATGGTCTTCCTATTGATCGGGCTCGTCCCAGCTCTTGCTCTGTTGTGGTCCTGGCCGAGAGCGCTTGCTGAGCGGTAGCTGGTATGCCTGGCCTTGGACCTTTACACGATATACCTGCCGGGTGCCCCACACATTCGCGTCTTTTGCGAATGTGTGGGCGAGGGCCGCGACGGTGGCGGCTAAATGTTGATGCTATGCGCAAAGCCCACTCATCGCAAAGTGCCGGGTGCCCCACCCTTCGTTTTTTGAAGGGTGGGAATCTGCGCCCAGCGCTTGTGATCTTTCGCTGACCGCCACAATCTGATTTCTGCTCTTTTTCATCACAAACGCCCGGTCCACCCATCACAGACTTCTGACCGGACGTCGGCGACAATCGAAATCGACCTGTGTCAGGGGCGAGGTGTGCCCGTCAACTAAGACGGCCCTCAAAGCTGCACAGCCCCACTTGTCGGCGCTCTTTGACAACACGAAGTTGAGGCGATCACGCGTCACCGCTGCCATAACTTGTACTAAGTTCATTGGAATCTAGATTTTGAGTGACTTAGTAAGTAGTAACTCCTTTGTTTTCAAGGCCGAGCCCGGTAAAATGGCCCGTAACTCCTTTGTTATCTAGATTTTGTAAGTTAACTCCTTTAAACCCAAAGATTTAGCGGGAAAATCCCCGTAAAACGCTGATTCTAATAGATAGGGGGGAGGGGGGTACCCCCCCCCCAGTCACTAACCAGTAAACATAGTCAAAAGCCATGATTTTCCCCGGGTGCCCCATCCTTGCGCGTTCTTTGCGCAAGGGTGGGATTCGACGAGGTGTTCCGCGAGGGAGTTTTGACCTCCGACTCTGTTTGAAGGGGCGCGGCTTCAGCCGCGCCGTACACCCTCCATAACGCTCATTGACGGGGTTCTGAGCGCTATGGCCTGATTACCCCAATATAGGTTAGAATGCCTGCGACATGATGGGGGCCGTCATAGAGTGCTGCGGTGGCAATTCGTCTTGAACACGCCAACCTCTCTGTTCGCGACATCCATGAAATGATCCGTTTCCTGCAGACGGCATTTCCGGAGTTTCGGGTGCGGGGTGAAGGGATTACTCGGGACGGTGCCCACTGGGTGCATGTAGGCACAGACGACACCTACATTGCCTTAAGCGAATCGCGAGTTGAACCGCCGACGAAGGGAGCGCGCCGCTGTAGGGTCGAAAGCTGCCCGCAGATGACAACAACTTTACCTCCCGGAGACAACGCCCCGATCTCTTCGCGGTACGCTTCGCATGCTCGGAGACCGCGCGTTCCTGGGTACCATGAAACCAGCCAGCAAACCACAAAGGAGACTTGATCTCATGTCACGATTTGCATCCGCCCTACTGGCGTGCTTGGTGATACTGGGACTCACCGGACTGTACGCCGTTGCTCAGTCCCGCGAAATCCCCGACCCTTCCGCAAACTTTAGGACCATCGTTCCCCATCGCGACGCGATTCCCGTCCCCGCGCCGCTCACCGAATTTCCGCAAGAGAGTGAGCCATTCCTCCCCAATTTTTTCAGCTTCTCCGGTTCCCCCTACGTTGTGGGGGCAACGATTGATCCAACCACCACTGTTCCCGAAGCGGAGGAACACATCGCGGTTGATCCCAACAATTTCAACCATCTGATCGCAATGATCAGCGACTTCTCCCTCAACGGCGGATTCAACACCAGCAAATATGCCTTTTCCTCAAACGATGGATCAAGCTGGTCGCAGCACTTTGTGCCTCTCTCCGGCGGATTCCCGGCAACAGCCGATGGACACATCTGGCAAGCCAACAGCGATCCCGTAGTCGCGATGGACAAGTTGGGCAATGTCTATCTTGCGAATCTGTATTTGCAGGTCAAAGGCAACAAAGTCAGCAATGACGGCTACTACGTGTGCAGCGCGACACTGGCTTCCGGCCCAACTTTCAAACAATCCGGCTGCCACGCTGTCAGGACAACCCTCACGGCAAGCAGCAACGTGGAAGACAAAGAATGGATCGCTGTGGACAATAGCACCTCAACATTCTCCGGGCATGTCTACGCCTCCTGGACACATTTCACCTCCAGCTCGGATGCGATTTGGTTTTCGCGCTCGACCAATCACGGCGTGAACTGGTCGGCGCCCATACGGATCAATCCACTCTCACAGGACGGTGCTGTTCAAGGCTCTCAAGTCGCGGTGGGCCCTGCGGGCGAAGTGTACGTCGCGTATGAGGTGTTCTTAGTCTCGGGCCAGGGCCGGCACTATATCGCCAAGTCCACTAACGGTGGCGTTTCCTTCGGAACGCCAGTTCCCTTGACGCCGACATTCAACAATTTGAGCTTTACCGCAACCTATCGCGATAACACCTTCCCTGCCCTGGCAGTGAGCCCGGTTTCGGGCAAGGGATTCATTTACGACGTCTATACCGATCAGCCGGCGACCAACGCCCGTACCGCCTTCGTGCGCTCCACGACCTCAGGCGGTCTGACTTTCACCAGCCCCATCCGGGTGAACGATTCGACCACAGGCCAGCGCCTGATGCCGGCCGTCGCCGCCGACACGAATAGCGTCGTGCACATGAGTTGGTTTGACACTCGCAACAGCAGTTCCACTGGACTGCTGGATATCTACGCCACGTTCACCACCAATAACGGCTCCAGTTTCGCTCCGAACGCGCGCGTGACTTCGGTCCACATCAATGCCGGCGGAGCGGGCTTCATTGGCGACTATTCGGGCATCGCCCCTGGCCCCAATGGAACGACGAGGCACGCGCATCCAGTCTGGACGAGCGGAGGGGTAGGCGGATCCACCAGCGGCCGAATGCAAACCGCCACACTCACAGTCCCGTAAAAGCTGGAGCACAGCTAGAGATAATGTTGAACCGATAAGGTCTTGGACCCGGAAATCCTAGGCAAAACTGGAGATGAACCATGAATATGAATCGCGTACAGCGTCTTTTCACTGCGATGGTTGTCATTTTCGGCCTGTTCGCTCTTGGCGATGCCGCGGTTGCAGCCCCCAAGGCGAAGCATCACAACCATCATGACGGGAAGCAAATGCTCGGCGAGAAGCTCAAAACCAATGGGCGCCATGAAATTCACAAGAAAGGGAACTACACCACTTCGGTGGAAGTCAAAGACGGAAAGGTCGCTGGGGTGCACGTCAAGCACGCCACGAAGGGAGAGATCCCCGTCACCAAGTACAAGACCCATAAGAAAATGGCGCAGGCGGGTGGACACATCGTGTACGCGTCCTTGCTTTCAGTTCAGTACCAGGATATGGGCACAGTGTACATCGGTTATTCCTACGTCGACGACTACGGAGAAGTGGAAATCTATTGGTTCCCATACGACATGATCGTTGATGGGGATACGGGCGCGGTCGAGTACGTTCCAGAGAGTTAAGGGCCTGGCTACTTCAGAAGTACGGTGTCAACGGGACCTGCGTCATCGGCGTTGCCACGGCTCGGCAGGCAGTGCACAGTGTGCTTTCCTTGAGGTCGATCCACTCCACGGCGTGGGAAGGGGCCATGGCACAGCGGTAGTCATCGCAGTGAGTCAAGTTGAGAGTGTGGCCCAGTTCATGAACCGCTTCCTTGATCACGCGCTGGCGAAATAGTTCCGGGTCGGGCGGAAGGCCATAGAGTTCCTGACGCAGCCGGTGGGCTGAGACCACGGCGCAGGGGCCACCCATCTGCGCCTCGCCGAAAACGAAGGTAAGAATCGGGATGTAGAGATCCACCGTGGCGATCCCCAGCATTCGCCAGGAGTCCGCAGTAAGAAAACTCTGCATCCGATGCAGGATTTCTGACGAGTGGTACTGCTGCCGCTCTCCGTGGAAGGCGAACTCCGGATCCAGCCGGACCGGGAGCACCTTACAAGGGACGCGGAAAGTTTCTTCGACGGCGGGACGCAGATCCTTCAGCAGCCCGTCATCCACATTCCCGATCGGCAACAGTTGCAGCAGCTTCATGGGAGCAGGTCTCAGGTCTTAGGTCTCAAGCTTCGGGGCTCAGGCTTCGATTCGGCACTTAGACCTAAGACCTGACACCTGAGACCTCGCCTTCGGCTTCAATGCGTCTCAACCGGAGTCCGCGTCCAGCCGTATTTTTTCAGCTTGTGATAGAGAGTGACCCGGTCGATGTCGAGTATCTCCGCGGCATGGCTCTGATTGCCTCCACATTCCTCCACCACCCGCAGGATGTGGGCGCGCTCCATTTCCTCCAGCTTCTTGCCCGAGCCGGTGGAGACGCTTTGTGGCTTGAAAATGAAGTCCTGTTCGTGCAGCTCCGGCTCTTGCCCCACAACCATGGCGCGCTCCACCGCATTCTCCAGTTCACGAACGTTCCCCAGCCAGGGCTGCTGCTGCAGTTGGTTCATGGCCGCAGGCGAAACCCGGGTGATGCGTTTGTTCATCGCCAGAGAGAACTTGCGAACGAAGTGGTCCACAAGCACGGGGATGTCCTCCCGGCGTTCGCGCAGCGGCGGCAGTTCGATGCGGAAGACGTTGAGCCGGTAGAAAAGATCGGGGCGGAACTTACCCTCCGCGATCAGTTTTTCCAGATCCTTGTTGGTGGCGGCGATGCAGCGGAAGTCCACCTTGATGATCTGGTTGCCACCCACTCGGGTGATTTCGCGTTCCTGCAGTACCCGCAGCAGGTCGGTCTGCGTCTTTAGGGTGATGTCGCCGATCTCGTCCAGGAAAACCGTCCCACCCTCGGCAATTTCGAACTTGCCTTTCTTGCGGTACTGCGCACCGGTGAACGCGCCCTTTTCATGTCCGAAGAGTTCGCTTTCCAGAAGCGTCTCGGTCAGGGCGCCGCAGTGAATGACGACCAGAGGATGAAATCTTCGCGGGCTGGCGTGATGGATCGCGCGCGCCACCAGTTCCTTCCCGGTGCCGCTCGCCCCCGTGACCAGCACCGTAGCGTCCGTGGGACCAACGGTCTCAATGGCGTCGAAGACTTTGCGCATGGGACCGCTCTGGCCGACAATGTCCCCCGGACGCGCGACTTCGGCGACGGTCTCGCGCAGGAGTACGTTTTCCTGGGCGGTGCGTTTGTGCGACAGCGCGTTCTTTACCAGGTGTGCGATCTCGTCTGGGTCCAGTGGTTTGGTCACGTAGTCATAGGCGCCATTCTTCAGCGCCGTGACCGCGGTTTCGACCGAGGCGTAGCCGGTCATGATGATCACGATGAGCTCCGGATCGACTTCGTGCATGCGGCGCTGCAGCTCGATCCCATCGGTGCCGTGCATCTTGATATCCACCAGGGCCGCATCCCAGCGTTGTTCCGCCAGCCGGGTAAGCGCGTCGTTGGCATTCTCCGCGGTACCAATTTCGTAGCCCTCTTCGCAGAACCATTTGCCCAGCGAATCGCGCACGCTCAGTTCGTCGTCCACGATCAGCAGTTTCCCTTGTGTGCTCACTTCAATCACCTCACCTTCGTCGCAGCGCTCCCGGCGACGGCGTGCGCCAGGGAAGCGGATGGGGCTTGACTTGGCAGGGTTACGGTGAAGGTCGTGCCCCGTCCCAGCTCCGAATCGACTTCGATGCGCCCGTTATGCCGCTCCACGATGCCGCGACTGATCGCCAGGCCCAGCCCGACTCCGTGCCCACTTTCTTTTGTCGTCAAAAAAGGTTCGAAGATCTGGAGCAGTACGTGGGGAGCAATGCCCGCTCCGTCGTCGCGCACCCGGATCTTGATTTCGGTCTCATCGTTACTCAGCCCAGTCTCGAGCCAGAGATTGCCGCCCCGGGGCATGGCGTCGATTGCATTCATGATCAATGCCAGGAAGACTTGTTCCATCTGCGCAGGATCGCAGGGCACACGCGGCAGGTCTTCCGCAAGCTGCAGTTGCAGATGGATTCCGCCTAGCTCCAGTTGATGCCGGACCAGCAGCAGGCAACGATCAATCACTGCACGTAAGTCAGTCGACTGCACGTTCATGGGCGCGGTGCGCGAAAGCGTCAGCAGGTTCTTGACCAGTTCGCCGCAGCGCCGGCTTTCCGAGGCGATCAGTTCCAGACATTGCATCGCCTCCTCACGTTTTTCGCGCTCGACTTGGCCAGTCCCTACCCACTTCCGCAGCAGTTTGGCATAGGTAAGAATCCCAGAGAGCGGGTTGTTCACCTCGTGTGCCACGACGGCCGCCATCTTACCGATGGAAGCCATCTTTTCCACATGCAGCACGTGATCGTGGGCGCGATTGAGTTCCTTCGTCTTCTGCTCGACACGATCTTCGAGCGTCTTTGCCCAGGTAACGATTTCTTCATTCGCCGCGCGCAACTGCAGGCTCATGCCATTAAAGGAACGGGCCAGGTCCCCCACTTCGTCCTGCGACTGCACTTCGATCTGGTAACCCAGTTCCCCGCGGGAGAGATGTTCGGTGCCGTTCTTGAGCGCCTTGATGGGGTCTCCGACCACTTGCCACACGAATAGAAAACTCACAACTGCCACAATCAGCAATGCTCCCGCCGTGTAATACAACATGAGGTCGCTGCTGGCCGCGAGTTGCGCGTCAGTTTTCGCTAACGAAAGATTTGTGTCCAGCACGCCCAAAACTTGCTGGCTGGCAGGATGCGCGTGGCAGTCGGCGTTGGAGCAACTGGGACTGTTTTCGATGGGAGTGATAATTCCCAGCACACGTTGCCCGCCGTCACCGCGATAGATACGAAAGCGGTCGGGGCGATCGAGGCGCGCCAGCGGCTGCGATTGGGTGTGGCAGCCATAGCAGGCCTCCGCCGTCTTATCGAGAACGTGGCTGACTTCCGCTGAATCAGTGGAATAGCTGACACGCCCCTGCTGGTCAAGAATGCGCACTTTGACCATGCCGGGTTCGTCGGCCATGGTTTGGATCGCGTGGTAGAGTCCCTCGCGATCGTTGCGCAGCATGTAATACGTGGTGCTGTGCTTGATTACATCGCTGACCCGCTCGGCGCTGGCCAGCGTGGCTGCTTCCAGATGCTGGCGATGCAATCGGATATTCAAGTATCCGAGGAGAGCGAAGATGACGACCATGACGGCCAGCAGGGACCCAATCAACTTGGCACTGATGCTGTTAGTCACCCGCGTCCATCCCAGATCGCTGCGAATTGGCTCAGTCTCCCGCATGGCCTAATACCGCTGTAGCAACAACCGGCCCGGTTTCGGTTCGGAGACGTTGCTTCACTGGATGTCGTTCTTCGGGAAAGATAGGCAGGTGCTTCACTGCCAACCCGAACAGGGCGAAGCCCGACGCGATAATCATGAGGGTCACGGAGAACTCGGTCCACTTCGGGAGGTAGTGATGCCCGGCGTAAGTCTCAAAGCCGGTGAGGCTGACATTGAGGCGGTTGGTGATGAATCCGAGCACAGTGCAGATGGAGGCTAGATACAAGCCATTTGGCGATAGCCTGACCTTCTTGAAGCTGAGCATGGTGATTGGAATCACGAAAGCCAGCGTCAGTTCGAGCCACAGGAAATACGCTTCGTAGCTGGGTTTAATGATTTGTCCTAACATGCCGCGATGGAAGTAGTCCTCAAAGCGCAGCAGAGCATTGACCCAGAGAGCAACCAGCAAGGCGCCGCCCAGTTCGACCAGCACCGGGAGTTCGAGGTGACGGCCGAAGGCTTTCGCGCTCTGCGTGGACTCGAAGATCGTCATGGCCAAACCAACCGCAATCGCCGAGCCGAAAAAGAGGAACGGCAGCGCGGGCGTGTACCAGAACGGATGCAGCTTGCTTGGCATGATCAGATAGAGCGATCCGAGCGAACTCTGGTGCAGGGTGGAGAGCAGGATGCCCAGGACGACCAGCACGGCATAGATTTTCTTAATCCACTTGATTGGAGTCTTCAGGTTGAAGCGCTCCAGCACATTGGGAAGGAATTCGAAGAAGAGCACAGTGGTGTAGGACATTACGCAGATCCCGACCTCGAACATGACCGAGTGCGGGTTCATGTAGATGAGCTGATGCCAGATGTACCAGGGGCGGCCAAGATCGAACAACAGCCCAACGATGAAAAGTACATAGCCCAGGAACGCCGTCAACACCGCAGGGCGCACAACGCTGTGCAGTCGCTCAACGTTGAACAGGTAGACCGCACCAACAATGCAGAAGCCACCCGCGGCCAGCATGACTCCACACAGGAGGTCGAAGCCGATCCAGAGCCCCCAGGGAAACTGGTCAGTCATGTTTGAAACCGCGCCCAAGCCATAAAAAAAGCGAATGAATGCGGAGTACAGGCCCAGGCCCATAATCACAATGAATACGACTCTCCAAAAAGTCAGCTTGAACTTCATCGCGCACTCCCATTCTTTTCTTTTGCTTGGGCAGCGGCTGTTTCTTCAACAGCGGCTACTTCTTCCCGGCGATGCGAAACCCAATAAATGCCTCCCAATACCAACGTCCACACGGGGATAAAGTCTGGAATTCTCTCCATCACCCGCCCGGTGTATTCCGGAATCGGGGTGTCGCCGATTTTTTCGGGGGCGGGATAACCGTACTCTTCAACTTTCATGCTGGAGAGAATAAAGACCGACGTTCCGCCAGCTTCGTTAAGGCCGTAAATACGAGGCAGGTAGGTGGATGGATTTTGACGGATGCGGTCCTGCGCTTCCTTAATGAGGTCGTCGCGTTCCCCGAACTTCGTGGCCCCAGTCGGACAGATCTCGGCACATGCCGTCGGTTTGCCGGCCAGCACGCGGTCCGGGCACATAATGCACTTGCGAACCCGCGGATTGAGCGAGTGCCATTCGTATTTTGGCTGGGCAAACGCGCAAGCCACCATGCAATAGCGGCAGCCGATACACTTCCAGACGTCGTATACGACCGGACCCTCCTTGGTCTTATGCATGGCGCCAACGGGACAAACCGACGCGCAAGCGGGATGCTCACAGTTCATGCATAGCCGGCGCATGAATTTGTCGTCCTTGGTCAGAACGACCGTGTATTTATGTTCCGATTGCACCGACTCCGCTGCTACTTTGTCGTCGTACGGCAGCTTGTTCTGCTGCGCGCAGGCGCCTTCACACTGTTTGCAACCGATGCACATCGTCGCGTCATACAGCAGGGCCTTACTCATGGGAATTGCTCCTCGTTGCTCCCAAGCGGGACTTCCGTTCCAATGGAATGAAGTGCGAAGTAAACGTACGCTGTGACGGAACAGGCTTGGGAACGGTACAGAACACCTTTGGCGGGCCGACTATAAAGAAAGAACCGGGTCCGGAGAGGTGTGCACCCGGACCTGGGGAGACTGTTCCCTGTGGGAAAGCGAACAGGGGAGAAGGTTTCCGGTTGGCTACGGGTCGGCCGATTGTCCGTGCCGTCCGCCGAATTGAGCCGGACATCTTCATACTTCTCCCTCCTTCTCCCTCGCGCCTTCTTCAGCCGCTGCCAGCCAATTCGTGACAGCGGCGATGCGCAAAGAGAAACAGCCAATGGTTACTGCCAATGACTACTTCTGCAGGCTACGAACGTACGTCACAACCGCCTTCACCTGGTCAGCGGGCAGACCCTTCACCGTGGCGGGGTGCTTCGCCTTTTCCGTAACGGCCTTGGCCAGGTCGTCATCCGACAGCTTCTTTGCCTCGTCCGAAACCAGGCTCGGAATTTTCGCTGCGGGCTTGCCAGCAGCATCCGGCCCGTGGCAGGCTGCACATTTTGCTTTGTAGAGAGCGGCTCCGTCATCGGCAGCCCACGACAGATTGGGAATCAGGATGAACAGGGCCACCGCGATTGTCATTACCAGCATCACCAGCTTTGTCGTCTTCATGATGTCGTTTCTTCTCCTTGTGAAGTTTTGCAACCCGATGAAATTAACGGTTCTTCTCGCAGTCGTGCGTGTGTTGCGAAAGTAACCACAGATACAACCCTCCAAGAACACGATGTAACAGAACTCAGCCGCTCTATCGCTGCCTAGAAGCCATCTCATAATGAACCGAAGGAGTAAACTGCGTATCCCTCAGGGGCTAAGCCCCCGTCGTTATTGGTTCTGGGCGGCACCCTTCGGCTTCGCTCAGGGCAGGCTCTTGAAGCCGTGCCCTACCCAAAACGATTTATGAGATAGTTTCTAGTTGAGAGTTTCAACGTTTGAGGGGAACAGCCGCAGTGATCCAAGTCACCCTAGACCGTGACTTTGGTCGGGATGGGACGCGCTCAAGCGAGCTCGTGAGAGTCCACGGGTCACGTCAACGGGTGACTGCGGTCACAGCGTCTCTCGCAATCAGGAGAGACAATCCATGGCAGCAGCGAGGTGTAGCTATGCCGATACTCATGATGGCTCTGCTCGCGTTGGTAGTGTTTGGCCTGATTGGAATTCTGTTGACAGCCGCGGTAATCCTGGAGCAGTCCAAGCTCAAACGTGCAGCCAAAGGTAACGCCGCACATCCTGTGACCTCCGGCGCTGTCCCCTCACTAAATCCGAAACTTTGATAGACCGCGTGGCGACGGCACGACGACACGGAATCCGGCTGCATAGGAGAAACCTGATGAGCACGACTGTGCTGGATAAAGACAAGAAAGCCGACCTGGCAGGTCCGGGAATCGGCGATTACAAAGAATTGGAAAAAATTCTGCCGCAAGGTTACCGGTCGTTATTGACCCCGAAAGAGACGCAGCAGGCCAGCTTCCACGTGAAACGCTATATCGAAGACAACCTGTGCAAGGAACTCAACCTGATGATGGTCGAAGTGCCGCTCATCGTGGATGTGGAGAGTGGTGTCAACGACATGCTGGATCGTGACGGGTCGCGCACGCCGATTCAGTTCCATATCTCGAACGATCGCAACCTGCATCCCATCGACGCGCAGGTCGTGCAAGCCGCGACCAAGTGGAAACGCGTCGCTCTCAAGCAATTCGATTGCAAAGTTGGTGAGGGCATCTGCACCGACATGCGCGCCGTTCGCAAGGACTATTTCCTGGATCACGACCACTCCGCCTACGTCGATCAGTGGGACTGGGAGCGCGTCATCACCAGTGAGCAGCGCAAGGTGGAGTTCCTCAAGGCGATTGTCGGCAAGATCTGGAAAGTAATCGTCGGAGCGGAAAAGTTTGCGCAATCCCTGTTTCCGCAATTAAAAGACCCTCGCTATCCCGATCTGCCGGAGGAGTTGACCTTCCTGCACGCCGAGGAATTACTCGATATGTATCCCGATCTGCCGCGCAAGCAACGTGAGACCGCGGTGCTGCAAAAGTATCCCGCGATCTTCATTATCGGCATTGGCTGGCCTCTGAAGGACGGCTATCCGCACGAGATGCGCGCCGCCGATTACGACGATTGGGTCAGCAACACTCACGGTCAGACCGGCAAAGAAACGCATGGGCTGAATGGCGACATCCTGGTATGGAACTCGGTCACCAAGCGGCGCCATGAACTGACGTCGATGGGCATCCGGGTCACGGCCGAGACTCTGAAGCAGCAGCTTACGATCTCCAAGCAGCTGGACTTCATGCAATTGCCGTATCACCAGGCGATTCTGAACAACAAAATTCCGCTCTCGATCGGCGGCGGAATCGGGCAGTCGCGGACGTTGATGCTGTTGCTCCGAAAGGCGCATCTTGGGGAAGTCAGCGTTACGGTGTGGCCGAGGGTGCTGAAGGAGATGTGCGCGGGGAAGAATATTTTCGTGCTGGAGTAAGGTTGGCTTGGGAAGAAAGGGGGTAGTCGAAAGCGACTACCCCCTCACAATGTGGTGGCCACGAATTTCCGACTGTGGCGCTGCGAACGTACCCGACAGCCCGCGGTTTTAAGCTCTTCCCTGCGTTCTACTTGCTCATCTTGTCCATTTTGTCCATTTTACCCATGCCCATCGAATACGTGCCGGTGCACTCGAGGTCATTAGAGCCATCTGCGTTGGCTTTTCCGGAGCAGCCTCCGGAACCCTTAATGCCTTTGTATTTTCCGGTGCCGCCCACGATCTTCCATTTATTGGCGACAGGTTTCGTGGTGTCGGTGGAAGTGGAACCCTCATACATGTAGTGAACCTTGTCGCCATTGTCAGTGGCCGCAATGTAGACGCCGTGGAAGTTGAACTTCGCTTTCCACTGGTCATGGAATTCCGTAAACGTACCATTCTTTTCCTTCAGATCACCCTCGCTTGACGTAGCTTCGCAGGTACCTTGTCCGATGTAATAGCTGTGATCGGGTGCGTCGCCGATATCGAGTTTGTGTTCTGTCGTCGCCTTCAGGCAGTGCCACTTGGTGTCGACCTTGCTCTGTGCCATCGCGATGGATCCCGACACAAGCAGAGTCAATGCAACCAGCGAAAGCTTGCGCATCTTTGTGTTTCTCCTTTGTGATTTGGGTAGGAAATCGGCGCAACTATAGAGTACTCGCCCCATTTTAGCAAGCGACAGGTTCTATGAGATGGCTCGGCTCTGTTGACATCCTCGTATTTTGGGTTGCGGTTACGTTGGCAAAAGCACCGCTCTCCTGTCGGGCGTCCCCGTCCGCCGGAACGAGGACGTTCTACACTCCGAGCGGCAGTTCGGATCGGAGCGTGGTGCCGGTCAGATGATTCTTCACGGCCGCGGCCAACCGCCGTATGCCCTGTCGTATTTGCTCCGGAGCGGCGTTGGAAAAGTTCAAGCGCATGTGGCGGGAGCCTTCGCGGCCATCGTTGGCGTAAAACGAATCGCCCGGCACGAACGCCACGTTCTGCTCGATTGCCGACTTGAAAATCGCCTGCATGTCCAGTCCTTCAGGCAGAGTTACCCAAAGAAATAGCCCACCCTGAGGATGAGTCCAAGTGACCGCGGGCGGGAAGAATTCTTTCAAAGCCTGAAGCATTACGTCGCGGCGTTCGCGATAGATCTGACGAATCAGCTTCACGTGTTTGTCGAGAAATCCATCGCGCGCGACTTCGTAGGCCACGAACTGAGTGAAGGTCGAAGTGTGCAGGTCAGCGCCCTGCTTCAGTTGCGCCAGCTTGCTGATAATCTCAGGCGGAGCCACGATCCATCCCAGTCGAAGTCCGGGGGCCAGCGTCTTCGAGAATGTACTCAGGTAAATGACGTTGCCAATGGAATAGCCGTCGTCGCGCAGCAGGTTCTCGCGGTCCAGCACGACCAACGAGGGGAGGTGCTCGCCTTCATAGCGCAGCTGGCCGTACGGGTCATCTTCGATGATCGGAATGCCATACTTTTCCGACAGCATCACCAGTTCGTGGCGACGCCCCTCCGACAACGTGGTTCCAGCCGGGTTCTGAAAGTTGGGCAGCACGTACATGAACTTGGGGCCGGAACGCAGAGGCTCTTCCAGCAAGTCGGTGCGGAGGCCGTTTTCGTCGATCGGGACGGATACATATTCCGCGCCATAAATGTTGAACGCCTGCAGCGCGCCGAGATAAGTCGGGGCTTCCACCAGCACGCGATCCCCGGCATTGATAAACAGTTTGCCGATCAGGTCGAGTGCCTGCTGCGAGCCGGAAGTGATCAAGACGTTCTCCACCTTCGCCTTGATCTTGTAGCGCGCCATGTTGTTCGCAATCAGTTCGCGCAGGGGCCGGTAACCCTCGGTTTCCCCGTACTGCAAGGCGGAAGCCGCCTGCTCGGTAAGCACCTTGTGGCAGGCTTCTTGAAATCGTTGGACGGGGAAAACATCGGGGGCAGGCAAGCCGCCGCCGAAGGAAATCATTCCGGGTTTTTGGGTGAACTTTAACAGTTCGCGGATTTGAGAACTGGTGATGCCTTTGGTACGTAGCGCGTAACGAGCCGTCCAGGCGGTTGACATGGCAAACCCTCCCGAGAGTTATTGTAGACTCCAGGCATGCGTTTCTTAGTATGACGTTTGAGACAGGAGATTGAGACCAGGGTGCGGGACTCTCTGAGGCTGCTCATCTCCGATCTTAGGAGCATGCAGTAAGTCTCCACGGTCTGGCCTCAGCGCCTGAAGGCGCTTTCATAACGCAGCACTTGCGGCATGCCTGAAGGCATGCCCTGATACGAATCCATGCCCTGATACGAATCAAAGTCCGCAACATGAGGCTAGGCGAAGCCGTCCGGTTGACTGACCGCGCCAATGTGGGCCTGTTCATCGATAAACACGCGGCCGGCGGTGAGCGCTTTGCGGTCAATTTCCAGCAGATCGAGGTTCTTTACCTTGTCTTCGAGCACGCCCAAGGCGGTTCCGGGAGCCAGACACTCGGTCTCTTCCAACAGCGCCCCCATCATTACGATGTTGGCTACTTTCGTCGAACCGAGTTTGTCGGCGATCTCCGCAGCCGGAATCCCGATCACCCGCACCTCCGGCGCGTAAAAGTCGGCGGGCAGGCTGGCGCCGTTGTAAAGAATCATTCCGCCGCTTGCTACCTCGTGGGCAAACTTCCGCAGCGAGAACTCATTCATGGCCACCAGCACATCCGGGAGCGAGATCAGGGGCGACCCGATCCGCTCTTTCGACAAGCACACATGGCAGTGCGCGCTGCCCGAACGCATCTCCGGACCATACGACGGCAGCCAGCTCACTTCCAGTCCTTCGCGCATGCCCATTTCAATGAGGAGTTGTCCCAACAGCAGCACGCCTTGCCCTCCGAGGCCTGCGATTTTGATCTTAACGTTTTTGAAGTGATGGGCGCGCTTCGGTTTAGAAGCATCGTGCGCTCCCTCTTTCGGAGTGATCTCAAGCACATCCGAAACGGTCCGTTGCGGCGGTTCATTGCCTACGGGAATTTCCGGGCGGCGATCACGGAACACATTCAGCGGAAAGGTTGGCGTCATCTTGTCGAGGACCCAGCGCCGCGCCTCCACTGGATCTTTGCCCCAGATGGTCGGGCACGGCGACAGGATTTCGACGAACGAGAACCCGACGCCATCGCGCTGGATCTCGAGCCCCTTACGGATCGCCCGCCGCGCCTTCATAATGTTCTTGTTGTCCGAAAGCGCCACGCGTTCGATGTATGCCGGCGCATCGAGCGTGGCGAGAAGTTCCGCCATGTGCAGAGGGAAGCCCTCATTCGACGGCCGCCGGCCCCAGGGAGAAGTTGTGCTCTTCTGCCCGACCAGGGTGGTGGGTGCCATCTGTCCGCCGGTCATGCCGTAGATTCCGTTGTTCACGAAAAAGACAGTGATCTTCTCGCCTCGGTTGGCGGCATGCACGATCTCAGCGGTGCCGATTGCCGCCAAGTCTCCATCTCCCTGATAGGAGATGACGATTTTGTCGGGGCAGGATCGTTTGATTCCCGTGGCCGAGGCTGGCGCGCGGCCGTGCGCGGCCTGCACATTGCCTACGTCAAAATAGTAGTAGGCAAACACTGAGCAACCCACCGGACTGACGAAGATCGTCTTGTCCTGCAGCCCCAGTTCCTGCAACGCTTCGGCAATCAGCTTGTGTACCACTCCGTGTCCGCAGCCGGGACAGTAGTGGGTCTGGTGCTTCAGCTCTGATTTGCGCTCGTACAGGTCATAGAACAGCGGCGACTTGGAGTGGATGAGCTCGTATCCATTGTTATTAAGTTGGTTGTCGACTTTGGCGCCGCCTTGGGACTTCACTTCGGGGTCCGGTGCGTTGACCACGCTTTCGTTTGCCATTTTCGTTGTCCTCTTCGAACCGGCTCTTCGTCTAGCCCGCAGCGGCTAAAGCCGCATTCAAAACAAAGCAATAACCGCAGCGCTGAAGCGCTGCGCCACCCAAAATCCAGTGCAACATCGAGTTTCTTTGCCGCGGCTAAAGCCGCTTTCTTGCCGCCCTATGCGGCACGGTTGGAGCCGTGACCTTCCCGAAAATCCAAGCTCACCAAAACTGTTTAGCAGTCTGAAACGGGGCAAGCCCCGTCTCTACACGAGTTTTTCCGCCGCCCGTGAAGCCGCGATCTACCCAGAACTTCAGACCGCCACGGGCATGCGGGTCAACACTTGTTGCTGCAACTCTCGGACCGAGGGCACGTTGCCGCCTACCCGGCCGTAGAACTCCACCGGCACCTTGCCGTTCAGCGCCAGGCGCACATCTTCCACCATTTGTCCGTTGCTCAATTCGACGACCAGGACCTTTTGGACCTTCGCCGCAGCTTTTCTCAGAGCCTTCGAAGGATAAGGCCACAGAGTGATGGGCCGGAACAATCCTGCTTTCACGCCTTCCTTGCGCAGTGCTTCGACCGTGGAAAGCAACACTCGGGACACGATGCCGTATCCAACGAGTAATATCTCAGCGTCGTCGGTGTGGTAGAGCTCCGAGCGCGGCTCGGCTGCTTGCGCACGGATGTACTTGGCTTCCAGTCTGCGCTGGTGTTCTTCGAGTTCATCGGTTTCGAGAAAGATGGAACTGATCAGATTGGCACGCGTCTCGGGCGTTCCCTTTACCGCCCACGGTTTTTCAGGCGGCTGAATCTGACGATATTCGAGATCCAGTGGCTCCATCATTTGCCCGACGAAGCCGTCGGTCAGCACGACTGCCGGATTGCGGTATTTGTCCGCGAGATCGAAGGCCAGCATGGTGAGCTCGGCCATCTCCTGCACCGATGCGGGAGCCAGCACGATATTGCGGTAGTTGCCATGTCCGCCGCCCTTCACCATGGCGAAATAGTCGCTTTGTTCCGGCGCGATGTTGCCGAGTCCCGGTCCGCCGCGCATTACATCGACGATCACGCAGGGCAGTTCGGCGCCGGCCAGATAGGACATACCTTCCTGCATCAGGCTGAGGCCGGGCCCCGAGGACCCACTCATGACGCGGGCCCCAGCCGCCGCTGCCCCATATACCATGTTGATGGCGGCGACTTCGCTCTCGGCTTGCAGAAAGGTTCCGCCGACCTGCGGGAAGTAGAGCGCGGCCGCCTCGGCGATTTCGCTGGCTGGAGTAATCGGATATCCATAGTACGCGCGGCACCCGGCCAGGATCGCGCCCTTCACTACCGCCACGTTTCCTTTACAGAGCTGCCGCATGTTCGCCTCCTTGCGCTGGCGCCAACGCCTTTGCTTTCGCCTTGATGCGGTAGACCGTAATCGCGCCCGGTTCCGGGCAGCAATAAAAGCAGATTCCACAACCCGTGCAGTCCTGCCCGGTGTAGCGCGCCGGATGAACCCCGTAAGAACTCAACTCCGGCGCCAGTTCCAGGCACTTGGGCGGACAGGACTCCACGCACAGCCCGCACCCCTTGCATTCCTCGACATCGACCGTGACCTTACCGCGCGCTTGGCCTGCCATGGTTCACCTCGTTGCCGCTGTCTCCGGAGCTAAAGGCCGCTGCAGCCACTTGGTTTTCTCGCAAAATTGATAAAGTTCTTCCCGAAACTTGGGATGTGCAATGTCGATCAGCGCCTGCGCCCGTTCCCGGATGCTCTTGCCGTGCAGATACGCTACGCCGTATTCGGTCACCACATAACGGACCAGCCCACGCGACGTGACCACTCCCGCGCCTGGGCTCAGCATGGGCGCAATCCGCGAGATCGCGCCATCCTTTGCGGTAGACGAAATGGCGATGATCGGCTTGCCACCCTTGGAGCGCGAAGCCCCGCGCAGGAAGTCCACTTGTCCGCCGATGCCGCTATAAAACTGGTTTCCGATCGAATCGGAACAGACCTGACCAGTGAGATCGACCTGCAGCGCGGAGTTGATCGCCACCATGTTGTCGTTTCGGGCAATGAGTCCGGGATCGTTGCTGTAAGCCGTGGGGTGGAACTCGAAGATCGGATTGTTATCCACGAAATCGAACAGCTGCTTCGTGCCAATAGCAAATCCGAGGATGATTTTCCGCGGCTTGAAGTTCTTGCGCGCACCCGTGAGCACGCCCGCTTCGATCAGAGGAATCACGCCGTCGGACACCAGTTCGCTGTGCACCGCGAGATCCTTGCGATCCATGAGAAACGGCAGCACCGCGTCCGGGATTCCGCCGATGCCGGTCTGCAGCACGGCCCCGTCCTCAATCAAATCCGCGACGTTGCGGGCGATGGCCTTATGCATGTCGGTGATTTGCGGGCGCTTCCAGGTGCACAGAGGCCGGGAGAAATCCACCACGGCGTCAAGTTCAGCCACGTGGATAAAGCTGTCTCCAAAGGTGCGCGGCATTTGGTCATTGATCTGCGCCACCACG
>Ga0209117_1000415_pt1 | contig 18652 bp, 17 predicted proteins | sample BlaSpr_A8_OM2_M2_FD_187978 | JGI IMG/M metagenome (GOLD analysis project Ga0209117, IMG submission 187978) | Forest soil microbial communities from Thunder Bay, Ontario, Canada - Black Spruce, Ontario site 2_A8_OM2_M2 (SPAdes) (version 2) | ecosystem: Environmental > Terrestrial > Soil > Boreal...
GGCGGCCAGCCGCTGGCCGAGCCCGAGCTGGAAATCACCGAGATCAACGCCGACGAGCCCGCGGATTTCGAAGTTGAAATGGAGACCCAGCACGGGTCCGAGATCAGCGCCTCGCCTGATCTGCTGGCCGGGTACCACCACGAGACCCAAGACCAGGCTCCGGCGGAACTCGCCCCTGAACCGACATACGCCGAACCCGCTCACGCAGAAGCGGTGCATGGGGAGGCAAGCGAACTGGCCTCGTTTGTCGCAAATCTGGAAGCTTCGCTCGGCGATTCTTTCCCGCAAGCGCAGCCGCCCGCTGCTCAGCCACCGGCAATTCAGCCACACGACACCCAGGCGTTTCCGGGCTGGCCAGCGGCGCCAGCGCCGGCCGGAACCAGAACTCCCGAGCCGGAACCCGAGCCCGTGGCCCACATCGAAATTCCGGCCCCGGCGGCCATGCCCGCCATCGCAGCATCGGCGGGAGGCGCCGCAACCGCCGCCGCTCCTGCCATGAGCTACAGCCCTGCCCCGGTGCGCCCTTTGGGAGCCGGAGCCCAGGCCATGCATCCCTCCGACAGCGTCGATCTTTCGGAGATGTTCGGCGAATTGAAACAGGAACTCGAAGAAGAGGTTGCTGCCGGCGATGACGATCCGGAAACCCATTACAACCTGGGCGTTGCCTTCCGCGAAATGGGCCTGCTCGACGAAGCCATCGCCGAATTGCAGAAAGTCTGCACCTCGATCGATCGCGGCCAGGCATTTTCGCAGCCGGTCCAGACCTACACCTGGCTGGCCCAGTGCTTCCTCGATAAAGGAGTTCCTGAAGCCGCCATCCGCTGGTATGAAAAAGCGCTTCACATCCCCGGACTCGATAACGAAGCGCGCCTTGCCATCAACTACGAACTTGGGTCGGCCTGCGAAACTGCCCTGGACAAGCCCGCGGCACTGCGTCATTTCACCGACGTGTACGGCGCCAACATCGATTATCGCGATGTGGCCGAGCGCATACAGGCTCTGAAGTCGTAGAATGCACCAAGTGGGTTCGAAATTTGCGCTGCGGATGCGACCCGATCCCGCGCCCGCCCCACGGCCTTACTCACAACGACGCGTGCAATGATTTCCGATCCCAAGCTACCTTTTGCCAGCGACTCCACCGGTGTCGGAGAATTCAAATCCCCGGCGGAAACATCTGTCCCAGTCGTTCCTGTGCAAGCGCCAGTGCCAGTTTCCGTTTCCAGGCCCTCGCCTTCGGTCGCGCGTCTGTGGCTCCGCCGCATCGGAGTGCTTTTGTTCGTATTCTTGTGCGCGACGCTCGGGGTGACGCTCATGATTCTGCCCTGGCGTCCCGAGTGGTCCGAAAACCCTCTGCTCCTCCCGTATCCCACGCTTCGCGCCATGGTATCCAGCGGCTTCGCGCGCGGCCTCGCGACCGGCTTGGGCGTGCTCAACGTGTGGATCGGATTTTGGGAGGCCATTCAATATCGGGAAGAGGAATGAAAAACAGTCGTTAGTCGCTAGCCGTTGGTCGTTCGCGAACAACGGCCATCGGCCGCAGCCCCATTTATTCAACTGAAGATTGACGAACGACCAACGACTAGCGGCCAACGACTGATTTATTTATGACTGATCAAAAACTCAAGCCCGCTCCCCTCGCGTATCAGAACCAACCATTTCTTAACAGTCCTGACGGCAGAATTCTGCGCCTGCTCTCCGAGTACAGCGAGCCGCTCTCGCGCTTCCGCCGTGAGCAGATCCAGGACACGGTCGTTTTCTTTGGCTCCGCCCGCATCCACAGCCGCGACAACGCCAGCAACCGTCTGACCGAAGTTCGCGGCAACGGCGCTCGCGTCTCCGCGACGCAGCAAGCCAGGGATATGAAGCGCGCCGAGGCTGCCGTTGACATGGCTCGCTACTACGAGGACGCGCGCCGGCTTGCCCATCTGCTGACCGATTGGTCCACCCAGATCCCCGCCAAGCGCCACCGCTTTGTCGTCACCACTGGCGGCGGCCCGGGCATCATGGAAGCCGCAAATCTCGGCGCTCACGAAGCGGGAGGAAAAACCATCGGCCTCAACATCAACCTGCCTTTTGAGCAGAATCCGAATCCCTATATCACGCCTTCGCTCAACTTCGAGTTCCATTACTTTTTCATGCGGAAGTTCTGGTTTGCGTATCTGGCCAAAGGGCTGGTGATCTTTCCCGGGGGCTTTGGCACGCTCGACGAGCTTTTTGAAATCCTCACCCTCGCCCAGACCGAGAAACTGGCCAAGAAAATTGTGGTGGTCATCTATGGCAGCGATTACTGGAAGAAGGTCGTCAATTTCGAAGCCATGGTCGACGCAGGCGTGATCTCACCCGAAGACCTCGATCTGTTCAAGATGTCCGATTCGCCAGAAGAGAGCTTCAAGTTCCTGAAAGAAGGATTGACCAGGTACCATCTTGGCCCGCAGCAACCCAAGCGCACCGGCGAGGCGGCCGCCCCCGAAATCGCCAAGACGCGACCCTAACCCCGTGTGGGGACGGGCGCCCCGCCCGTCCAAGCCGAGCACAGTTCGGCAGACTGCCTCTGGTCACAGCGACTCTGGAGTCGCTGTAATGCCACCGTTTTTCGCGGACAGAGCCTGCCCTGAGCGAAGGCGAAGGGAGTGTCCGCGCCACACGGGAATCTCTCGTAGTACGCTGAGAGCTGATGGCCGCCCGCTGTCTGCTCTATTACATCACCGACCGAAGCCAGTTTCTGGGTGACGAGCGCGCCCGCCGTCGCGCCCTGCTCGCCAAAGTCGCCGAAGCCGGGCGTGCCCGGGTCGACTACATCCAGCTCCGCGAAAAAGATCTGAGCGCGAGAGAACTGGAAATGCTGGCACGGGACGCCCTAAGTGCCGTGCGCAACAGCACTCCACTGAGAACTGAGAACCGAAAACTGAGAACTGGTCTCCTCATTAACTCCCGCACGGACGTCGCGCTTGCTGCGGGAGCCGATGGCGTTCATCTGCGCGCAGACGATGTCGCACCTCATGAAGTGCGCCAGGCGTTGGAGGTTTCTGCCCAACAGCCACTGACCACCGACCACTTTCTGGTGGTCGCCTCCTGTCACACTGCCCCCGATGTCTTCCATGCCGAATCTGAGAAAGCCGACTTTGCCGTCTTCGCTCCAGTGTTTGAAAAGCTGGTTTTTGAAAAGAAAGACACGCCCGGAACCCAACCCACCGGCCTCGACGCCTTGCGGGAAGCCTGCCGGGCGAAGATCCCCGTCCTCGCTCTCGGCGGCGTCACCATAGAGAACGCCGCATCGTGCCTGAACGCCGGAGCGGCCGGCGTCGCCGGCATTCGCTTGTTCCAGGAGAATAAAATCGAAGAGGTCGTCCGCGCGCTGCGGGCGCTCTGACACCATGGACCCGAAGGCCCCGACAGAACCGGCGCAACTGCTCTCCCGGTCCCGAGCAAGCTCGTGTGGGGACGGGCGCCCTCGCGAGCCTGCCCTGAGCGAAGCCGAAGGGTCCATGCCGAACGCAAGCTCGGCAGCCGCTTGTGGTCACAACAATTCTGGATTCGTGCTCGTCCGCATTCCCGCGGGATGGTTCCTCATGGGCTGCGACACCGGACAGGACAACGAAAAGCCCGTGCATCGCGTCTGGGTGGACGAATTTCTGCTCGCCGCCCGCCAGGTCACCAATGCCGACTACAAATGCTTCCTGCGCGACACCGCGTCTTTGCAGCCACCGTTCTGGAGCGACCCCGCGTTCAACCATCCCCAGCAGTCGGTAGTTGGAGTGTCGTGGCACGAAGCAATCCGCTACTGCGAGTGGTTAGGCGCAAGCGCCGGAAGAAAGTTCCGTTTGCCTACCGAGGCCGAATGGGAACGCGCCGCTCGCGGAGGCCATAAGGACGCAGACGCAGGCGCGCTATACCCGTGGGGCGATGCGCCTCCGCAGTCGCTCCCCGGCTACGCCGATCGTTGCGCCGCTTTTTGGAAGACGGGTCCCGAGCCCGTTGGCGGCGCCGAACCGAACGCATACGGCCTCTACAACATGTGCGACAACGTACACGAGTGGTGCAGCGATTGGTATTCCGCCGGCTACTACGCGGTGTCGCCCGAGCGCAATCCCCGCGGCCCCGAGACCGGCAAGCGGCGCGCTTCCCGCGGCGGCTCCTGGCGACACCACGTCAAGATGTCGCGCTGCGCAGCCCGTTCCAGCATCCCTCCCGAGTTTCAATACGCAGATTACGGATTCAGAGTCGCGTGCGACGTACAATTGCAGGTCAGAGGTTAGAGGTCCGATTGCAGAAGTCAAACCTCCCGGCTCTTACCTCCGCAATCTGACCTCTGACCTCTGCAATAGGACTTCTATGCCTGACCTCGCTTCCCACTACCTCGAAGAAATCAAGCGCCAGTTCCGCGGCCACAAGCGGATGGGCGAAGCTGCCATGGCTCAGCTGGAAGACAAGGATTTCTTTGTGGCGCTCGATCCGGAATCGAACTCCATCGCTGTCCTGGTCAAGCACATCGCCGGCAATGCGCGCTCACGCCTTACCGATTTCCTCACCAGCGATGGCGAGAAGCCTCACCGTTTTCGCGACCAGGAATTTGAGGTCTCGGCGAAAACAACGCGCGAAGAAGTGCTGCGCTGGTGGGAGCAGGCGTGGTCGCATGTGTTTTCCACGCTTGACTCGCTCCAACCCGAAGATGTGCAACGCATCGTGACCATCCGCCAGGAGCCGCACACGGTAATGCAGGCGCTCAACCGCGCGCTCGCCCACTACGCGCAACACATTGGACAAATCGTCTTCCTCGCCAAACACCTGCGCTCTGCACAATGGCAGACGCTAAGCATTCCGCGGGGTAAATCCGAAGATTACAAAACTGCGAGCCCGAAAACGCATACTCGCGGAACATACAAAACGTAGCCGCGATCTCGAATCCGTGGCCATTGGAGCAATCCCCGGGAAAAGGAAATGCAGTTTCGACGGTGTAGAATAAGTGGTTTGCTCTTCTAATTCCGTACTCACGAGGGGGCTTCCATGCCCAGCACTTCCAATGCCTAGCACCATGCTCGCAGTGGTCAAGCCGGAAGCCGCGCCGGGCGCGGAAATCCGCGAAGTCAAAATTCCCACGTACGGACGCACCGACGTCCTCGTCAAAGTCAAAGTCGCCTCCATCTGCGGCACGGATCTGCACATTTATGAATGGGACCGTTGGGCCCAGGGACGCATCCATCCGCCGCTGATTCCCGGACACGAATTCTGCGGCGAGGTGGTCGCGTTCGGCGATGAAGTCACCAGCGTCAAGGAAGGCGATTTCGTATCCGCCGAAATGCACGTAGCCTGCGGCAAGTGCGTGCAGTGCCGCACCGGCGAAGCCCACATCTGCCAGAACGTGAAAATCATCGGCGTCGACAGCGACGGAGCTTTCGCCGAGTACGTCGTCATCCCCGAGTCGAATATCTGGAAACTCGATCCGGCTATCCCGCAGGAGTACGCTTCCATCCTCGACCCGCTCGGCAACGCCGTGCACAGTGTGCTGGCCGGAGAAATCGCCGCGAAGACTGTCGCTGTCACCGGCTGCGGCCCCATCGGCCTGTTCTCGGTCGCAGTGGCGCGAGCCGTTGGCGCAACCACTATCTTCGCGATCGAAGTCAACGAGCACCGGCGCAAGCTCGCGACCAAGATGAACGCCGACTACGCGCTCGATCCCTCCAAAGAAAACGTCCGTGCGGTCGTCGCCGAAAAAACTGGAGGCCTCGGCGTGGACGTGGTCCTCGAAATGGCCGGCCATCCCGACGCCATTCGCACCGCCTTCGACATCGTCCGCCGCGGCGGACGCATCTCTCTCCTCGGTCTCACCTCGAAACCCATTCCGCTCAACTTCTCCGAAGACATCATTTTCAAAGGCCTCACCATTCAAGGCATCAATGGCCGCCGAATGTACCAGACCTGGTACCAGATGACCGCCCTGCTCAAGAGCGGACGCCTCGATCTTCACCCCGTAATCACCGACCGCATCCCGATGAAAGATTTTTCCAAAGCCATGGCGCGCCTAAAAACGGGCGAAGCCAGCAAGATCCTGATCTATCCCAACGGAACGAAATAACGTGTGGCGATCCATCCCGGGCCATTGAAGACTGTAATAAGACTGTAGTAGCCGGAGAGGGGGACGAGTGGTTGATGGCTCCGGTCTTACTCCGCCAGGTTAGCCTGGTGGTCTATCCAGACTGAGGGGCAATTCGAACGCAGGGCATGAATTCAACGACGGTCCAAAGGGCAACGGCGTGCTCGGTCGCAAGGCGTTACTGCTTAATGCTGGTCAGCAGTTTGCTTTCTTCTGCCGTCGCTGGCTCGAATCTTCCTCCCAGGTATTTTGCCAGGAATTCTTCCGTGGCGGCATTGAACGCCATGTTGTTGGCCGGCCGCGCAAAGCCGTGTCCTTCATCGGGGAAGACGTAATACTCTACCGGCTTATGGTTCTTGCGCATGGCAGCCACAATCTGATCGCTCTCCGCTTTGTTTACGCGAGGATCGTTCGCGCCTTGGCCAATGAGTAACGGCGCTTTGATCTGGTCCGCCTTAAACAGCGGCGACTGTTGCTTGAGTATTTCTTCCGAGTCGCCCATACGTTTGTGGAAAGTGGATAAGAGCGTGGACCAGTAGGGGGGAATGGTCTTAAGCAGGGTGTTCAGATTGGAAGGACCGACAATATCAACGCCGCAGGCGAACGCATCCGGCGAGAATGTCACTCCCGCAAGGGTCGCATAACCTCCGTAGCTGCCCCCCATGATGCAGACCTTTGCCGGATCTGCGATGCCATGTTTGACAACCCAGTCCTCGCCATCCAGTAAGTCGGTGTGCATCGTACCGGCCCATTGGCGATCGCCGGCGTTCACATATTGCTTGCCATAGCCAGTCGATCCCCGGAAATTTATTTGCAAAACCGCATAACCACGATTCGACAGCCATTGCGGGTAACGGTTGAAACCCCATTCGTCACGCGACCACGGGCCGCCATGCACGAACTCCACCATTGGCAGACCTTTCGCTTCCACTCCGGCTGGCGTGGTCAAATAGCCGTACAGCTTCATGCCATCGCGGGCCGTGAACTCGATGGGTTTCATCGGCGAAAGTTTGTACTTTTCAAGTTGCGGCCGATTGCTGAAGAGCAGCGTGGCCTGCTTCGTCGCCCGATCATAGACATACCAGTACTCCGGCGCGTCATCGCTCACAAAGCCGACAATCCACTTGTTGTCATCCAGGTTTTGTGAGATCCCAGCGATATCACCACTGCGAAGTTTTTTTAGAACCTCAAAATCCGCCTTCACATTCGGATCGATGAACACATATTCCGTACGCTGCCTGGAGTAGCTGACAGCTTCCAGAGCATTCGTTTTGGGATTGTGGATCGTGCTATTGACGTCGAACTGCGGATCTTCCGTTATGACTTTGCGTTTGCCGGTGGCGATGTCAATCTCGAGCAGGCGAGCGGCGTTTACGTCGAGACTGGTCGTAACCCAGAGTGACTTGTTGTCTGGCGAGAATCCGTTCACCCCGCCGAAGGTCTCATCCGCACCCCATTTGATCAGTTCGCGCCAGGGTGACTTCGTGTCATCGCGCACGCGGACAATGGCGCCGCCATCTGGCGTTTGAGCTTGTGCACCCCGGATCTGCAGCGCATGGTCGGCTTGCCAACTCTGAACGTCTCCCGGATTCTCGGTATCGAGATCAACCTTCCCGCTGTTCAGATCGATGCTATGGACGTCAAACACCTTCGGGTCGCGCTGGTTCATTTGCACCAGAATCGTGTTCGGAAACTTCCATTCGTAGGCCACGATATCCACGCGAACTTTTTCAAACGGCGTTAGATCCCTGGTTTGCTTGGAAGCAATGTCAGTTTGGTAGAGCCGCCAGTTTTCGTCGCCGCCAAGGTCCTGGGTGTAGAGAATGTGCCGATTGTCGAATTGCCAAAGAAAATTGCGGATGCCGCGATGCTTGTCGGCAGTCACCGCGCGGTCATCAGCTTTGCCGAGAGTGCGAATCCAAACATTCAGCACACCATCGACTGGCGCGAGGTATCCCAGCTGCGTGCCATCCGGCGAAATCTGCGGATCAGCGCGCTCCGGATTCCCAAACAGCGCCTCGCGAGGAATTAGTGGCGTTGTGAGCTTCTCCTGGGCAGCAACAGAAGCAACAAGAAATCCCGCCAATGCCAGAACGACAAGAACACGTTTGAGCAGACGCATAAGGCCCTCGAATTTCGCCTACCAGGTTCGCATAACATGATAGCCGCGAGTCACTGAATACCAAAACCACCGGGGGTCTTGCCGGCACAGCTAACGATTGCTGCGCAGCCTAGCGCGACATCAGAAATTCGACCTGCTGCTCAATTTCAACGATTCGCAATGGGAGCAAAACTGGCCTCACGCAGTTGCTGGTTGAGTTGCGGCAACCTCGTTTGTTTGAATCGGGCCCACTCTGCGATGCGTACCTTTACCTGTTCGCTTGACTCCTTGTAAACCGCGATCGCCTGCGAAGGCACGGCACGATCCCCGCCTTCGACCACTCGCAGCGCTGATGCCAGACCCGTGTAGGCATCCTGTAGCCCGGGGCTCTCCTCTGCCGCGTGTTGCTTATTCGTAAGAATCTTGCCGATCCCGGATTGAGCCTCCGCCAGCGCCGAGTTGAGCTGTGCGCTTTGTGCTCCGAGCTTCTGTTGCCCCAGCTTCTGTTGAATGTCAGCCAGTTGTTTCTGAACCGAGACAATCTCGGCCAGTGCGCGGCGCGCTTCGATGGTTTCGCCAAACATCTGTTGGCCCAGCTGCAACTGCTGTGTGAGTACCTCGGAAGTCGCCGGCGAGCGCGGGTCCATGATGACTTTCAGCGATTGATCTTGCGTTTTTCCATCGACCGTCAGGCGGACCTGGTAGATTCCCGGCACAGCCTTCGGCCCGCTGGGATTGCGGTACTCGGCCTCTTCGTCCGCGCTCGGGCCGCCGGAACTGCCCCAGGTAAGGTTCCAGACAAAGCGGTGCATCCCCGCAGTTTTCTCAAGGACCTCAGGCTTGGGAAACCACCGTTCGGCAACCGGAAGCGGCGGGTGCTTCGCCGTCCTCTGATCTCCTGAAGAATGATTTTCGGAAGAAAACTTTCTGACGAGATTCTGTTGCGCATCGAAAACTTCCAGCCGCACGGCGCCCGCCGGAGACGGGAGGAAATAATCAATCATCGCGCCATTGGGAGGATTCTCTGCCGTTGGTTCCTCGGGCGGAAGTGGTGTGCCCGTAAAGAAGTCGTTATCAATGCGAACCGCTGTGGCCGGACGGTAAAGCCGCGGGGCATTTGCGCTTCTCGCCTCAAACACCTGGCGAAGCGGCGAGATGTTATCGAGAATCCAGAAGGAACGCCCATGCGTGGCAATCACCAGGTCATCCCCGTGGATCGTAAGATCGCGAACCGAACTGACTGGCAAATTCAATTGCAACGACTGCCAGTGGTCCCCATCGTCAAAAGATACGTAAACTCCGAATTCGGTCCCCGCGAAGAGGAGCCCTTTGCTCTGTGGGTCTTCGCGAACAGCACGCAAGAATGCGGGAGCAGCAATGCCGTTCGTGACCAGTTGCCAGGTAACCCCGTAGTCACGCGTTCGATAGATGTAAGGCGTCTGATCATCAAGGCGTCCGCGATCGACGGCTGCATAGGCGACGGCGGGATCAAAATGCGAAGCTTCGATCAACGAGATTTTGCTCCAGTCGCTCAGTCCTGGAGGGGTGACATCTTTCCAGTTCTTTCCATCATCGCGGGTTAAGTGAATCAATCCCGTGTCACTTCCCGCCCAGATCAGATCGCGGTTGAGGGGCGATGGCGCGATCGTGAACACAACCCCATAGCCGGCGCGTTTGGCGTTCTCGACCGTTGGCGGACTCGGCGGTTTCTTGTCCTCCACATGACGCGTATCACGCGCATCATGGGTTGACCCGGTGAGATCGGGACTAATGGTTTCCCAGTGCAGACCGCCATCGACAGTCTTCATCACATACTGCGTTCCGAGGTAAAGCGTTGTCGAGTCAACCGGGGAAAGAACCAGCACCGGAGTCCAAGGCGCACGATATTTGCGCTGATTGATCTCGGCATCAAATGCCAATGCGGGCCATGGAGTAATGTCCTGGCTGAGGCCAGTCCGTCTGTTGAAGCGGGTAACGGAACCGTAAGTCCCACTCAAATAAACGATGTTGGGGGCATTCGGATCGGGCACCAGGTATCCACTCTCGCTTGGGCCGGCGGGAAACCAGTCCCGCGGCGTGATCTGCCCGTGGTCGGTACGGCTTAGAACCGCCGCACTCCCGCTATCCTGCTGCGCGCCGTACACGACGTAGGGAAACTGGTTGTCTGTAGTCACATGATAGAGCTGCGCCGTGGGCTGGTTGTACCAACTACTCCAGGTCTGGCCACGGTCGAGGCTGATCGTCGTTCCCTGGTCCGTGCCGAGAACCATGCTGGCGGAATTCTTGGGATCGATCCAGAGTTGGTGATAATCGTCTCCGCCCGGCGCGCCTCGGACGACCGAAATTGTCTTCCCGCCATCCTCGGATCGGTAGAGAGCGACATTCGGGATGTAGATCACGTCCGGATTGTGCGGATCGATGCTGATGCGATTGAAGTACCATGCTCGACTGGTAAGACGCGGGTCAGCGTTGGCGAGCACCCAGGTGTTGCCTCCATCGTCAGACCGATAGAGGCCGGATTTCTTCGCTTCGGATTTTCTGGCTTCGATGAGCGCGTACACGCGCTTGCCGTCCGGCGCAACGTCGACGCCAACGCGTCCCCAATCGCCCTCGGGTAGCCCGTTCCCGTCGAGACGAGACCACGTTTTGCCGGCATCTTGAGAACGGTAGAGGCCACCACCGGGTCCATCGATGGGAGCATACGAGCTCCAGGGAGGGCGCCGCGTATGCCATGCGCCGGCAAACAAGAGCTGCGGCGCAGCGGAACAGATCGCCAGATCTGAAATGCCGATTTCGGATCCCAGATCGAGAACCCGCGTCCAATGTATTCCTCCATCGACGGATTTGTAGACGCCGCGTTGTTCGTTGGGACCAAAAGCGTGCCCCAAAGCGCCAACGTAAACGACGCTCGGATTTTGCGAATCGATCACAATCCGGCTGATCTGGCGCGTGTCCTCCAAGCCGATGTGATTCCACGTTGCGCCGCCGTCGGCGGATTTGTAGACGCCGTTGCCGGAAGAGACGTCAGAACGAATGTCGGTCTCGCCGGTTCCGGCATAAATGGTTTTAGGCTCGGAGGGAGCCACGGCAAGCGCGCCGATCGAGCCCACAGGCTGGCCATCAAAAATCGGCGTCCAGACAACTCCGGCATCGTTTGTTTTCCATATCCCGCCATTGACCGAGCCAAAATAAAAAGTTGTCGAGTCGCCCGGCACGCCAGCGACGGCCACCACTCGTCCACCGCGGAAAGGGCCGATTAGCCGCCATTCGAGCCCGTTCACCAGTTCCGGAGGAACAGGCTGGGCAACCGCTGCGACGGTGAGCAAAAGAAAAGCCAGCGTGAAGATACGACATCTTAAAAACGATCTGAGTTTACGCAAATGGAAGGTCCTCGTTTTAGGTCCCCGGGTGGTTGAGATATTATGCCCGAGTCTTCGATCACGCATCTATCCCGCATCATCTATCCGACGGCCCGCGATTTGCTGCGTGCATCGTCGTCGAGGTTTAATGTCCCATGCACTGGAACGAAGCTGCGATTCTCCTTCTGGTCCTGCTGGCGATGCTATCGCTGTTGCTCTTGCTTCTTCATCGCACTCGCCTGGGTTCACTTCTGCACGAGCATATCGCCGACCGGCCGCGCCGCAGGCTGTTTCTCGCATCCGTCAGCTTCTTTCTGACATTTGCCATTGTGCGAGGAATGGTTTTTGCCATCCAGCACCAGATTCCGCCTTTTCACTACATCATCATGGGCGGTCGCCACATCCACCATCTGGTGCTCGGAATTCTGATTCTGCTGGCCGTCGGTTATGGCTGGCTGTGTGAAGTTGGTACCGGCAGCGATTCTTCGTCGATTTTCGCCAGCGGCTTGATGTCGCTGCTGTACGGACTGGGCTCGGCGCTGACACTCGATGAGTTTGCGCTCTGGCTCAATCTGAAGGACGTTTACTTCGTGCGCGAGGGACGGTCAAGCATCGACGCCGTCTTCCTGTTCGGCTCGCTGCTCGCAATTGGGGGATGGGGCGCGCCGCTCTTCGCCGCCCTGGCAAAACGCTTGACGAAGCAAAATCGCTAGCCGCAACCGGAAGACGCAAGTCCGATTTATATCCAGTTTTCATCGGTGATACCATCAATCTGCTTTAACGAACTGCCGATATCACAGAATGACTCGACTCTCCCGCTCCGTCGCCTCTCCCCGCGTGGTCAGCATTGCAGACTTCCGCACCATCGCCCAGCGCCGCGTGCCCAGGGCCGTCTTCGACTACCTTGATGGCGGCGCCGAAGGCGAGGTCACCCTCCGCGAAAACTGCCGCGTGTATGAGGACGTCACCTTCCGCCCTCGCCATGCCGTCGCGTTCGCGGATTGCAACTTATGCACCCGCGTTCTCGGCTTCGATCTCGCTCTCCCGTTCCTGCTCGCTCCCGTCGGCTACAGCCGTCTCATGCACCCCGTGGGCGAAGTGGGCGCGGCGCGCGCCGCTGGCAACGCGGGCACCGCCTACATTCTTTCCACCATATCGGGACACAAGCTGGAAAATGTAAAAGCCGCTTCGACCGGACCCGTTTTCTATCAGCTCTATCTGATGGGTGGCCGCGGCGCGGCCGAGGCCGTGATTGAACGCGCCCGCCTCGCCGGATTTTCCGCGCTCGTCGTCACCATTGATACCGCTGTCTCCGGAATCCGCGAACGCGATTACCGCAACGGAATGAAGGAACTCGTCAGCGGCAGCCCCTTTGAAAAACTCCCGTTTCTTCCGCAAGTCCTCTCGCGCCCGGGATGGCTTGCAAGTTTTCTGCTCGATGGTGGTCTGCCCGCGCTCCCCAACGTCGTGATCCCCGGCAAAGGTCCCATGCCGCTCATCGATGTCGCCGCCGCCCTCGCCGAGTCCACCGTGACCTGGAACGACCTCGGCTGGATTCGCAAACTCTGGCGCGGCCCGATCGTCGTCAAAGGCATCCTCACCGGAGACGATGCGCGCCGCGCCGTCGATGAAGGCGCCGCGGCAATTTCCGTCTCCAATCATGGCGGCCGCCAGCTCGATTGCGTTCCCTCTTCCTTGCGAGTCTTGCCGGAGGTCGTGAAGGCCGTCAACGGGCAGACCGAAATCCTCATGGACGGAGGCATTCGCCGCGGCACCGACATTGTCAAAGCCCTCTGCCTCGGCGCCCGCGCCGTGCTCTGCGGACGCGCCTACGCCTATGGCCTCGCCGCTGCCGGAGAAGCCGGCGTCAATCGCGCCATCGAAATTCTGCGCAGCGACCTCGACCGCACTTTGAGGCTGCTCGGTTGCGCGTCCGTCGCCGAACTTGATCGTTCGTATGTGAATATTCCGCCGAGTTGGGACACGAACTGATGGCGTCTGTAAGATACGTCCGTTACTCTCACTAAGAAGTAAGAAGGAGAAAGCATGCCTCTCGTCCGAATCGATCTTCTCGAAGGCAAGACACCGGAATATCGCATCCAGGTTGGTGAGATGGTTTACCGAGCGTTGTTGGATGTCTTGGGTGTCCCCAAGGACGACCGCTTCCAGGTCATCACCGAGCATCCCAAAACTGGTTTGCAGTTTGACCGGGATTATCTTGGCGTTCATCGATCGGACGATTGCATCTTTTTGCAGATCACCCTGAACGCCGGCCGCGCCGTTGAGTTGAAGCAGCGCTTCTACAAAGCCGTTGCGGACGGATTGCACGAAGGTCTGAACCTGCGCCGAGAGGATGTCTTCATCAATCTGGTTGAAGTGCCGAAGGAGAATTGGTCGTTCGGCAATGGCGAGGCCCAGTACGTGTCTCCCACACGCTAAATGGATGTGCACTTATTACGACTTTTTCCGCAAGCCTACAAGTCCCGATCCATCGGTCTCACTAAGAGGTCATCCATGAAGAAGGTGTTCCACTTCGACGCTCCCAGGGAAAAATATCATTGTGACGCGGCCATTCTCTGGTGTTTCGATAATCGCTTTGAACTGGGCTTTCGCAAGTTCCTCAAGCGCATTGGCGTAGTCCACTCCGATCCCATCAAGATTGCCGGAGGAGCAAAGTGCATGGCCTCTCCCGAGCACGAGAGCGATCGCGAATTCGTTCTGGAGCAGATCCGCAAGTCGATGCGCCTGCACGGAACGAAACGTGTAATCCTGATGTTGCACTCCGATTGCGGAGCCTACGGAGGCCTAGCCGACGCCTTTCACGGTGACGCCCAGGCCGAAGCCGCCCATCACAAGCAGGAGTTGCAGCAAGCCGCAGCCAATTTATCCGCAGCCATACCTGGCATTGAGATCCAAGGCTACTTCGTCGATTTCGAAGGCATTTGGGATGCCGAGCTCACCGCGGGTTCGCGCGAACCGTCAGAAGCAGGCGATAGCTTGATAGCCACCAAGGGACGGTCGACGTGAATTCGGTTCCCAGAAAAGCCCCCGCGCGCCCGAGCGCCGAAGCGCAGCGTCGTCTTGCCTACTTCAACGAGCGCCGCGACGAGATCGTCTCGACCATCCGTGAGCTGGTTGAAATCGAATCTCCCAGCGACAACAAAGCCGCCGTGGACCGCATCGCGCAGGCCGTCGCGCAGAAATTCTCCCAACTCGGCGGTGAAGCTCGCGTTCATCCAACGAAAGACTTTGGCAATCACCTGCAAGTGGATTTTCCCGGCAAGTCCGCTGCGAAGCCGGTGCTGCTGCTCGGCCATTACGACACCGTCTATCCGCTGGGCACGCTCGCCGCTATGCCATGCCGCGCCATGGGCAACAAGCTGACTGGACCCGGCGTCCTCGACATGAAATCGGGCATCGCCCTCATGCTCCACGCGCTCGCCGCCCTTCAAGACTGGCATGGCGCACTGCCGCGTCCCGTGACCGCGCTCCTGGTTTCCGACGAGGAAGTGGGCAGCGACTCGTCGCGGCCCATCACCGAGTCACTGGCGAAAAAAGCTGCGGCCGTGCTCGTGCTCGAGCCTTCCTATGGATTCCAGGGCGCCGTGAAAACTGCGCGCAAAGGAGTTGGCGAATACCTCCTCAAAGTTACCGGCAAGGCTTCTCATGCCGGCCTCGATTTCCAGAAAGGCGTGAACGCGATTCTTGAGCTGGCGCGCCAAATCGAAAGAATCTCCAGGTTCACTGAACTAAAGAAGGGCTTGACCGTAAACGTCGGAGTCGTAAGCGGCGGATCGCGTACCAACGTGGTTCCGGCCGCAGCGTCGGCGCAGGTGGATGTCCGCATCGCGCGCATGAAAGACGCGGCCGGAATCGATAAGAAGATGCGCAGCCTGCGCCCCTTCAATCGCAAATGCAAAATCGAGATCACCGGAGGAATCAATCGTCCGCCCATGGAACGCACCGCCGGAGTGGCAACGTTGTACGCTCAGGCCGCGGCCATCGCGCGCGAGTTGGGATGGAAGCTCGGAGAAGCTGCGGTGGGCGGCGGTTCCGATGGGAATTTCACCGCGGGTCTGGGGATCCCGACCCTCGACGGTCTCGGCGGCGTAGGCGACGGAGCCCACGCCCCGCACGAGCACATCCTGATCTCGGAGTTGCCCAGCCGGGCCGCCCTCCTGGCCAGCCTCGTCGAAGCCGTTTGATCGAAAAAATCGTCCACGGTGTCCCCTGTGGCCCTCTGTGACCTCTGTGATAAGAAAGAAGTTCGAAGCCACAGAGGTCCTGGAGGATCAGGAAGGAACTGCCCCGCGCTCTTTGACCTGTGGGCCCAACTAACCTAGAATGAAGTTTGGGGCCCTTGGACTGCTGTTGCGCCCGCGCCGGGCCACCCCGCTGGAGGTTTTTATGCCGGGAAAACTGGGATTGCCTGAGATTCTGCTGATTCTTGCAGTTGCGCTCCTCATCTTCGGACCAAGCAAACTCGCCAGCCTCGGCAAGGGCTTGGGCGAAGGTATCAAGAATTTCAAGTCCGCCATAAAAGAAGGCGAAGAAGGCGAAGAAAAGAAACCGTAGTCGGGTGTGGCGCGGGCGCCCTCGCCCGCGAACTGTTCGCAGAGTCACGAATCTGAGCTAGATTGCCTGTACCTGCCGCAGCATGCGGTGCACCAGCGCTACTGGCAGTCCCACCACGTTGCAGTAATCCCCTTCGATGCGAGGAATCCAGCGGGAAGCGATGCCTTGAATTCCGTAGGCTCCCGCTTTGTCCATAGGCTCGCCGCTGGCGACGTAGTCAGCGATGTCTTTGTCCGTAATGTCACTCACGGTAACGAGCGTCGTTTCACTGGCCACCGACGGCTGGCCGCCGACCACTAAACACACTCCCGTAATCACCTGATGCTCGCGTCCTGAAAGCACGCGCAGCATACGCTCGGCGTCAGCGGCATCGGAGGGCTTGGCGAGAAGCTGGCCATCGACGACAACCACGGTGTCGGCTCCGAGCACGAAATCATGCGGACGTTGGCGCGCAACTGCGAGCGCCTTCTCGCGCGCCAGGCGTTCGGCACAGTCTTTTGCGCCTTCTCCAGGCAGCGGGTCTTCCGGGATATGCGCAGGCTGCACTTCGAATGGAATGCCCGCGCTGCGCAATAATTCCTGGCGACGCGGCGACGCGGAAGCGAGCACGAGCATGGAATCATTCTAGAGCGAATGCAGACTTGCTGTGATCGCAGGCAGCTGCCGAGCTCCGCTCGGCTTGGACGGGCGAGGCGCCCATCCCCACACGAACCTTACTCTAGCGCTTCCGGCTCGATCGAAATGTTCTTCTCGCCCTTGGCCCGCTTCTCCCAGTATTTTTTCACCCAGGCTTCGTAGCTCTTGCCGGCGGCGGTGTCGCGTCCGGTGAAGGCGATGCCGGCGATTTCGGAATAGGGAATGGCGGGGCGCTCATTGCTGGCGGCAAGCATCAGACGGACGACGGAGTTCGCCAGCGTTGGGCCAATGCGCCGGTCGAAAAGATATCCAGTGATCTCAGAGCCATCTTTGCGGGTGATGGTTACATCGCCTCGATAATCAAACGCTTTTTCGATGACGGCGCGGATATCGGCTTCGGTGGCGAGTTGCGGAATCCATCCCTGAAGATTTTCGCGCTCGAATCCGGGGACAACTTCGAGGTCATCATTCGAGCGCGGCTGCGCAACAGCTTGCGCGCTGTGGGGCAGCGCCGGATCGTGCCCATGTTCTCGACCGCTCATGCGCGGCTTTCTTCCGCTTGGCTCATGTGGGGACGGGGCTCTGCCCCGTCCAGGCGGGGCAAAGCCCCGCCTCCACCAGGAGAAGGCGCTGCAATCTGCACTAGCGGATTGTAGGAGTGCACCGGGCGCATCTCCCGATCGAGATCGGTGAGCGCGTCCTTGTCGGGATAGAGCGAGAAGGTCGCCTTCACCGTGTCCGCGAATCCGCGCAACGATCCGAACGTATCGTCCACCGACGAAGGTTCGTAGCCGCAATGCACCATGCAGTTCGCGCACTGCGGATTGCCCGACTCCGTGCCGTAACTCGCCCACTCGGTAGTTTCCATCAATTCTTTGTAGGACTCGGCGTAGCCATCCTGCAGCAGGTAACAGGGCTTCTGCCATCCGAAAATGTTATAGGTCGGCATGCCCCAGGGCGTGCACTTGTAGTGGCGCTTGCCCATCAGGTACTCGAGGAAAAGCGGCGACTGGTTGAACCGCCAAGTCTTCTTGCGATTTGAAAGCATGGCGCGGAACAGGCGGCGAGTGCGGGCGCGTCCCATGAAGTGTTTCTGGTCGGGCGCTTTATCGTAGGAATATCCCGGCGAGACCATCATGCTCTCGACGCCGACGTCCATCATCTCGTCGAAGAAATTGCGCACGCTGTTGGGATCCGCGCCATCGAACAGAGTCGTGTTGGTGGTGACGCGGAAGCCGGCTTCAACGGCCGCGCGGATCCCGTCGAGGGCAAGCTCGTATCCGCCTTCACGGCAGACGGAAAAATCGTGGTGCTCCTTCTGTCCATCCATGTGAACGGAGAAGCTCAAGTACTTGCTCGGCTTGAACAGGTGCAATTTTTCTTTCAGCAGCAGCGCATTGGTGCAGAGATAGATATATTTCTTGCGCGCGACCAGGCCTTCCACAATTTCGGCGATCTGCGGATGCATCAGCGGCTCGCCGCCGGGGATCGAGACCATCGGGGCTCCGCACTCATCGACCGCGTTGAAGCAGTCTGCCGGGGAGAGATCCTTTTTCAGGATGTGGGCCGGGTACTGGATCTTGCCGCATCCGGCACAAGCCAGGTTGCAGCGGAACAGCGGCTCGAGCATGAGCACGAGCGGATAGCGCCTGCGTCCGGCCAGCTTCTGGCGCAGAACGTAGGAAGCCACTGTCCACATCTGGGATACAGGAACTGCCATTGCCCCTCCAGGAAGAATGTGTATCTATGATACCGGATTCGATGCCGGATTTGTCCAACCGGCGTATCTATCGGTGACGTCAAGCTGCTTGTGTAAATACGGAGAGGGTGCGGGTTTTCCATTCCAGATTGAACCTCTGGAAGATGGAGTAGAGGATGCGGTCCACACTT
>Ga0209117_1000416_pt1 | contig 18616 bp, 13 predicted proteins | sample BlaSpr_A8_OM2_M2_FD_187978 | JGI IMG/M metagenome (GOLD analysis project Ga0209117, IMG submission 187978) | Forest soil microbial communities from Thunder Bay, Ontario, Canada - Black Spruce, Ontario site 2_A8_OM2_M2 (SPAdes) (version 2) | ecosystem: Environmental > Terrestrial > Soil > Boreal...
CCGAGCTCGAGCGGCTTTCCAAACACTTTCCGCCCGGCATGAAGTATGAGGTTGCCTTCGATGTCACCGACGCAGTCAGCGAATCCATCCGCGACGTAGTTTTTACGGTGGGTTCTGCGATCCTACTGGTCATCCTGGTGATCTTCGTTTTCCTCGGCGACTGGAGGACCACGATAATTCACTTCATCGCCACTCCAGTTTCGCTCATCGGGACGTTTACTTTCATTAAGCTACTTGGCTTTTCCATCAACACACTAACGCTCTTCGGCATTACGCTCGCCACCGGCCTGGTGGTCGACGACGTGATCGTCGTGATTGAAAACATCGAGCGCCACTTACAAGAGGGCGAGACCAGTGCGGCCAAAGCCGCCTCCGACGCCATGCGAGAAGTCACCGGCGCGGTCATCGCCACCTCGCTGGTGCTGGTGGCCGTATTTGTGCCGGTGGCATTCTTCCCGGGCACAACGGGCATCCTGTTCCGGCAGTTTGCTTTGACGATTGCCTTTTCTATATCGATTTCTGCCTTTAACGCTCTGACCCTGGCGCCTGCTCTCGCGGCGCTGCTGCTTGGCCGCCTACACGGAGAAAAGAACCGGTTCTCCAAGCTAGTCGATCGTGTGCTCAAGGCCATAACCAACGGCTACGAACACGCTCTTCGCGCGTTTCTCCGCTTTGAAGCCGTCGCGCTCATTCTCTTCGTCCTCGGCCTCGGCCTCGCCTACTACGTCTTCGGAAAAGTTTCCCAGGGCTTCGTCCCAACCGAAGATCAGGGATACCTCATCGTCGCCATTCAGGCGCCCACCGGCGCTTCGCTTGACTACACCAGGAGGATCGGCCAGCAGGTGACCGCCATCGCGAAAAGTATTCCTGAAGTTAGGGGCACCTTCGCCGTCGCCGGCTTCAGCTTTGGAGGCGCCACCCCCAACGCCGGTCTCACGTTCCTGACTCTCCAACCTTACGAGCGGCGCAAGGGCCGCGAGCACACCGCCGCCGCCATCATCCATCGACTCCGCGGCCCATTGTTCGGGATCTCCGGCGCGATCGTGATCCCCTTCGAACCGCCCGCCGTGCAAGGGCTCGGCACGTTTGGCGGATTTCAATTCGAGCTCCTGGATCAGGGCACGCACACCCTTCAGGATATCGACAAAACCACTCACGACCTGATTCGGGCAACTGGCGAGCGCAGAGAAAAAGATCTCACCGGACTATTCAGCACCTACACCGCGAACGATCCGCAATATGTCGTTACCATCGATCGTGAAAAAGCCAAGAGCCTGCACATCCCTCTCAGCCAGATCACCGACACCCTCAGCGTCTACATGGGTTCGGCCTACATCAACGATTTCGATTTCAATAACCGTTCTTATCGTGTTTATGTGCAGGCGGACAAACAATTCCGCTCGCATCCGCAGGACATCGGGCAGTACTACGTTCGCTCCGATTCCGGCGCCATGGTCCCGCTGGAAAATTTAGTCAGCATCACGCAGACCGCCGCGCCCCAGGTCATCAATCACTACAACCTTTTCCGCTCGGCGGAAATCGACGGCTCCGCTGCCCGCGGCTTCAGCTCCGGACAAGCCATCACGGCCATGCAGCAGCTCTCCGCAAAAGTCTTGCCCCAGGGCTACACCTACGAATGGTCGGGAATTTCACTCGAAGAGTTAGCCTCGGGCTCGACCACGCTCATTCTCTTCGGTCTTGGAACCCTCGTCGTCTATCTCACGCTTTCGGCACTATACGAAACCTTTGTGCTCCCCTTCATCATCCTGCTCGCAGTTCCCATGGCCTTGCTCGGTGCGCTCGGCGCGCAATGGATGCGCGGGTTGCAAAACGACGTCTACTGTCAGGTCGGCCTCGTCATGCTCGTTGGCCTCGCCTCCAAGAACGCCATCCTAATCGTCGAATTCGCCGAGCAGCTGCGCGAGCGCGGCATGACCATTCTTGAATCGGCCGTTACAGCAACCCGCATCCGTTTGCGTCCCATCCTCATGACGTCGTTGGCGTTCATCATGGGCGTCGTTCCTCTGGTCATCGCAACCGGCGCCGGAGAAAATGGACGCCACTCCGTAGGCACCACCGTCTTCGGGGGCATGATCATGAGCACGATCCTGAACTTGTTCTTCATCCCTGTTCTCTATCTGTTGATCGAGGGCTTCCGAGAGCGCCGGCGCAAACCCAAAAGCGCCTAAGCAAGTGGTGGGACAGCCGCCCTCGCCCGTCCGCGTAGGGACAGCCGCCCTCGGCTGTCCAGCCGAGCACAGCTCGGCATCGCCTGCGCTCACAGTAACTCTGGATTCGCGATCGGCCTGCTCTGCGGTCCGCCCGACGTCGTGACCCGCTTCTCACAAGGCTCCGTCCATCGGCTTTTTGCTGCCAACCCTCCGCCCTATAAGTTGCGGCGCCGGTACCCGACGAAAAAAAAAGCAACTTCTCGGCTCTTTCCAGCGTCAGAAAAGTGCGAAGCAGCTCATGGGCTTCACCCTAAGTGGTAAGAAATTTTGTGTGAGGTCAAACCTATGAAAAAACTACTAGTTGCAGCTATTGCTCTCTCATTGATTTTCTCGATGGCGGCCCTCGCCAGTCCCGCCATCCAGGACAAGCAACCCACTGGCGCGCTCAATCAGAAGAGCCTCGATCGCATCTACAAGGAAGTCCGTCATGAACTCGTGATGCTTCCTTTTTACGGCGTGTTCGACAACCTCGCCTACAAGGTCGATCCCGATGGTACCGTGACCCTGCTCGGCCAGGTCGTGCGTCCAACGACGAAGTCCGACGCCGAAAACGTCGTCAAGCGGATTGAAGGTGTGGAGAAAGTCGTCAACAACATCGAGGTCCTGCCCACCTCCATCGAGGACGACCGAATCCGCCGTGCCGCCTACCGCGCCATATACGGCAACGAGGTCCTAAGCCAGTACCAGTTGCGTGCTGTTCCGCCCATTCACATCATCGTCAAAAACGGGCACATCACGCTCGAAGGGGTAGTGGCCCGCCAGATGGAGAAGCAAATCGCCGGCATGCAGGCCAACAGCGTCCCCGGCGCATTCTCCGTCACCAACAACCTGGTAGTCGAAGAAGAAGAGAAGAAAGACGAAAAGAAAAAGTAATCTCGCAAGTGTTGGGGCGGGCATTCCCTGACCGCGATTCTGCCCGCCCCTGATTTCTCTGTGATCCTCTGTGCCCCCTGTGGTTGAGAAGTGCGCTCCTGAAATCCGTTATCTGACTTCTGCAATCTACAATTATTTATGCCCCAACCCGCCGATGCCGGTGAAATCGACCACGCCGCCCGGCTCCTCCGCGCTGGCCGCCTCGTCGCCTTCCCCACCGAAACCGTCTACGGTCTTGGAGCCAACGCCCTCGACGCCGAAGCGGTAGCCCGCATCTACGCCGTCAAACGCAGACCCGGTTCCAGCCCGCTCATCGTCCACGTAGGATCCATAGAAATGGCACAGTCACTAGTTGCGAAGTGGCCAGAAATCGCTGACCGCCTGGCTCGCCGATTCTGGCCCGGCCCGTTGACCCTAGTACTAGAAAAGCAACTCGAAAAGCAGCCCGCAATCCCTGCCATCGTCACCGCCGGCCTCCCCACCGTCGGTCTCCGCATGCCCGCCCATCCGATCGCGCTTGCCCTCATCCGCGCCGCCGGTGTTCCGCTCGCCGCACCCAGCGCCAACCGCTTCACCGAACTCTCCCCCACCACCGCCGACCACGTCCGCCGCAGCCTGGGCAGCGATCTCGATTACATCCTCGACGGTGGTCCCTGCAACGTGGGTATCGAATCCACCGTCCTGTCATTAGCTGGATCGTTAGCCGGATCGCAACCCATTCTGCTCCGCCCCGGAGGAATCCCGCGCACCGAAATAGAATCCCTGATCGGCCCGATCTCTACCGCAGCCGATCCAGCCACCGGCCCGCATCCCGCTCCGGGCCTGCACCCGCGCCACTACAGCCCGCGCACCACTTTATATTTAGCGACCAATGGAAAACTGCCCGATCGGGGCGAAGGAATTTACCTGCAGCACCAGAATCCGCCCAGCCGCACCAACATCACTATCCACCAGATGCCGCAATCGGCAGCCGACTATGCCGCTGTGCTCTATGAAGTTCTCCACCAGGCCGACACCGGAAATTACAACTGGATCGCCGTCGACCTCCCGCCTAACACCCCGGACTGGGAAGCCATCCGGGATCGCCTCAAACGTGCCGCGACGAAATAATCCCGTGTGCCGCGGACGCCCTGGTCCGCGAAAACGTCTCCAGCTTTCCTAACTTCGAGCCGCGCCCGGCACCCGCACCCGAATCGTCTGCGGAACGGCGCGCAGTTTTTCCAGCATCTGCTCATCGCAATCCCGATTGATGTCGTAAATCGCATATCCCAGCGGACCGCGAGTATCCAGCACTTGCCGCTCAATATTGATCCCCCGGTCCGCCAGAATATCGTTAATCGCCCGCAAGATTCCCGGCACATTGTGGTGGATGTGCATCAGCCGGTGCGATCCCGGCTCATAGTCCAGATGACAATGCGGCAGGTTCACGCTGAGCAGCGAATTCCCGCTCTTGAAATAATCGATCATCCGCGCCGAAACAAACTGGCCGATATTCTGCTGCGCCTCCTCCGTGCTGCCGCCGATATGGGGCGTCAAAATCACATTCGGCAGCCCTTTTAGCGGGCTTGAAAACGCGCCTCCGCTCTCCGGTTCCTGCGGAAACACATCCACCGCCGCTCCCGCCAGCTTCCCGCTCTTCAAATGCCGGGCCAGCGCCTCATGATCCACCACAAACCCGCGGCTCAAATTGATCAGGCACGCTCCATCTTTCATTCCGCGGAGTTCGTCTTCCCCAAACAAATCCTGGTTCTGCAGCTTCCCATCCACGTGCAAAGTGATCACGTCGGAAGTCTCCAGCAATTCGCGAAAGCTCACCGGGCGAGCATTTCCGCGCGCCAGCACATGCGCCACATCATGGAATACGACCCGCATGCCCATCGCCTCGGCCAGGTCCGATACCTGCGACCCGATCTTCCCGTAGCCTACAATCCCCAACGTCAGCCCGCGTACCTCGTGCGCTCCCGCCGACGACTTGTTCCAAACTCCGCCGTGCAGCCGCGTACTGGCCTCAAAAGTCCGCCGCATCAGCAGGATGATCTCCCCCATCGCCAGCTCGGCCACCGACCGGCTGTTCGAGTGCGGATCGTTAAACACCGCAATCCCCCGCTCGCTCGAGGCCGCGCGATCGATCTTGTCCACCCCAATGCAGAACGCCCCCACCGACACCAGCTCCGGCGCCGCATCCAAAACCGCCGCCGTGATGCGCGTCTTCGACCGCACCCCCAGAATCGCAGCCCCGCGCACCTTCTCAACCAGCTCGCGTTCGTCGAGCGCTCGCTTCAGCGACTCCACCTCGAAGCCCGCTTCTTCAAACTGCGAAGCCGCCACCCCGCTGATGTTCTCGAGCAATAGAACCTTCAACGACCCTCCCCGACCCATTACAAGTAAGCCTGAATTATAAAGACAATCCGTGTGTGGCGCGGGCGCCCTCGCCCGCGAACCGTCGATTCCACAGAATCCCCTGTGTCCCCTGGAGCCTGCCCTGAGCGAAGCCGAAGGGTCCCCTGTGGTGGAGATTTTTGCCCGGCGCCGCACTCTTTCCAGTGCAATCCCCAGTGCAATCCCCCCGAGTCCCGCCAAAGTGGTAAAACTATACGGACGCTCGCGCGCGCATTGCCTGAGCGTTGAATCTTTCTGCTCCACCCCGTCATCTCTAAGCTTTGGAGGAAACGAAAATGGCACAAACTTTGGAGGAAGTGAAAATGGCGCATGAGGTACCCCCCCTGCCGTACGATTACGCGGCGCTCGAACCCACCATCGACGAAAAAACGATGCACCTGCATCACGACATGCATCACGCTGCCTACGTCAAGAACCTGAACGCGGCCCTCGACAAGCATCCCGAGCTGCACAAGAAAACTCCGGAAGATTTGCTTCGCGACCTGAACACAATCCCAGAAGACATCCGCGGCGCCGTTCGCAATAACGGTGGAGGCCACGTCAACCACACCATGTTCTGGACCATCATGAAGCCCCACGGCGGAGGCGATCCCACCGGCCCCATTGCCGGCGTGATCAAGAAGACTTTTGGTGACTTCAAGACCTTCCAGGAAAAATTCAACGCCGCTGGTGTGGGCCAGTTCGGCAGCGGATGGGTCTGGCTGGCGGGAGATTCCAAAGGCGAAGTGAAGATCGTCTCCACGCCCAACCAGGACAATCCCATTTCGCAAGGCCTCTATCCCATTTTCGGCAACGATGTCTGGGAGCACGCCTACTATCTCAAGTACAACAACCGCCGCCCCGAATACCTGCAAGCCTGGTGGAACGTAGTCAACTGGGAAGAAATCAACAAGCGCTACCAGTCGTCGCTCAAGAGGTAACCGAGAAGTAATCGTGTGGCGCGGACACTCCCGTCCGCGCCTCTTGCCTCACAGCGTAAGATAGATAGCAGATGGTTTGTCGTCTCGCTGTTTGGAGGTCGCCATGCGCAAGCCCGAGCTAACTCTTACTCTGTTCCTCCTTATTTCATTCTTTTCCGTGGCACAAGAAGCCAAGCCAGCTCCCAAGACGTCCTACTACCCCGTTCCCGTCAAGGCCGCCCGAGAGCCAAACCCGGTGAAGCCCACTCCCGAATCCATCGCTCAAGGCAAGAAGATCTACAGCTACGACTGTGCCTCGTGCCATGGCGTCACCGGCGACGGCAAGACCGACGTTGCCAAGGATCTGAAAATCCCCGACCTCACCGATCCGGCGCGACTCAAAGACCGCACCGACGGCGAACTCTGCTACATCCTCAAGACTGGCCACGGCGATATGCCTCCAGAAGGCGATCGCGTCAAGCCCGAGCAACTCTGGGATCTGGTTAACTACGTCCGCTCCCTGGCCAAAAAGCAACCGCCCGCCGAGCCGAAGCGCTCCAACTAAACCAAGCCGCCTGTTTTCAGAACATGGTGTTAGAAAGGGCACGGCTCTGCGGCCTTACGGAAAAACTAAATGTTCGACTTGATTCAGGCCGCAACCCGGTATTCGCTCTTAACCAACCCGCTCGGATAGGACTGCGTCGCGACGTGATGCAGCCGCACATCGCGCGGCAGGCTGCCGAAGAGAGGAATCCCGTCTCCGATGAGCACGGGCACACGAGTGATAATGAAACGTTGCACGAGGCCTGCGCGCAGGAATCGTTGAATCGTGATCCCGCCGTCGATGTAAAGGTGGTGGGCGCCAATAGCAGCGAGTTTCGAAACAATCTCTGCCGGAGGCCCGGCCATCTGTTCCGCAACGCCTCCACGCACCGCAGACAAGTCAACGGGCCGGCTGCTCAGGACCACAACGCGCTTGTCACCATATGGCCAGGCCGCAAAGGTCAGAACCGTCTCGAAGGTCTTGCGACCGATCACCAGCGCATCGACGCTTGCCATAAACTCGGCGTAGCCGTGGGGCTCGCCGCCGCCCTCCGGCAGAAAGTCGAGATCGCCGTTCGGTCGCGCAATAAAGCCGTCGACGCTAGTCCCGATAAAGACGGATACCGTCATCGCATCTCCTATGTGGCCGCCTAACAAGCCAAACTTCTTTCCCCAATTCCGTTCAGTCTAATACACCCCCAAATCCCGAGCCGACACCCATTCCCCCGAATACTCCTTCTTAATCTGCTCCATCAAATCCGCCTCCGGCAATTTCTCCAGCTCGCTGTTCCAAACCTGTGCGCCCCTTGTGCAAATTTGGATCGCTGAGCGCAAGCGCGTCCAGCGCCAATTTCCCGCCTGCCGTTCAAACCCCGCCGCTCGCGCCCCAATCGCAGTTACCCTCGACCCGTGCTTGATCCGGATTCATCACATCCAATCCGCGAACGAAAAATTCCACCGTTGCACAACTCTTATGTAATTGACCCGCCCTCTTTGTGCGCGTACAGTTCACTCCACTTGAAAACAAGCATCCGCCGAGCGGCGATCCTGCTCGGTCAAAAACTGAAACCTGAAAGAGACGAACACCAGCCCCGCGGAGGGGCGAAAGAAAGTACTTATGAATCTTGAAAGCCAATGGACCGTCTACCGCACCCGTTTTCTGGTGCGCGCTCGTCAACTCACCGAACCGCTCGTCTTTACCGACGCTCTCGGCCGCGAACAATTCGGCCGGCTCGGCGACTACCTCGTCGAGTTCTCTGACGGCGTACGCCGGATCACCACCCAAGCCCTGTTCGAAGACATCTACGTGCCTCTCGCACCCGCGCAGCTTCGTTCCACAGCTTCAAGAGTTCAAACCGAAGTCCCAGCCGATGGAGCGCCGGGCGTCCTCGCCCGGTCCGTGGCCCGCGCCTCGCCAGAAGATCGCGCCCGTGCTAGCGCTGCCTGAAGCGGCGGGAGCTAGAAGCTATCAGCTATCTGATGGCTTCTAGTTTTAACAATGGGGAGCGAAAGCCGCCCGACTCCGTACCCTTAGCACTTTCGGGCTACAAGATATGGTATTTCTCTCTTGACAGACACCATATACGGGAGTACGTTAAGCATCCCAGGGCACTTTTACAGACCTCCTTTGAAAGGGGGCCACGACGCAAACACCGGGCGAGACTCAAAGTTGACGTGACTTCGCGTCTTCCCCTTCACGGGAAACCATCCCTCCGGAGTGGATGGAAACTAGCGGTGACTTCCCCCGGTCTGGCCTGCCAGGCATCCCCTCGGGGGGATTCATCAGCAGAATTAGAGCGGATTCAGCGTTTGCTGTCGCCCGCTCGTGCAGAGACGGGGCTTGCCCCGTCTCCTTGCGCCATTAGGAGCCCCGATGGAAGGTTTGATCGAACTCGTTGCCGCCTCCTTTGCCCGTCATGGCATCGAATGCCCGGCCGGCGATTCTAGGTTCGTGTGGGGACGGGCGCCCTCGCCCGTCCAAGCCGAGCGCAGCTCGGCAGTCGCCGACGGTCAAAGCACCACTGGATACGCACTGGCCCAGACAACGCGTCCAGCCGAGCCCACCGCGCTCCCAGAGCACAATTACCGAAAGAGCTTGCAGGCAGATCCAGTTCCATAAGGAGTTCGGTTCGTATCAGGGTATCGCTTTAGCGATACCGCAAGTTCTTCGAAATCAGGGTCCTCTTTAGGGGCTGGGCGTCGAGAAGCGGAAGCAATCTGTTTCGTCGTGCCGCCGTACGCACTTTGAGAAATGGTTTCAACCATGAAACTTTGAAACCTGCTGTTTAGATCAACTGATTTTTGTCGTCATCTAATTTAGGAGAAGGATATGCCCGAAGTGCGCGACCAAGTCAAAACTCAAACCGCTGCCGGCACTACGAAGAAGGCCCCCGGCCTTACCTTCCGCCGTTTTTTCACCAAGGCTGGCGTCTCCCCGTACTCCGAAGTCGAGTGGGAACTCCGTAACGCCCAGATCACCGACTCCCAGGGAGGCATGATCTTCGAGCAGAAAAATGTCGAGGTCCCCAAAGACTGGTCCATGACCGCGACCAACATTGTCGCCTCGAAATATCTTCACGGACAGATCGGCACCGATGAGCGCGAGACCGGCGTGCGTCAACTGGTCGCCCGCGTTGCCGAAACCATTCGCGACTGGGGCATGAAAGATGGATACTTCCGCTCCCCCGAAGACGCCGCTACTTTCCACGACGAACTCGCCCACTTGCTCATCCGCCAGTACGCGGCCTTCAACTCGCCCGTCTGGTTCAACGTCGGCTGCGAACGCGTCGAGCCTAAATCCGACGCGACCAACTGGCACTGGAACTTCACCACCCAGCAAGTGGAATTCGGCGTCACCGGATACACGCGCCCGCAGTGCTCGGCGTGCTTCATCAATTCGGTGAAAGATTCGCTCGATTCCATCCTCACCCTGGCCAAGACCGAAGGCATGCTTTTCAAGTGGGGATCCGGCACCGGCACCAATCTTTCTCCGCTGCGTTCCTCCACCGAAGTTCTCAGCGGCGGCGGCACTGCCAGCGGCCCGCTCAGCTTCATGAAAGGTTTCGACGCCTTCGCCGGCGTCATCAAGTCCGGAGGCAAGACCCGCCGTGCCGCCAAGATGGTCATCCTCAACATCGACCATCCCGATATTGTCCACTTCATCGAGTGCAAGTCCAAAGAAGAAGCCAAGGCCCACGCGCTGGTAGCGCAGGGTTACGACGGATCGCATCCCGACTCCGACGCCTACAGCTCTATCTTCTTTCAGAACGCCAACAACTCCGTCCGCGTCACCGACGACTTCATGGTCGCCGTCATGCGCGACACCGATTTCTCCACCCGCGCCATCGTTGACGGCCGCGTCGTCAATACTTACAAAGCCAAAGACCTGCTGCAGAAAATTTCCGAAGCCACCTGGCGATGCGGCGATCCTGGCATGCAGTACGATTCCACCGTCAACCGCTGGCACACTTCGAAAAACACTGCGCGGATCAACGCCTCGAATCCCTGCAGCGAGTACATGTTCCTCGATGACTCCGCCTGCAACCTCGCCAGCTTGAACCTGCTGAAGTTCGCGCCCAACGGTACGTTCGACGTGGAAGCCTATCGTCACGCCGTGGACGTGGTCATCACTGCCCAGGAAATTCTGGTAGACAACGCCGGATACCCCACCGAACTTATCGGCAAGAACTCGCACGACTATCGCCCGCTAGGTCTAGGCTACGCGAACCTGGGCGCGCTCTTGATGGCCGCCGGTCTCCCCTACGATTCCGACGCCGGAAGAGACTACGCCGCCTGCGTAACGGCGATTATGTGCGGCGAAGCATATCTGCAATCGTCGCGCATAGCCGAACAGTGCGAGCCGCTGTGCCCCATAACCGACACAGTCCGAACGCGCCTCGGAGTAACCGCCGCGGAAAACATGCCCGGAGCAGCCTGCCCCGGCTGGTACATCAATCGCGAGCCCTTCTTAGACGTAATAAGAATGCACCGCGCCAGCGTCAACAACATAGGCGCAGGTGCAAATCACGTAGGGACGGCCGCCCCCGGCCGTCCAGCCGAGCGAAGCTCGGCAGCCAGCCAGTTGCCAGAGCTGATAGAAGCCTCAAAAGCCTGCTGGGACGAAGCCTTATCTCACGGCGAAAAACACGGCTACCGCAACTCCCAAGTAACAGTTCTAGCTCCGACGGGCACCATCGGCTTCATGATGGACTGCGATACTACCGGGATTGAGCCGGACTTGGCGCTCATCAAGTACAAGAAACTGGTCGGCGGCGGGATGATCAAGATCGTGAACAACACCGTTCCTGGCGCGCTCTTCAAGTTGGGTTACACGCATGAGCAGGCCGACGCGATCGTTTCTTACGTGGACGCTACCGGGACCATCGAAGGCGCTCCGCACGTTAAGGATGAACACCTTGCGGTGTTTGATTGCTCGTTCAAGCCGGCCAAGGGTACGCGATCCATTCACTACATGGGACATCTGAAGATGATGGCCGCGGCCCAGCCTTTTATCTCGGGAGCGATCTCGAAGACGGTTAATTTGCCGAATGCCGCTTCGGTTGACGATATTTCGGAGGCTTTCATTCAGGCCTGGAAGTTGGGGCTGAAGGCGGTCGCGGTTTATCGCGATGGATGCAAGCAGTCGCAGCCGCTGTCGGCGGCCGGCACCAAAACGGCGAACTCCACCAAGGACGACGCGACACGCAACGCAGCGGCCATGGCGCTTATCGAAGACGAGAACCTCGACGCTCCACCGCGCGCCGTGCGTCACCGGCTGAAAGAAGAACGCATGTCGGTCACGCACAAGTTCAACATCGGAGGCCACGAAGGTTACGTCATCGTCGGCCTGTATCCCAACGGCGAACCGGGCGAGATCTTCATCAAGATGGCCAAGGAAGGCTCAACCGTTTCCGGCCTGATGGACAGCTTCTCCCTAACCACATCCATCGCGCTGCAGCACGGCGTTCCGCTGCGCCTGCTCTGCGAGAAGTTCGCGCACACGCGCTTTGAGCCCAGCGGCTGGTCGAGCCATCCCGAGATCGGCTATGCCAAGTCAATCGTGGACTACATCTTCCGCTGGCTGCACCTGCGCTTCCTGACTGGACAGCAACAGATGCTGTTTGACAACCTGCGTCCGAAGTCTTGGCCCGCTGCGGAAGGTGTCGGCGAACTTTCTTCGAACGGCTCCGCCGATCCTGGTGTGGGGCGGGCGTCCTCGCCCGCCGCTGGTTCCGGCTCCGGCTCCATTCATGCCGCCAACGCGCTCGCCAGCATGATCAACATGGGCGACGCTCCCAGTTGCTCGTTCTGCGGCTCCATCATGGTGCGCAACGGCAGTTGCTACAAGTGCATGAACTGCGGGAGTACCAGCGGGTGCAGCTAGAGGGGTCGTGTTTGGGACCCCCTGAGTCCGGTCTTTTAAAGTCAAAGACTTAGCGGGAGTGGTTGGCCAGGTCTTTGAGAATAAAGGACTTGCCGGCTAAAGTCTTTATAAATCAAGACTTTAGCCGGCAACGCGGAGATTTAGGGAAGGGCACGGCTTCAGCCGTGCCACAACAAGAACAAAACTCGACGGCTTTAGCCGCTGAGGCCAACAAGTCGTTAGCAGTTAAAGACGTCCAGCTGTGAGGAGGGCATGGCGAACGCCGTGCCCTTTTTCTACAGGGAGGTTTATGGCTCAGCCGGGTCCCGATCCGAAGAAGGCTAACGCAAAGGCTGCGCGCGCAGCGGCAGCAGCTGAGAAACGTCGGGTCGCCGAGGAGCTACGGAGTAGAACGGCTGAGCAGCTCGAGGCGGCTAAATCGACGGTAGAAAGGCTCGAAGGTCAGTTCCACGCAACCAGCGAAACCGCAGCACGTCGTGACGCGCTGTCCAGCCATCTGAAGGGCTTTTACGCAGAGATTGACAAGCTTACGAAGGGCAAGGCCCTCATGCCAGTTACTGATTTGGTGGTCGAGCGTACTAATGAGATCGTTCGGGATGCTAAGGCGATCGTCGAAGGTGACACCTATCTCGATCGAGTCAAGGAGTTCGTGCCAGCTGGCGACAACCCTGTTTACCCAGACGTCCTAATGACGGCTCGAACAGTCATGGAAAGCCTGGAGCGTTTCAAATCCCGCCTTGAAGCTACCGAGAAGCAGATTGCAAAATTGTTTCGAGAGGCAAGGACAATCCAAGCCGCCGCCCAGCTCTATCTTGACAATGACTTCGTCCCGTCGAAGGAGCAAGTCAAGGCAGTACTGGGGGGTAAGTTTATCTCCGACACTTGGTTTTCAACTGACGAGACCAGTGAAGAGGAGAGTTTTGACTTTGAGCGGCTGGACCGGTGTCGGCTAGAGGAATACTTTTCCAGCGGTGGTCAACGCGAGGTGGCGTGAGTATCAAAGCCGACGACCCGCGAGCGCCCTTGTTGCGCAATGTTTCACAGTACGATGTCGACTTCGTTATTCCACGCATCGGCGTGGATGTTCCAGTGGGTATCGATCCGTTCCTCCTCTACAAGAGCCGGAATCCCGAATATCGCAAATTGCATGGAATACTGGTCGGAGTGTTCAACGCGGGCGTTGACGCCGTTCAGCGGGGCGCTATCGCGGACGCCAGGAGGATCTTGGATTTTCCAGAAGTCTCCGCGGTTGGCATGGGCTATACCCGTAATAGCAAGCAAGGGTCAGGCGTGGGTACCCACTTGACCGGCCTCATCCTCGAGACGCTTTAGGATCACCAAGCCTACGGGAACGTGGCGTACGTCACGTGGAGGAAATGCAACTTCTATCTGCGGGCATCGGACCGGATCGTGTAAGCGATATTGCAGCGAATGTCCTGAAGCGCTTCCTAATCGAGTACACGCAACGTCAGTGCAGTATATGGGACATCGCACTGAAGACTGGCGTTCCCGTTGCACATATCTATGATCCAGAATCGCAGTCCTGGGGAGATTCGTATGAGGATCTCCCAGTGAGCCCCGTTAACGGCTCCCCAACGCTCCTCGTGCCCCGTCGCCTCGTTCGCGCTCTTCCGTGGATCAACTACGACGATTTTATGCGAACTGAATTCAGCGCCTACCTAAAGGCACGCCGTGAATCAGCGCGCCGTTCCCGCGCTGTGGTGCCCATCGATTTGGATACTTCTGCCACTCAGGAACTGAAGGCAAAAGCTGATGTCGTCACCGTCACGAGGAGTGATTTAGGCCTCGTTGAGCGGTATGTCCGGACCCGCGAGCGACAGTCTGCTGAGGCTCAACCCGCTTTCGATTACATCGATGAGGACGCCTGTCGGGAAGCTGAGGTTTTGAAGCAGAAGCTTAGCACTATTCCGCCTGGACGCGACCGCGCTGCCGAGTACCAGCAGGTTGTATTAGAGGTCCTGAATTATTTATTCAACCCGGAACTGATCGATGGTGAGCCTGAGATTCGAACCGTGGATGGCACAGAGCGCCGAGACATTATTTTCACAAACGACTCTGACGAATCGTTCTGGGACTACGTCCGCACCGAACATGGAGGCATCTTGGTGATGTTCGAGGCGAAGAATACCAATGATCTCGAGTTGGCTAATATTAACCAGACCGCTACCTACTTGGGCGACCGGATCGGGAGACTTGGCATTATCGTCACCCGCCGGACTACCCCCAAAACGATTCAGCGTAAGATATTTTCGGTGTGGAATGACTCTGCACCAAGTCGGAAAGTGATTCTGACGTTGGATGATGAACAGATATGCGAATTGCTTGACTTGCGCTGTCGCAATGGCTCGCCGACGAAATGGATGCAGAAACACTATCGAGCATTCCGCACCGCGGTACAGTAGGGGCACTCATCCGACGCGGCTACGCACTGGGCAACCGTCAGAAAAGGGGGCATCCCATTAATTGGACTCTCAGATAACAGAATTCTCGTTTGGGTTTGCATTGACCCGAGAGCTAGTCAATATCGATCCTGCGGCACTGGCGACTGCGCCGATTTTCCCTTCGTTGCTCGAGGAAGGACAACCAGGAGGAGGGTACGACGTCGCATTGGACTTCGGTACGTTCTGGTTCCTTCAATTCAAACTCAGCGAATATATGGTCCGCAACACCGCTGGTCAATCTGGTGTCATAGCCACACCATACTATCGTTTTTGGCTGATGCCTGCGTGGCGTTCTGCCCAGCACGCCATGCTGCTCGATCTCCAAGGCAGTGGAGAGAATGTTTATTATGTTGCCCCCCACTTTTGGTTGCAGACCGAGTTCAACGAAGCCTTCGCCGATACCGAGGTCGCTCTCCGGTCGGTATTCATCCCGCCTGGCGATATCGGCCCGTTGTCAGATGAGGACCACTGCGTCGTTTGGAATGATGGTGCAATGTGGGCGCTGTCAGAACCAAAACCGATTCGAGCCTTTCGGGGAAGCGAGTTCTTGGAAAAACTCTCAGAGAGTTTACATGGTGGTGGACCAAGGGTTGCCGCAGTGCGAGAGGTCGCCATAACTATGCAGGGAATCGTACGGAAACACGGGTTCTCATCGCCAGAATTTGGATCATTCGAGGGACCTAAGCGGGTATTGGAATACATATCGTTTTTGGCGCACGTGTTTTTCCATTCAGAGATGATCTTCATTCCGCGCCCAAATCATCCAGGACCGCGCCCTCGAAGTGGGATTCCACGTACCTAAATCCTTCCTGGGATTCGGAGACAACTAACCACAGACTCATGTAGGCGATAACTAATATTCGGCTTGACACACCGGGATATAATAGAGGTAAGTCGAGAGCAGAGTTCTCAGTCACGCACTTAGCATTAGTTGGCCACCAAAGAACCGAGGGCTAAAAGCGCAAAAGTTCGCAAATTTATACTAAGTTATTTGAAATCAAGACTTTGCACGACCCGTCAATTTTAAGTCCTTTATTTGCAACACGAACTGCAAAGTCGCCCCAAAAAACGGCCCATAACTCCAATGTTATGAATACTTTATATGTAAACACTTTAGAATCAATACTTTAGCAAAAATCAGGGGGGAGGGGGTACCAGGGGTCGGGAGTCCCGGTTGCCCCCGAGATATGGTCTCCGCTAAAGATACATAGAGCAGTTTGGTGCAGGCTGGGTTGGGGAGTGGAGGGACGGCGGCGAACGTCAAAATCCCCACCCTTCGGCTTCGCTCAGGGCAGGCACTTCGGCACAGGACGCGCAAGGATGGGGCACCCGACGGCGCTGTGCCGCTCCACACAAAACTTCCCTTGTCGTTATAGAATGCATCCCATCGTCGGCAGGAAATCTTCGTGGGAGATTCCTAATGGCAACCTCGGTGGCTGGTGGGTCTGCAGCTTCATCCTTTGCGCGGCCTCGGCCTTTTCCGGCCATCTTTGTCGGAGGCCTGATTGTCGGCGTATTGGACCTGGCTTACGCGATCCTGGTTTACAGTCCTAAGAAACCGATCCTGATTCCGCAGACGATTGCCAGCGGGGTCCTTGGCATGAGGTCGTATAGCGGAGGGACACAGACGGCTGCGCTTGGCGTCGTCCTGCATTTCGTGATCGCACTGGGCGCGGCTACGGTCTACTATCTGGCCAGCCGCAAGCTTACATTTCTGGTCAGTCGCGCCGTCGTTTGCGGACTCGTTTATGGCGCGCTGGTTTACCTGTTCATGCATGTCGTGGTGCTGCCACTCTCGGCGGCGCCGCACCGACACACTCCGTTCATCTACAAGGCGACGGAGTTCGTCGAGCACTGGTTCTGCGTTGGCTTGCCGATCGCGCTCTCGGTGCGTCGCTATTCGCGCTGAAATTCCTGGCGACCGTCCCCGCCACGGCTGGGATTCGGGCGAGCGCGACGTGCTTCCCGCCGCCGAAGAAGGGTTCGAGGTCGGCGAACACGTGGATTGAGCCGCAATGCAACGCGTCTTCGGTGTCAGCCCTCCTGCCAAGAATGTGCAGGGTTCTGTGCGTAGCAATGAGGGGCTGAAGCCCATCCTCTCTTCTCACTGCAACGCCGGCCTAAAGGCCGGCTTTCCGCGAAAACCTTCAACCCTGACTAATTGAACAATTTCGATGTGACTCCCCTCACATCTTTCCCCGTCACAAGAGGACTACGCTCCGTCAATGGACCGCACATTCCTCATCACCTCCGTGCCGCGCAACGGAGAGCGCTATTCCAGTGCGTTGCTACCGCCGACTTGTTTGTCGATAGTTCAAGAATATGTTCGAGATGCGATGCGGCTCGGGCTGCGGCCGCGGAAGAACAGTGGCAGAATGACCGCCTTATAGGCTATCTCAAAGAAGAAGCGCTGGAAAAATTATGAAAGCACTTTATCAGCAAATCGTTTGGTGGTTCAAAGGTGGTAGGTACGACGCTGAATTGGAGGAACTGTGCCGAAACTCGAAGAAGACTACGCCACGCGTGCACGCCGCCAGCGCCTAAGCCAATCGCAGGACGTGGATCCGCTGCGACCAAGGCTGCGATCATGCCGACACGTCACCGTCCGGGATCACCGACCCGGTAACGGGTCAGACGGTTTACGTCGGCGATATGGATCAGGGCGTCTTTGTCGATCTGACGGAGCAGCGGGCCAACCAGCTTTCCTATACGACTGCGGAAACGCTGATGGCGTATAAAGACAAAGAAAAAGCGCGTGCGAATGCACGATCGCTGGCTGGCCAGTTCCACCGCAAATCGTGGTCCTATGCTCAGGGGCCAAAGACCTCTCTTGATTGCCATCAGACGCCGGCCTAAAGGCCGGCTTCCACGAAGACGTTTGCCTGAACGCCAGACTAGATGCCGCCTCTTCCACGAGAGCCTGGAGCCGCACTTTTCGCGGCTATCGAATAGTGCGACTCCACGTCCCTGTCCCAGTTGAGATTTTGCTAACTTCTACCGGGCGGATGGGATTGGCACGCGGACAGAGCCTGCCCTGAGCGGAGTCGAAGGAAGCGTCCCGTGCCGCACGACGCAAACCCGCGGAAGTCTACACACAGCTTAGATGGCGCCCGCAGTGGAATCCCACCCTTACGCACAAAGTGTTTTTTTGAAGGGTTGCCGGAAAACGAGTTTTCACGCACACTGTAAAGGGGCCTCCGATTTCGAAGAACTTCGGTATCGCTTAAGCGATACCTGGATACAAAACCTGAGTCTTTCAGCTGCCGACTCAAGAGCAACCTGGAGCGAGATGGAATCCGCGGGGAAAAGACTGTTGAGACTCTTGGTGGAACGCGATCCCGCAAGCCCGGAATTCCGGAGCGGAGTTCGCGCGGCTCTTCGCCCGGAGGAATTGCCCGGCGGCGGCGAATTCGACCTGTGGCGGGATGTCTTCGTCCAGCAAAAGCTGCCGTGGGGACGCTTCCTGCAATCCGCGCTGTTGCACGTGGCGGCAGTTGCACTGATATGGACGATTTCGCTCTCGTGGATTCGACAGCAAAAAATTCTGGATCGCGCCGCGTTTGACCGGTCGTCGCTGGTAACGTATTCGCCGGAAGAATATCTGCCACCGCTCGACACGGGCGCATCCGAAGCGCCCAAGGCGCAAGAGGGAGATCCCGCCTACGCGAAGCAGCCGATCCTTTCAGTTCCGCCGGAAGCGGACAACCGGTCCCAAACCATCGTTGTGCCGCCCGATCTCAAGCTTAACCGCGACGTCGCCTTGCCGAACATCATTGCCACGGGAGCCATCGCCCCGGCGGTTCCGCTGGATGCGACGCGGGACCC
>Ga0209117_1000417_pt1 | contig 18614 bp, 16 predicted proteins | sample BlaSpr_A8_OM2_M2_FD_187978 | JGI IMG/M metagenome (GOLD analysis project Ga0209117, IMG submission 187978) | Forest soil microbial communities from Thunder Bay, Ontario, Canada - Black Spruce, Ontario site 2_A8_OM2_M2 (SPAdes) (version 2) | ecosystem: Environmental > Terrestrial > Soil > Boreal...
CAGGAGGATGGCGCTTGCCGTGACCTCGTCGGTGATCAACCCGTTGATCAGACGTCCCTTTAACGCCGCCCCGATCGCCGAGACCTTGGCAGGACCGACGGCCGCTCCGATGGTCAGGGCCTCGGCAGGGACCTGCGGTGGAATGCTGGTGAGACGGCGGTTTGTCCCTCCGTCGATGATGCGTCCCTGGGCATCGAACGCCCAACCGGTCAGTTCGCCAACGGCGCCCAACCGCATCATTTCGAACAGTTCCTCGCGCGAGACGAAGCCATCGACGTGCACTTGCGCGTGCTGATCCATCTGACCGATTCCGACCAGCCGCAAGTCGGCCTTGGCTGCGACCGCTCTCACCTTGGCGATCGGATCTATCTTGAGCATCTGGTCGCGCTCGGCCTTGGATGACATCAGAAACGGCAGCGGCATGGGATAGTGCCGTGCCTTGGTCCGGTCGGCGAGCCGCCCGACGGTATCGAAGAAGCTCGCCGAGCCGTCGGCCGAGATATTTCCAACTAGCGACACGATCTGGTGATTGGGACAATCGATCAGCGAGACGCGCTCGACCGCGGCCCGCACGGCTCTCCCGGTGCCCAGCGCCACGATCGTGGGCTTCTCGGTGCGCAACGTCGATTCCAGGATGTTCGCGGCCCGCTCGGCAATCCCGGCTGCCGAAAGGGGTGCTGCGGGATCGGCCGGTACCACTTCGCAGTAGACGAGATGAAACAAGTCCTTCAGCCGCGCCGCTAACTCCATGCATGCCGCGATTGGGTGTTCCAGCCGGAACGTGATCAGGCGCTCGGCGAGACATAATGAAACCAGACGCTGGGCCGAGGCACGCGAGACCTGGAGCATCTTGGCGATTTCATCCTGGGTGTGACCGGCGATGAAGTAGAGCCAACCGGCACGCGCGGCTTCGTCCAGGCGCGATTTCTCGTTATCGGATGCTGCCATCAAACTCTACCGGTCCGCTCGCCAAAAATCCGCCATTCGCCCGAAAACGCGATCGGCCCCCGCCTGATAAAGGATGGCTTTGCCGTCACGCGATTGATAGTGGCTGCCTCCGACAAATCCCCAAACCGTCATGCCTGCCGCCTTGCCAGCCGCCACGCCGCTCACGCTGTCCTCGATCACGAGGGTGCGGCGAGGATCTGCCTGCATCCTGTCGGCCGCATACAGGAAAAGATCCGGAGCGGGCTTGCCGCGTTCCACCATCTGCGAGGTATAGAGCCGGCTGTCGAAATGCGGCGCAAGACCGGTCAGGGAAAGCGAGAAGGACACCCGATCGAAATCGCTGGACGAGGCGACGCAGTGTGGAATCTGCAAGCCCTCCAGCACCGAGCTCACGCCTTCAATCGGGCAAAGCGCGGAGAGAAACGCTGCGCGAACCCCTGCCCTCAGTTCGATTGAGAACTGCTCCGGAATCGAGCGTCCCAACGCCTGGTAATGATCGAGGACCGCTGTCGTGCTTCGTCCGAGGAACAGATCGAGCGCCTGGTCCAGGCCGAGATGGATGCCGTAGCCCGCCAAGACCTCCGAAAGGCAACGGCAACTCAGCACCTCGCTATCGACCAGTACGCCATCGCAGTCGAAAATGATCAGATCGGGCTCGGTCATCGCGTTCCGCCTGCAGGATAAGAGCATATACTCTCAAAATGGGCAATAACCCAGGAATCAGTAGGAAAATCCCTTCGACATCGATGACCGTCCCCATGCAAAAGGCTGGGAATCCGGACCTCGCCAGCGGCAATTCGATTACGCCTGTGATGTCGGGTAGCGGTTCGCTCATTCGTCCTTCAGATCACAGCCATGGAGGATGCCGCCATGAAAACGCTTAGGCTGGGGCCCCTGCTTGACAGCCCTCGACGAAACTCAATGGGGCATCGGGATGGTTGGAACTGAAGGCGCGGCGGCGACGGCTCTAAATCAGAAAGTCACCGTTGAAAACATCAATCACCCGGGGAAGTCAAAGCGCGTAGACGCCGAACGCTACGCCGAGATGCGGCGCGCGCTGCTCGCTCTGCTGCCCACGGACGCTCCGGGACTGACGCTCAAGGAGATTGGAGAGCGCCTGCCATCCCACCTTCGCCTTGGCCTTTTTAAGGGCGGCGCAGGGCCTGGTTGGTGGCTGAAAACTGTCCAGCTCGATCTTGAAGCCAAGGGGGCCATTGTTCGCGAGCATTCCCGTCCCATCCAACTCCACAAGGGAACTGGAGAGGACTGAGGTCAAGCCGATTCAACTTGCTGGGTCTGGCTTTCGCGATCGACCCTGTCCGGTGACTTATTCCACAAGGAGTGGATTTCTAGCCGTTCAGGATCGACTCTCCATCCAGGTGCTGCGGGAAGAAGAAGAAATTATTCACGTAAGACTGGCCGCTCTTGCGGCCGCCGTCGGGAAGAAGCGCATTGGCGTCCTGCAAATCGTCGGGACGGAATTGATCGATCGGGCGCGCACTGCCCTCCTTCAGGAAAAATCCCCGATACGATCTCGTCTCAAAGAATTCGAAAATCGATCGGGTCGCTTGCGCGCGGTGCCGGTCCTCCGCCTCGACAAGGAACACGGGTTGGCTGTGTTCAAGCAGTTCTACCGCGCCATTGAGGACATTCAATTCGTGTCCTTCCACGTCGATTTTCACGAAGGCCACGTCTTGGTGGACAATCGCATCCAGGCGCGCGGTAGGTACGTTGATCGAAACCACATGCCCGTTCGACGAACCGAGCCTGGGTTCGAGCGAAGCAAGGCCATAAATCAGCTTGTGCTGGCTCTGAGGAATGAATAATTCCGCATTGCCGGTTTGGTCGGACAGCGCAATCTCGTGAACACTCACATTCGATGCCGAGGTTCGCCGCAGAAGGTCGGCCATCTCATGGGAAGGTTCGAACGCGTAGACGTGCTTCGAAAGGCGCGCCAGCTTGCGGGTGTAAAGGCCACAATTTGCTCCGACATCGACGGTCACCGCCCCTTCCGGCACGATCTTGTCGAGATACAACAGCTCCGGGTCCGACGATTTCGGATGATGCATGAGGTGCCAGCGGAGCCAGATTGAGGGAAACGTTTCCTTCAGCAGCTCTTTGGTTCGTTGCCTTGCACTCATCTCGGCCGTCTTTCTATTGCGCGTTGGAAGGGGTTGAGGATTATTTGGCTTTGTCCGATCCGCTTTCGCGGCAGGGTCGATAGTCCCGACGAAATCGGAAATTCAGACCCGGTGATAGATATCCTGCATGCGGACGATGTCATCCTCGCCCAGATATGCACCCGACTGGATTTCAATCAGATTGAGCGGCACCTTCCCTGGATTTTCGAGCCGATGCATGCAGCCCAGCGGGACGAACACCGATTCATTTTCGCGCAATAGAATTTCCTCGTCGTCGCGAGTGACAATCGCGGTTCCATTAACCACCACCCAATGCTCCGCGCGATGGAGGTGCTTCTGCAATGACAGCTTCGCGCCGGGCTTGACGGTGATGCGCTTGACCTGAAAGCGCTCGCCGGCATGGATCGATTGGTAGTAGCCCCAGGGACGGTGCACGCTGAGCGTCTGCGTCGCGGAACGGTGGCCGTTGGTCTTGAGGCGTTCGACGAGCTTGCCGACATCCTGATCGTGATTTCGGGTAGTCACCAGCACGACGTCCGGCGTCGCGGTGATGATGAGATCATCAACGCCGAGCGCCGCGACCAGCGGTCCCTCACCGCGTACATAGCACCCCGAGGTGTCTTCCAGGACGACGTCGCCGATCGCCACGTTTCCGGACCGATCCTTGTCTCCCATCGTCCAAAGCGCGGACCAACTTCCGATATCACTCCATTCGAAGGGTGCCGTAACCACCACCGCCCTGTCGGTTTTTTCCATGATGGCATAGTCGATCGAAATCGACGGGCATGGTTCGAACGCGCTTTCCTCCAGGCGCAGGAAATCGAGATCGCGCGTTGCGCCCGCCAGCGCTCCGCGGCATGCCGCCAGCACCTCCGGCCCGCGCATTTCGAGTTCATCGATGAACAATCGGGCAGGCAGCAGAAATATTCCGCTGTTCCAAAGATGCTCGCTGCAGGCCAGCAGCCGCTCCACCATCGCCATATCCGGCTTTTCAACAAAGCCGGCCACGTCGCGGACATCGGGGGCAGCCCCAAGCCCGTTGCCCGTGCGAATGTAACCAAATCGGGTTGCCGGCCCCGTGGGGCGCTGACCGAACAGAACAAATCGGCCGTGCCGCGCTGCCGTCAGGCCGGTCGACACCGCGGCCCGGAATGCCGCGTGGTCGCGCACCCAATGGTCAACCGGCAGCACAAGAATCACCGCATCGGGGTCTGCTTCGCCCGCGAGAAGGGCCGCGATCGCTACGGCCGGGGCGGTATTTCTTCCGAACGGCTCAAGCACGATGGTCGGATCAGGTATTCCCACCGCGCGCAACTGCTCGCCGATGGCGAAGCGATGCTCCGCATTCGCGATTACCATCGGCTCGGTAAACAGCGACGGATCCGCAACTCGCAGCGCCGTTTGCTGCAGCAAGGTCTTATCGCCGAGAAGGGAGAGCAGTTGCTTTGGATAGGTTTCGCGGGACAGCGGCCACAGCCGCGAACCTGTACCGCCCGACAGGAGAACGGGGACTATACGGCCATGCGCCTGCGTCATCTGTCGGCCCCCCGGTTAGACTGACTTTTCAATTGATTTAGAAGCCGCTGCCCGACAGGAACTCCCTGCGGATCGTGCGCGCGATGATCATGATGTCCATGCGCAACGACCATTTCTCGATGTAATCGAGATCGTAATCGATCCGCGAGATGGCGCGATTGGGCTCGACCGTGCTGCCTCTGCAGCCGCTCACCTGCGCGAGACCGGTGATTCCAGGCCGCGCCGTATGGCGCTGAAAGTAATAGGGCACGAGGTCTTCATAGGGTAAGTGCGCGGCAAGCATCCCCGGGACGTGCGGGCGGGGTCCCACCAGCGACATATCGCCCTTGATGACGTTGATAAGCTGCGGAATTTCGTCGAGGCTGGTTTTCCGGAGTATCCTCCCGATCGGCGTAATTCTGGAATCGCCCTGCACCGTCTGCTTCACGCCGCGGGAATCGCCTGCATCCACGCGCATCGTGCGGAATTTATAAATATTGAAACGCCGGTTTCGATATCCGTATCTGTATTGAACGAACAGCACCGGCCCCGGCGAGGTGACTTTGATCGCAACGGCGATCGCTATCAGGAGCGGCGCGAAGAACAACAATGCCGCGCTCGCAACGGCAATATCGAAAACCCTCTTTCGAACCGAAGCTGAGGGCTCGCTTCTTGCGGCGTGGCGTGGCCGCCGTGTCCGATACACGCTGCTGCCGCCACATTCGACCGGTCGCACCGATATGAAGCCGACCGGTTGCACCGATACGAAGCGCCGATCGTTCCTGAGCGGCATGACATTGTTCTGATTGAAACGAACCGCGACGGTGGGAGCCATTGTTCTCGCCTTTTGCTGGAACCTTGTGCTGGAACCTTGGTAACGCCACAAATGCAACTGAGCGCATTCCGCGAAGGCAACAGCCTTCCCGTGCCGCCGAAGTATTCGCAGATGCGAGAGACTTCGTTCAGCCAAGACACGCAGCGACCTGTCTTCGCTAAGACTTTTCCTAATTCTTTGAGCGAAATGGGGCGGCAAAACGGAAATGTCGCGCCGATGTTTGCAGCGCACGCTCGCTCTGTTTGTGCGACGCGAAGAAATTGTTTTATCCCGAGGCGCTTAGTTCGGTTTGCCCGTTTATTGCGCTGCGTGCATTTCGATGCAGCCATGCACAATCGCAACTCTGGAACCAGCTCCGCAAATTGGATTCGATTTTTGAATCGAACAAGCGCAGCATCGACCTGTGCAATTGATGCACACCGCGCCGTCGTTTTTAGCAACATCGTTCACGACAACTAAATGGCGGTTCGTAGTCTGCCGGCGCAAATGTTGGCATTGACGCGTCACGAGTTCGCCGATGATCGCGAAGCTCAAAAAGGATGAAACGACCGCAGCTAACGAGTCGCTTGTCTCGGAAACGTCTTCCAGGGAGGCATGATGATCGCTGAACATGCAGCCTGCCCTGTGCTTGAACAGCATGATCCGTCCGGCCGGACACTTAGAAACCGTATTATTGTGGCCAATGCGATTGCGTGGATCGCAATCATTGCTCTGATCCGCCTGGTCTTTTTCTAAAGCGGACCGCAGGTGCCGGCGCCGCCGGCATCACGGTGCTTTACCACGAAAGCGTTCCATGATCGCTTTGCAGACAATGCGACCGCCGTCTGCAGCAAATTTGCAATCCATTGCCGCTTCGACGCCGGCCAATATGCGCATCTATGCCGTCGGTGATATTCACGGTCGAGCCGACCTGCTGATCGAGACCATTGCACGCATTGATGATGACCTTGAGCGCAGGCCGATAGAGAATGCGGTCGAAGTTTATTTGGGCGACTACGTAGATCGCGGCCCGGATTCGAAGACTGTCATTGATCTGCTGGCCATCCGGCTCGTCAAAAATCGCGCAGTGTGCCTGCGCGGCAATCACGAAGCCTTGATGGAGGATTTCCTTAGAGATCCGGCCAACCTTGGTCCTTGGCTGCAATTGGGCGGCATGCAGACCCTCGCATCCTACGGCATTCATCCGCGCTCCCGGAGCATCGAAACTGAAATCGATCTGCACCGTCGGTTTCGACGCGCGTTTCCGCGTACACATGAACTGTTCCTGCAATGTCTGCGTTATGGTTTTTCCTGCGGAGATTTCCTGTTTGTACATGCCGGTATACGACCGCGCATTCCAATCGAGCATCAGGATGCCAGGGACTTGCTTTGGATCCGTCACGAGTTCCTCAACTCGGCGCAAGACCACGGAAAGTTGATCGTTCACGGCCATACGCCGGTGCCGCATCCCGATATCCGGCATAACCGGATCAACATCGACACCGGTGCGTGGCGGACGGGAACTCTCACCTGCATCGCGATCGAAGGTCCGACGATTCTGGTTTTGTGAGAAGGTTTTGTGAGAAGCTTACGTCTGACCATGCAGATAGAACCCTTTCGCCATCACGTTGACGGAACCCATCCGTCACATTTTTTTGCCTTCTTTGCTCGACTATTATTCGCAGCAGTCACAAGCATTTTTTGAGGGGGCTGCAGTCATGCTGCAACGATCGATCCGCGTCACGGGCTTGTCATTTCTTTTCATCCTCGCCGTTTTCGGCGCTATCACCGGCTTGCCCGCGAATGTTTTCGCACAAGCACAGCCTGTTTCGCCTGCATCAACCGCGGGAAACTACGTGCTTGGCCCAAATGACAGGGTGCGACTGAAGGTTTACGGCGAACCTGACATCGCCGGAGAATATGAGGTCGACAGCAATGGTTATGTGTCGGTTCCACTTGCGGGACACATCAGGGCGGCTGGCCTGACGACGAGACAGCTGGAGCGTTCAATCACGTCTGCGTTAGCGAAAGGAATCGTGCGCGATCCGCGCGTGAACGTCGAGATCGCCCTGTACAGACCCTATTATATTCTCGGCGAGGTCAGGAGGGGTGGCGAATATATGGATGCTGTCGCGAGCGCCGGCGGATTCACCTATCGCGCCAACGAGAACAAGGTCTATCTGCGCCGATCGGGCGCCGGCGTCGAAGAGATCTATGCCCTCGACGCACCCATTCTGATTTTTCCCGGCGACAATATCCGTATTCCGGAGCGCTACTTCTAGCGTCTCTTCGACATTGTTGGAATCGAGAAACGTTGCGCGTTTGAACCAACACGACGTGAAGACGCAGGCGTTGCCATAGTGTCGTCTCTTTGCGGTGCAAATTCTTTTGCATCGCGGAAAACTTTTTCCCATCACTCGCGTTGCAAGCAGGGATAGAGGCCTTCCGATCTGACTACGCATGTTCTGCGATGCTGATGACTATGCGGACCACAGCGAGGCTGGCCTCATTGTGAGCGGCTCACGATGTTTTTTTGGGCAGCGATCGTTGCATCGACACGGTGGTACCGGCGACGGTTGCTTCCCACAAAGGACAAGTGATGAAGTGTGGGTTTGCATTTTCATGGCTGGACGCGGGTGAGGAGCGCCGCGGCATATCTCGTTCGGCGGCCTCGCTGCGCCGATGCGGTCTCAAGATCGCCCCGGCGCCAGCAGCCGCGATTGTGCTTGGACTGGTGTCGCCGGCGAATGCACAGGTGGTCCCGTCGGCCAGTGAGGAAATCGCACCGCCATGGAATACACAGCGGATATTCGAGCCGTCATCGCGGCCTAACCTGACAGATCCGGATAGCCGTGAAGAGGTGCACCCCGAGGATACGCCGGTGAAGAATCGACAACAACCTGGATACGAGCCGGTCGGCATCCGCGCCGGATCATGGATGTTCAGCCCCGCACTGATTTCCGGCGGTTTCTATGACAGTAACGTCTTTTCTTCGAACACCTTGAAGCGTTCCGACATCGCTGCCGTGTTCGAGCCCTCATTGCGCGCGAATACGCTTTGGGAACGGCACGGCATCGATCTCAAACTGGATGCGCAGTCGACAGTCTATAATCAGAATCCCGGTCTCGATCAGACCAATGCCAGCCTCAAGGGCAACGCCTGGTTCGACATCGCCCATGATCTTGCCGTTCTGACCAATTTTCAGATCGCCCATTTGAATGAGGGCGTCGGCACACTCAGTTCGCCGGCAAACGCCGTGCAGCCGACGCCGTACAATCTCCTGTCGGGCGATGTCAGTCTTCGCAAGGAATTTAACCGGCTGACGGCGTCGATCGGAGTTCGTACCGATTCCTATCAATTCGGAACGACACGCGCGCAGGACGGCACCATCATCAATCAAAACAGCCGTGACGGGCAGATTTATGCCGTTCATAGCCGGATCGACTACGCGCTCTCCTCCACGTTTGGCTTGTTCAGCGGGGTGGAAGGCAATGAACGCACTATCCGCGGTACCCCCGGCCACACCCTGGATTCGCAGGGCTATCGGGCGCTGTCCGGCTTCACCGTCGAACTGACCAACCTGATCAGCGGCGAGTTCGGGGCTGGATTTGTGCAGCAGCGGTTCGTTGACCCAACGATCGGCACCGTCGAGGGTCCCACCTATCGCGCCAGATTGACCTGGCGCCCGACGCGTCTGCTCGATGTCCACTTCAATGCCGAACAGCTGGTCACGGAAACCGCCGACACAAGTTCCGTCGGCGTACTTGCGAACGCCCTGCAGCTCGGAGCCGACTACGAACTACGCCGCAACGTCATCGTGTCGCTCGCCGGCGGATACGAAAGCGACCGGTTCTTCGGTCAGATGCGCAAGGACCACGTCATCACTTCCGATGCCAGTATCAAATATTTGCTCAGCCGCTTCGGCGCCGTTTCGCTCTTTCATCGATATACCGCCCGTAACAGCGATATTCCCGCCTTCAGCTACGACAAACATCAAGTCGGAATCAATGTTACAGCGCAATTTTGACCACCCCAATCATGGGCTGGAAGAGTCGAACGGAACTGCTGCCGAGAGATCGCCGCAGCCGACCGTGGATCTGCGCGAGCTGGCGCGAATTCTGCGCCGCCGCTGGAAGGTGCTCGCGGCGGCTCCAATCGCCCTCACCATACCGGCGCTGTTCTACGTCCTGACGGCAACCACATTATATACGGCCACCTCCACAGTCCTCGTCGATCCGCGGCGCTCCACTGCCATCGAATCAAACCAGTCGGCGATGACGCTGTCGAATTTCGGCACCGACGACGCGACCATCGAGAGCGAGACGCTGTTGATCCAGTCGATCGCGATCCTGCAGCGCGTGGTGGAAAAGCTGAAGCTGACGGATGATCCGGAATTCGTGCCGACACCCGGCCTGCTCGATCCGATCAAGCGATTGTTCAGCAGCAGCAGCAGCAGCAGCAGCGGTCGCGCTGCAGGTGCGAGCCCGGAAGATGCCACCAAGGCAAGATCGGTGGAAATCCTTCAGCGGCGGATGAAGGTCACCCGACAAGGCACCACTTTTCTTGTCGACATCAATGTCAGCTCGGAATCGCCGCGAAAGGCCGCGATGATTGCGAATGCCGTTGCCGAGGGATATTTTGAAGAGCAGGTCCGCGCCAAATATGACGCGACCCGAATCGCATCCACCTGGCTCAATGGACAGATCGATGGGCTGAAGTCGCGGGTAAGCGCGTCGGAAAAGGCGGTCGAGGACTTTCGCTCCGCCAATAAACTGACGGTGTCGCAGGGCGTTACGGTCAACGATCAGCAGATCACCGACCTCAACAACCAACTTATCGCCGCCCGTGTCCAAACCGCTGAGGCGCGCGCAAAGTTCGACCAGGTCCAGCAATTGACAAAATCCGGCAACGACCCGGGCGGGATCAGCGCCGCGATTTCGTCGGACATGATCACCAGGCTGCGCACGCAGTATGCCGATATCGCAAAGAACGAAGCCGACCTTTTGAGCAAATACGGGCCGCGCCATCCTCTTGTCGCCAATGTGCACGCACAATTGCGGGACACCCAGCGCCTCATCAACGAGGAAATTCAACGCATCCTGCAAAGTACGCGGCACGATTACGATGTCGCGCGCTCGCGCGAGGCATCCCTGCAGCAGAGCTTCGACCAGCTGCAGGGTGTTTCGAACTCTTCAGGCCAGGCGCAGGTGCGCTTGCGCGAACTGCAGCGGGAGGCCGAGGCCAACCGCACGCTCTATGAGTCCTATCTGGCCCGGTTCAAGGAGACCACGGCGCAAGAGAGTCTGGAAATGCCGGATTCGCACGTGGTCACCAAGGCCAGCATACCGATCGGGCCGTCATGGCCCAAAACCTGGTTCGTTCTGGGCCTCGCGCTGACACTTGGCTTCGGCATCGGATGCATTCTCGCATTTCTCGCCGACTATCTGGACCAGCGGGTGAAGACGCTCGAACAAGCAGAGAACATTTCCGGTGTACCGGCGCTTGCCGCAGTTCCGCTGATCAGCGCCGGCGAACTCGCCGGACGGGCAAGACGCGGACGGAATGACCTCGGCCGCTACGACCCGAAAACCGTGAAGCTGTTGCCACCTTCACTGCAGCCTCCCTTGATGCGATACGCGCTCGACGCGCCCGGTACGTTTTTCGCCGAAGCGATACGCGCCATTCGCCTGGTGCTTCAGCGCACCATGCGCGTTCAGCCGGTCAAGGTCGTGCTCGTCACGTCTGCGCTGGAGAATGAGGGAAAAACGACACTCGCCGCCAATCTCGCACAGTCGATCGCGATGCTCGGCATCCGGACCCTTCTGATCGATGGCGATCTTCGCAACCCGCAATTGACCCGCTCCCTGTGCCCGCACGCCGACAGCGGCTTGCTGGAAGTCGCGTTGGGGCGGGCTACCCCCGAGAGTGCTATTCTGGTCGACCGCAGCACCGGACTTTCGATCCTGCCGTCAACCACCGTCAAGCAGGCCGAACTCATCACCGAATTGATGTTCTCCGAACGGATCGTCGACGTCCTCGATCATCTGCGCCACCGCTACGAATTGATCATCATCGACTCGCCGCCGCTGGTGCCGCTGGTCGACGGCCGCGCATTGGCCGAGCTTGCCGATCGCATCATCATGGCATTGGCCTGGGATCAGACCCCCGGCGAGGTTCTTGCTCACACCATCGACCTGCTGTCGCCGGTCCATGACCGGATTCTCGGAACCGTTCTGACGCGGGTCGATCTCAGCCGGCTGCGCTTCTACGACTACTATCGCAGTTCGGCCTATCTCAAACCTTATGCTACTGCCGGCTTCACGGCCGAGGCGGCGCAGTGATACCGGCTGGCCCGGTAGCCGGATCGGGAGCGGCAGCGCCGCCGCAGTCCGCTCGCGGCGCTTATCCCGCCATGGCCGGGACCCATCGACCGCCATACCGCGTCGGCAACAGGCCGGCCGAGTCGATGCGATTGGTCGACCGGATCATTGTCGGGCTGGTGCTGCTGGCCACCATGACCATTTTCACGATTTCCTCGGCGATGCTGACGAACTGGAAGATCCATTACCTGACCACTGGCGGCAATGTTTTCGAGAAGTTTCATCCGGCGACATACTTTGCCTTGCTCGCCTTCTTTCTGCTGCTCGTTCGCAATGGCGATCCGATCGGCGAGATCAACCGGATGTTTTCCGAAGCCAAGCTTCTTTTGGTTTATCTGGTCTGCTGGTTGGCCCTGCTGGTTCAGATGCTGGTGCTCGAGCGCCCGTTTACGGTCATCATCGACACCTTTCTGCTGCCCGTCGTGCTGTGCCTTGTGATCTGGCGCCTTTCGCCTTCGCAGAGAAATCCACTGGTGTGGATTATCCACCTGACGATCCTGCTCAATGTCGTCCTTGGCTATTACGAATATTTCTCCGGCCACCGGCTGTTCGCGTTGGCGCTTGGTGCCGATGTAACCGTGCTGGGAGAATGGCGTTCTTCTGCCCTTTTGGGCCATCCGCTTACCGCGTCCGGCATCGTCGGAGGTTACGTTCTTGCGCTGGTTCTTCGCCCCGCGCTTTGCCCTCCGGTGGTTCTGCGGCTGCCGCTGATCGTGTTCTGCCTGGGCTCGCTGATGGTCTTCGGCGGCCGAACCGCGCTGGTCACGGTATCGCTGTTGATCGGCTCGCTCGCCGCGCTGGAAATGTTCCGGCTGCTGCGAGGCGGGCGCACCTCGCTTCCGGTGGCGATAGTCGCAATCTGCTTGCTGTTTGTCGCGGCCGCGGGCATCTTCGCCGCGCTCGATCTCGGCATCTTCGACAAGATGTTGCTGCGATTTTCGTCAGACAAAGGCAGTACGCTTGCGCGCTATGCGACCTTCGACCTGCTGTCCCATTTCGACTGGCGTGAACTGGTTTTGGGTCCGAACCCGGCGCGGGCAAACGCACTTCAGACCCAATGGGGCCTCAAATACGGGATCGAGGATTTCTGGATCTCGTGCATCGTCCAGTTCGGCATTATTCACACCGTCCTGCTCACGATCGGATTGGTCGGCCTGTTTGCGGAAATACTTCGGCGCGCCAGTGGCGCCGCGTGGGCGATAATTCTGCTCATTGTTGTGATCGCGGCGAGTTCGGTCAGTTTTTCATCGAAGAACATCCAGCTCGCGGAGTTCGTTCTCCTGATCACGCTTCTGCTGCCGCGCGAGCGGCGCATCGCTGCACCCTCGGGCCTCGGCTCTCGCGGCAGGCATCGGCCGATTCCGGTCTACCCTTAAGATCAGGACAACGCATGGCGATCTATGTCGACCACACCCATCTCGGACGTCATGTCACCGGCCTCGAGCGCATCACGCTCGAGCTGTTTTCTCCCGCAGCGCTGGCGCCGCTGGACGTCGTGCCCGTAACGGCACACGGCACACGACAAATGGTGACGACGCAAACTTTTGGGCTGCCGATGCGGCTCGCCGCCTCCTCCTCGATCCTTCTGTGTCCCGGCTTTCCACCGAGTCCCTTGCTGCGGCCGTTCGCGTCACGCGTTCTTCCCTATATCCATGATATTTTCCTGCTGTCGCGACCGGCCGACCTCAATCGACGCGCCCGGCTGTACATGGCTGCACCTTTCAAGCTTGCGCTGCAGCGCTACCCCCGCTTTCTCGCCAATTCCAGCGACACCCGACAAAAGCTTGCCGGCCATTGCCGGCCTGATGCCGCGATTACGCTCTATCGGCCGCCGGTCCGCAATGTGTTCGGCCTCGAATCGAAGCAACGCGCCGACCGTGATACGCAGCCGCTCCGGCTCGTGGCGCTTGGAACCGTGGAGCCGAGGAAAAACTTCGTGGCGGCGGCGAGGATCACCAGCGCACTACGCACACAGGGTTTCCCGGGCACGACACTGGATATCGTCGGGCGGCGGGGATGGGGCGACGACTGGCGAATGCTCGAGGCCTTTCCCGGCGTGACTCTGCACGGCTACCAACCCAGCGGACGCGTCAAGCAATTGCTTCATGAGGCGGATGTCTTCATCTGCACATCGCATGACGAGGGCCTGGGCTTGCCGCTGCTCGAGGCTCAATATGGCGGCCTTCCAGTTGTCGCTCCGGACGCCGCCATTTTCCACGAGGTACTTGATGTCTCCGGCATTTTCGTCGACCCGGCCGACCCGGCTGCGGCCGCGGTCAAGATCGCAGCCATGCTGTCCGACCGCCAATGGCGATCCCGCCACGTCGCACTCGCGGCACAAAACCTGAAGCGTTGGAACGCATTGGCAAGCGCCGACCGGGATGCCGTCATCGGCCTGATCGCCGGGCTCGCCGCACAGGTGTCCGCAAGACCGGCATATCGCGACGATCGTCTTGTTGAGCGCTAACAAGGCTCCCGCCGGACAGCACCAGATGACTTTGACGGTGAGAGATGCACTCCGGGGAATTCCGGATCAGGATTCGCGGGCAAGCGCGCCGAGCCGCGACGCCGGAATTGACACGATGCGCGGGATCGCCATCCTCATGGTGATCGGCATCCATTCGCTTCAACAGCCGCTCAATTCATGGGAAACCCTGGCCGACGCGCCGCTGCGGCCGTGCGTGCCGATCTTCCTGTTTGCCTCGGGGTATCTCACCGCGCTCTCCGGGCGGGTCCCGCTTTGGAAGCGGATGAACGCAGCGCTGATCCCTTACGCGATCGCGTTCGTGGCGGCTTACATCTACATGGCAAGTCACAATCCGGCGATGGACCATCGCTTCACCACGGTGCTCGCAAGGTTCGTTCTCGCTTATGTGTTTGTCTATTATTACGTCTTTGTCTACGTCGGTTGCACCATTGGCCTGTGGTTGGTGTTTTCGGCATCCGGCATTGGCTCGCAGCCATCGGAACGGCGGCTCGTTGCCTTCCTGCTACTCTCCATCGCGCTTGGCCTGGTTGCCGGCAGCTATCTCGACCCGCTGCTGTCTCGCCTGGGTTTTTCGGACTCCGTGGTCGAGGAAGTCCGCATGCGCGATATTCCATTCTGGTTTTCGTTCGCGGCGCTCGGGGCGCTGATCGGACTAGCCGGAATACGTTCCGGCCTGCGCGACATGCGGTCGCCGATATCAGGTGCAACGCTGTTTGCCTTTATCATATACGCAGCGGTGCGCCTGTTCGGCGTTGGCGACGCTGCCGACTACGATTCGGTTGCCTTTTTCGGCTACGCCGCGCTGCTCTGCATCCTGCTTCTTGCTCTCGACCTCCAATCGCCGTTATTCGCGACCCTGGGCTCGGGCAGCTATTTCATTTATCTTTGGCATATCTTTATCATCATGATTTTGCGCGATCATGTGGCGCTTCGCCAGTTTGGACCGGCCGCCAATTTTGCCATCACCTATATTGCGACCGCTTCGGGCAGCATTTTTGCCTTACTCGCTGTCCGAGGGGTCGCCCCTCCACGCCTATGCCGCTGGCTGGGGGCCTGATACATGCTGCTGCGACATACCCTGCTCTACCTGCCCGCGCAGATTGTCGGACCGCTGTTCCAGCTGGTTGCGATGATCGTCTGGACCCATGTCGTCGATGAACATACCCTGGGTGTCATTACGCTCGTCACGGCGACGCACGAGCTGCTGCAAATCGCCTTTCTCACCTGGTGGTCGCAATACGCGCTGCGCTTTTTCGGGCGTTACCAGGACCGGGGCGAAGCACCGCGGTTCTACCGCACCGAAAACGCAGTCTTGCTGATCTCGGTCATTGTCCAAAGCATTATCGTCATCGCCATTCTCCTCCTCGTGATCGCGCCCGACGCCACAACTGGGCTTGTCATCGCAACCGTCGGCTATGTCATCACGCGCACGCTCAATCTCTACATCGGCGAGCGCGCTCGGGTTCATCACCAAATCTGGGTCTATTCGATCCAGCAGATCGTCGGGCCTTCGGCCGGATTTGTTGTCGGGCTGGCGTTGATCAGGCTGATTGGTCAATCGGCTGAATGGCCGCTTGCCGGTTACGCCCTCGCCCAGCTTGCCGCAGCAGTTATTGTCCTGCCCAAGATCGGCTATGGCCGCAGCTTTTGGCCACTCGATCGCGAAATCGTCAATCATGCGCTGCATTACGGCCTTCCGATTGTCATTGGAGGCGCGCTTGGCTGGATCGGCCTCAACGCATCGCGCTTTATCGTCAACGACATGATGGGAGTCGCCGCAGCTGGACTGTTCGCCGTCGGCTACGGTCTCGGCCAGCGCGCCGCGGCCGTCGCCGCCATGCTGGTGACGGCCGCCGCCTTTCCGCTCGCGGTGAAGAGCATGGAGCAAGGCGGAAGCACACTCGCGATGCGCCAGCTGTCCGACAACAGCGCGCTCTTGATCGCGATCCTGGCTCCAAGCATCACCGGCATCTTCATGTTGCGGGTGGAAATCGTACATTTGCTGATCGCCGTTCCATTTCAGCAGGTGACGCTTGCCGTTCTTCCACTTTCAGCGCTCGCAGGCTCGATTCGCAGCCTTCGCGCGCATTTCGTCGATCAGGCGTTTTTGCTGCACAATCGTACCAGGCTGATGATCGTGGTCGCCGCGATCGATGCGGCGGTGACCGTCGCACTGAGCCTCGTCTTTATCCGATATTGGGGACTCGTCGGCGCTGCCGGCGCAACTGTTATAGCGGCGCTTGCTGCTGCAATCGTCAGTTTTGCGATCGGATTTTCGCGGTTCGGTCTGACGCTGCCGTTTAATCATCTCGCCGCTATCGCATTAGCCACAACTGCGATGGCGGCGCTGCTCGGCAATCTTCCGGAGGCGCCGTCACTTATTGCCCTCGCGGGCCATGTCGCGGCGGGTGCGGCTGCCTACGTCGCGTCGCTTGTCATGCTTTACGGGACCACGCTGCTCAGGCTGCTCCGTTTGTATCAACAGCAGTCCGAGCCCTGAACGCGCGGCGGCGGCGGTTAGTCTGCGGACCATGCTTCGATTTCGTTGGTGCGCTCGGCCCATGACTGGTTGAAATTCGAGTGCATGGCTGACCTCCGTTCAACGAATGCGTCATCGTCGTCTTCGACATATCGCGAAGCAGCATCGCCATCGTTGCGTCGCAATAATGCGATTACGTAACGCCATTCGTCGATGAGAGTTTTTTTCGACATCTGAGTTCCCGTTGCCGCCGTAACTGGCACGCTGTTGGTATTTTGTGCATGCGTATCTCACCCACATTGTCATCAGGAGATCGACATGTCGGACGCACAGACACCGCAGCAACACAATCTCACCGTCGATGGTATCACCATCAATGTTTCTTCGCTCCCTGAAGCCGTTTCATCGATCGTATCGGCCGCACAGCACGGTGATAGTTTCAGCGTCTGCACGCTCAATCTCGATCACGTTGTACAATTGCAACAGCGGCCTGACTTCCGCGCAGCCTATCGGCGCGCCCGGTTTGTGACGGCAGACGGTTTTCCAATTGTCGTGTTGAGCCGGCTTATGGGGACGCGGATGAAACGCACGACCGGCGCCGACCTCGTGGAACCCGTTTGCCAGGAAGCGCAAAAAAAAGGACTTCCCGTCTTCTTGCTGGGTTCGAACGATCGCACGCTCTCGATCACTGCCAAACGTTTATCCCAACGGTTCCGGGGGTTGGAAGTCGCGGGTTACTATGCTCCGGGCGCCCATTTCGATCCCTACTCCAGCGAGGCCGATTTCGCGATTGACAGCATCCGCGCCTCCGGTGCGAAGCTCTGCTTCGTCGCTCTCGGCGCGCCGCGTCAGGAATTGTTCGCCGCGCGCTGTCTTGATGAACTCAATGGAACCGGATTGCTCTGCATCGGTGCCGCTCTCGACTTCATTGCGGGTACCCAAACCCGCGCGCCTTCCCTGACGCAGAAGGCCGGGCTCGAATGGGCATGGCGGGTGTTGCGCGACCCGCGCCGGCTCGGGCCGCGCTATGCGCGCTGCATAGCGGTCGTTCCGCGGCTGCTGGCTCGTACCATTCCACAAATCGTCAACGCACGAATGAGGAAAGCGGCATGACTTCTACATTAACGCTGGCGTTGCGCGCACGTAATGCCAGCCGCGTCAAACCCAGATACCAAATCTGCCTGATTCATCCGTTCGATCCCCGTGGAGAGAAGGTCGGCGGCCTTGAAACTTACATTCGAGACTTCATTACCTTCCATCCTGATGACACCGATCTGCTTTTCATCGGCGTCGATTCGGCGGGCGATTTGAAACTCGGCGCGGTTCACAGGCTCACATTTCGGGGACGCACTTTCGACTTCCTTCCGATTCTGCAATACTCTGACCTGCAGGCGCGCGAAGCCGCCCGCAGCATCCGCACATCCCTGACCGGTCAGTTCTTTATGGCGCTGTTGCGCCATTTCGGCCCGATCGCGAGGCTGATCCGCGCAAGACAGTGCTCGATCGATCTGCGTCGCGTTGAATTTTCGTGGCTGCCGGCGTTGCTCAGGCTGCCCTTTGTACAGATGTTACACGGCGAAGGAGTACCGAAACTGCAGATGGATTCGCTGCTTCGGAGATACTCATTCGTCCACAATGCCGGCGAGCGGTTCGCCGTCGCCACTAGCGCAAAATTCCTTTGCGTCAATCCCTTCATCACCGAGCGGCTGCAGAAGACCTACCCGCGTCGGAAGGACAAGATCGATACGCTCTGGACCTGGGTGAACACCGATATATTTCAGCCACAACCCTTGCCCGTCAGTACCGCGCCGTTTCGGATTGTGTTTGCGGGCAGACTGGACGAATTCAA
>Ga0209117_1000418_pt1 | contig 18549 bp, 21 predicted proteins | sample BlaSpr_A8_OM2_M2_FD_187978 | JGI IMG/M metagenome (GOLD analysis project Ga0209117, IMG submission 187978) | Forest soil microbial communities from Thunder Bay, Ontario, Canada - Black Spruce, Ontario site 2_A8_OM2_M2 (SPAdes) (version 2) | ecosystem: Environmental > Terrestrial > Soil > Boreal...
GGGTGGCCAGCTCCTGCCGGGGGTCATGTTTGGCAGCGGGTACGCCGAGACCTCGTCGCTCGCGATGTCCAGCCGCCACGCGACGATCCGGCGGCTGACCACCCGCCACCACGTGGTCGGGAGTCCGAGCTAGGCGACTTTCCTGCTGCCCTAGCCCTCTCCCGGACCCTCTCGACTGCTTTCTCGCCCCTTTACTTCTTTCTCGCCCCTCTCCCTGCCCTCTCCCCTGAAGGGGAGAGGGGCCTGCATGGGGCGGGATTAGGGCCCACCGGCCGGGGGTATCAATAAGTAGCAAATGAGCCAGAACGACCCCTGGGCGCCGGGACAGGTCCCGCCGCCGCCGCCCCAGTTTCCGGTGACCTCCGACATCCCGCCGGACTCCCCGCAGCACTACTCGCCCACACCCTCCTCGGGCAACCGCGGCCTGCTGAGCGGCATCATCGGAGTGGTGCTGGCGGTATGGGGCGCTGTCAAGTACGGCCTGCTGTTCGCCTTCAAGATCCCGGCCTTCGCCACCATCGCGTCGCTGGCAGTCAGCTTCGGCGGTTACGCGCTCTTCTACGGGCCGTGGTTTGCCGCCTCGCTCGTGTCCATGATCCTGGTCCACGAGATGGGACATGTCGTGGAGATCCGCCGCCAGGGGATGAAGGCGACCGCGCCCATCTTCATCCCATTCATGGGAGCGGCAATTTTCCAGCGCTCACACCCGACCGACGCTCTGAGGCAGGCCCAGATCGGCATCGCCGGTCCGATCGCGGGCACCATCGGCGCCACCGCGGCGTTCGCCCTCTACGGCGCGACGCACTCGCCGGTGCTGCTCCTGGCCGCTCTGATCGGGTTCTACATCAACCTGTTCAACCTGCTTCCGGTCTGGCAGCTTGACGGCGCGTGGATCCTCGCTCCGGTGTCGAAGTGGTTTCAGGCCGCCGGCTACCTGATGATCGGCATCGGTGGACTCTTCTTCCATTTCCTGTTCAGCCCGCTGATCATCATCATCGCCGTGCTTGGCATCCCGAGCTTGATCCAGCGGTTCCGCGAGGCGAATAACCCGTACTACACCTCGGTTCCAACTCCCGCGCGCTGGGCCATGGGCTTCGCGTGGCTGGTGCTGGTGATCTATCTCGGAGTGGCCAGCCTGCAGGTCAGCAGCCTGCTGAGTTCGTTCCCCCGGTAAACTACCGTTTTTGGAGTCAAGACCTTGAAAGCACAAATCCACCCCACTTACTACGAAGACGCTGTCGTCACCTGCGTGTGCGGGAACACCTGGACGACTGGTTCCACGCAAAAAGAGCTCAAGACCGAGATCTGCTCCGTCTGCCACCCGTTCTTCACGGGTACGCAGCGGATCGTGGACACGGGCGGGCAGGTCGAGCGGTTCCGCAAGCGGGCTGCCAAGACCCGGAGCTAGATGGCGTTAGAGGGGAGCCCGACTCCCCTCCCCGGGCTGCGCCCGGACCTCCCCGCCAAACGGGAAGGCCAGACAATCGCTCCGGAGGCGGTATCCCCCAGGCTGACGACCAAACCCGAGCAGCAGTTCTTCTATGGCGGCCAGGCCGTCATCGAAGGCGTGATGATGCGCGGCAAGAGCCACTACGCGGTGGCCGTGCGACTGCCCAGCACCAAAGAGATAGTCGTCGATCGCGGCGAGCTGAAGGCTTCCATCTACGTCAACCCGATCTGGAAGCTGCCCTTCGTCCGCGGTCTCGCGCTCATCGGCGAGCAGCTGCACCTGGGCATGAAGTCTCTGATCTGGTCGGCCAACATGAACGCCGGCAGCAAGGACATCGTGATCGGCAAGAAGGAGATCACGGGTTCGGTCGCGATCGCAGGTGTGTTTGCGGCCGGCATCTTCATAGCCCTCCCGCTGCTGCTTGCCGGCGTCGCCGTGCATCGCAGCGGAAGCTTTCTCTTCGTGGTCGTGGAAGGCCTGATTCGAGTCGGGCTCGTCCTCGGCTACCTCGCCGCGATTGCCTTGCTGCCTGACGTGAAGCGCGTCTTCATGTACCACGGAGCCGAGCACAAGACGATCAACGCATTTGAGTCCGGCTGGGCGCTGGATGTGCCAGCGGTGCGCAAGGCGAGCACCCTGCACCCACGCTGCGGGACGGGATTCCTGCTGGTCGTGATGGTGGTCAGCGTGGTCGTCTTCAGCATCGTGGCTGTGTTTCACCCCAATTGGTTCTGGCTCATCGCGAGCCGCATCCTGGCGATTCCTCTCATCGCGGGCGCAGGCTTCGAGGCCATCCGCTTCATGGCCCGCCACCGCAACAACCCCGTGATCAAGATCCTCTTGCTGCCCGTGCTCGGGACCCAGAAGTTCACCACGCGCGAGCCGACCGACGACATGTTGGAGGTCGCGATCACCGCCTTCAAGGGCGCTCGCGAGGGCGAGGCAGAAGAGGCACAAGGGGGGCAGGCCCCCCTTGTGGGAAACCCCCCAGCCAATCGGGCCGCTGTTCTCTAAGTTGTGCGGTGGCGGTGACCTGGCGGAGCCAGGTCACGCGGAAAAACGGAATTGATTAATCGACTGGATGGGATTGTCCGTCGCTATCGAGAGATCGAAGCGGAAATGTCTCGCCCTGAGGTCGCCTCGGATCACGCGCAGCTGACCAAGCTCGCGCGCGAGCAGCGGGCGCTTCGCGACACGGTGCAAGCCTACGAGGCGTTCAAGCGCGCCCAGCAGGAATTTGAGGCGGCGCGCGAGCTGCAGAAGCACGAAAAAGATCCCGAGATGCAGGAGTACATGCGCGCGGAGGAGCATCGCGCTGCCGCGCAGCTGGCCGAGCTCGAGGAAAAGCTCAAGGTGCTGCTGCTGCCGAAGGACCCGAACGACGATCGGGATGTCGTGGTCGAGATCCAGGGCGCGGAAGGTGGGGAGGAGGCGGCGTTGTTCGCGGGCGACCTCTTCCGCATGTACACGAAGTGGGCCGAGCGCAAGGGCTGGAAGGTCGAGGTGGTCGACGCATCGCCCACTGAGAAGGGAGGATTCGACAAGGTCGAGTTCGAAGTCCACGGACATGGCGCGTACTCGCAGCTGAAATTCGAGGGCGGCGTGCATCGCGTGCAGCGCGTGCCCAAGACGGAGGCGCAGGGCCGCATCCACACTTCGGCCGCGACAGTCGCGGTGATGCCTGAGGCAGACCCTGTCGAGGTGGAGCTCAAGCCGGAGGACATCGAGATCAAGACCTCGACCTCGCAAGGGCCCGGAGGCCAGAGCGTGAACACCACTTACTCGGCGATCCGCATCACGCACAAGCCGACCGGGATGCAGGTCAGCATCCAGGACGAGAAGTCACAGCTCCAGAACAAAGAGAAAGCTCTTCGCGTGCTGCGTGCCCGCCTCTACGAGATGAAGCTGGCGGAGCAGAACGCGAAGATCGGAGCGCAGCGGCGCGGCATGATCGGGACCGGCGGCAGGTCGGAAAAGATCAGGACCTACAACTTCAAGAACAACCGCGTGACCGATCACCGGATCAACCTCGACCTGCACAAGCTGGACCAGGTGATGGCGGGCGACCTCGACGAGCTGGTCGCCGCGCTGGTCAATGCCGAGCGCGCGGCACAACTAAACGGCCCGCCACCTGATTGACCAACTGCAGGATTGCGCACCTGTGACGCCACACGTGCGGAATCGGCGACGTTCATACGCACCTGTGACGCCAGACGTGCGGAATGCACTGCTATGACGGTTCTCGAAGTTCTCAAGCTCGCCGCCGACCACCTCCAGAAGCACGGCTCCGACTCGGCCCGCCTTGATGCCGAGGTGTTGCTGGCCCACGCGCTCGGGATGCGCCGGCTCGACCTCTACCTGAAGTTCGACCGTCTGCTGACGGAGCCGGAGCTGAGCAAGTACCGCGATCTCACGGCCAAGCGCGCGAAAGGCGAGCCGGTCGCCTACCTGGTCGGGCACAAGGAGTTCATGGGTCTCGATTTCGTGGTCACGCCCGCGGTGCTCGTCCCGAATCCGGACACCGAGGTACTGGTGCAGCGCGCGGTTGAGCTTGCGCGCGAGGCGGGCCGGCCGCTTCGCATCGCTGACGTGGGCACCGGCAGCGGATGCATCGCGATCGCGATCGCGCATTACGCGCAGAACGCGGAAGTCGTGGCGTCGGACGTCGCGCAGGACGCGCTCGACGTTGCAAGCCAAAACGTCGCGGCACACGGACTGGGCGATCGCGTCAAGCTGGTATGCGGAGACCTGATGGCCCCATTCACCGGCTCATTCGACATCGTGTGCGCCAACCTGCCGTACCTGGCCGCCGGCTCGCGCCTCGCGCCCGAGGTCGTCGCCCAACCCGCGGGCGCGCTCTACGCGGACGAAAATGGATCGGCGCTTGTCAGTCGGTTGCTCGACGAGGCGCCGGCGCGCCTGAACCCCGGTGGTCGCGTGCTCGCCGAGATGGATCCATCGATCACGGCGTTTGTTGTCGAAGCGGCGAAGCAGTTCGCCGGCCACCGCATCCACCGCGACCTCGCGGGTCACGAGCGAGTTATCGAAGCGTGGTCCTGAAGCCGACGCGGGCGGGGCTCACGCGCGCCGCGCGGATGATCCGCAGCGGAGGCGTCATCGCGTTTCCGACCGACACGGTGTTTGGGCTCGGAGCCGCGGCGGATGACGAGATCGCGACACGCCGCGTGTTCCACATCAAGGGCCGGCCGGTGGGTCTGCCCCTCATCCTCATGGTCGCCGCGGAGTCGCAGCTCGAGAATTTCGTTCACGTCGACTCGCGGTCCGAGGCGATGATGAAGCGCTGGTGGCCGGGGCCGCTGACGATCATTCTTCACGCCAAAGGTGGAGGCACGCTGGGCGTGCGCATCCCGAAGCACAAGGTGGCCTTGGAGCTTCTGCGAGCGGCTGGGCCTCTGATGACGACCAGCGCCAACCTTCATGGCAAGGATCCGGCGATGACTCCCGCCGAGGCCGACCTGCCGGGCGTGATGGCGGTGCTGGACGGTGGGGCTGCGCCTGGCGGGCTCGTGTCCACGGTGCTCGACCTGACCGGACCCGAGCCGCACGTGCTGCGCGTGGGAGCGATCACCACACCGGAGCTGCTCGGCTCGCCTCCTCCACTCAGCGGGTGAGTGCTGCTTTCACGCCCCTCTCCCTGACCCTCTCCCCTGAAGGGGAGAGGGGATAGCATTTGGCGGTGGCCGCTCCAATCACGACTATGACTTTTCGGGCGCTGGATCGCGAGGATCCGGAGGTCGCGGACCTGATCCGCAAGGAGTTCAAGCGCCAGTCCGAGACGCTCGAGCTGATCGCATCGGAGAACCTGACAAGTCCCGCCATCCTCGAAGCGCTAGGCACCCTCCTCACCAACAAGTACGCCGAGGGCTATCCCGGCCGCCGCTACTACGGTGGAACCGGCGAGGTGATCGACAAGATCGAGCAGCTCGCCATCGACCGGGCGATGAAGCTGTTCGGGGCCGAGTACGTGAACGTGCAGCCCCACGCCGGCTCCCAGGCCAACGCCGCCGTCTACATGGCGGTGTGCGAGCCGGGCGACCGTGTGATGGGCATGGACCTGTCGGCGGGCGGCCACCTGACCCACGGCAGCCCCGCGAACTTTAGCGGCAAGCTCTACGAGATCCACTCGTACGGAGTCGACCGCGAGACCGAGACCATCGACTACGACGCGATGCAGAAGATGGCCGAGGAAGTGCGGCCGAAGATGCTTCTCGGCGGCTTCTCGGCTTATTCGCGGGTCGTCGACTGGGCGCGGATGCGCCAGATCGCCGATTCTGTCGGAGCGACGTTCTTCGTTGACATGGCGCACGTCGCGGGCCTGGTCGCCGGCGGCCAGTACCCTTCGCCCATCCCGCACGCGGACATCACCACAACCACCACGCAGAAGACGCTTCGCGGTGCATGGGGCGCGATCATCCTGTGCCGGAGCGAGCGCCAGAAGGCGATCGATTCGGCGGTCTTTCCGGGGATCCAGGGAGGGCCGCTCATGCACGCGATCGCGGCCAAGGCGGTTTGCTTTGGCGAGGCCCTCAAGCCCGACTTCAAGGTCTACGCCAGGCAGGTAGTCCTCAACGCCAAGGCGATGGCCAAGCGGCTGATGGAGCGCGACCTGCGGCTGGTGAGCGGCGGGACCGACAACCACCTCATGCTCATCGACCTGCGGCCGCAGAAGCGGACGGGCAAGCAGGTCCAGGACATCGCCGATACGGTGGGCATCACGCTCAACCGCAACTCGATCCCATACGACGAGGCCTCGAAGTTCAACCCGAGCGGTGTGCGGGTCGGCACGCCTCTTGTGACGACGCGCGGGATGAAGGAGCCTGAGATGGTGGTCATCGCGGACTGCATCGCGGACCTGGTCGAGCGGATCGACGACCCTGCCACCCTGGATTCGGTCCACGAGCGAGCGCTGGAGCTCTGCAGGAAATTCCCCATCCCGTATTCGTTTGATTGAGTGCGCCATTCCGCACGTCTGGCGTCAGCCGTGTGTATCAACCCCGCGGATTCCGCACGTCTGACGTCAGCCGTGCGCTTCAGGCGGGTGACTCGTGACTGATTTCTTCAGCGGCGACGCGCTGATCAACCTCCGCGACCGCCTCCTGCCCGGCCTGTGGCCGCTGCTCATCGCATTGGTCGTGTGCGCCATCGCGGTGCCGCTGATGATCCGGTTGGCGCCACGGTTCGGCGTGATGGCGATGCCCAGCGAGCGGCACGCGCACTCAAAACCAACGCCGGCGCTGGGTGGGCTCGCGATGTACTTCGGTTTCGCGGCGGCGGTGTTGCTCCTCGTCCCGATCAACACGACAAGCATCGGCCTGCTCGTGATCTGCGGCCTGGCCACGGTGCTGCTGATCCAGGACGACCGCTCGCCGGTGCGTCCCCTGGTCAAGCTCGCGATGCAGGTCACCGTCGCGGTGGTGGCCGTCGTCGTTTTCGGCGACATCCTGAACGACGATCACTTCGTGATCAGCTTCTTCGGCCTGCCGGGGAAGCACATCGTGTATCTGTACTGGCTCGCCACCCCCGTCAGCATCTTCTGGTTGATGGGAATGCAGAACACAGTGAACTTCCTCGACGGGGCCGACGGGCTCGCCGCTGGAGTCGTCTTCATCGTCGCGATCACCCTGATGCTGGCCGCGGCGGGCCTGCGGCAGATCCAGGTGGTTCAGGTCAGCGGCGCGCTGGCCGGCGCATGCGCAGGTTTCCTGATCTTTAACTGGCACCCAGCGAAAATTTTCATGGGCGACTCGGGCGCGCATTTCCTGGGCACAGCCCTCGGCGTCATCTCGATCCTCGGCGTGGCGAAGGTCGCCGTCGCGTTTGCTCTCGCCGTCCCCTTGTTCGCTCTTGCAGTCCCGATTGCCGACACCGTGTGGGCGATCCTGCGGCGGCGCCGGCAGAGGGCGTCGATCGCTCGCCCCGACCTCCTGCACCTGCATCACCGCCTGCAGGCCTTCGGCCTCGACCAGCGCCAGACTTGCTTCGTCTTCTACACGGCGACGGCGCTCCTTGGCGCCCTGGGGCTGACCCTTTTCGGCCACGGCCGCATCCTCGCGGTCGTCGCCGCTGCCTGCGTCGTGCTCACTTCGACCGTCGCCGCGGACCTGCTGATGCACACGGGCTGGCGGATCCCCGCGCCGTTCATGCGGCGCCTCCTTGGACAACCGGGTACCCGATAGAATTCGGAGGGGCATGGAGCCCAAGCAGCGGTCAGGTCCCACGGGGAGTGACATGGCAGGAATCGGGATCTACCTGGCGGCCGCGGTCCTGCTACCGCTGCTCGGCGGGGTGGCGCTCGACAACGCGCTGCACACCGCGCCGGTTTTTGTCCTGGTTGGACTGTTCGTGGGTCTGGCGGCCGGTGCGGCCGGGATCTGGTTGAAGGTAAGGGAGCTCTCGAAATGAGATCCGGCGGCGTGCTCAAGATAACTGTGACGGCGTGCGCCATCCTGGCATTGGCAGTCGTTACCGGCGCCGCGCTGGTCGGTCACCTGTCACAGGGAATGGGTATTGGCGCCGGTCTCCTGCTGGGTTCGCTCAATGGTTATCTGCTCCAGGCGCTGATGGGCCGCGGCGCCCCGATGGTCGCCGGCAGCCTGCTGCGGCTGGTGGCCTTCACGTCGGTCGTGCTGGTTGCAGCGCTGATGCTGGGCACCGCCGCGTGGACGCTGCCCCTGGGGATCGGCCTCGCGCAGCTCATCCTGGTCGGCGCGGGCATCCGCCAGGGGCTGCGCGCGTGATCCACGCTCAAGAGGCAGTTGGCTCCCACCCGACCATCGACCTCGGATGCGGGTTGCTCTGCCGTTTCAACTACGACAGCCTGATCTCGAGCGTGATCGCCATCGCCGTAACCATCGCCATCGCGTTCTGGATCCGCTCGAAGCTGCAGTCGGGCGAGCCGAGCAAGGTGCAGGCGGTATTCGAGTGGGGCTACGACCAGCTGCGCTCACTGATCCGGACCAACGTCAGCGACGATGCCCTCTTCATCATCCCGCTGGCGATGACGCTCTTCCTCTACATCCTCATCGCAAACTGGATCGAGATCTTTCCGCTGGCGCTCTTCCCAGTTCTCCATGGGGCCAATGCGGACCTCAACCAGACGCTGGCGATGGCGCTGATCGTGATCGGCGTGGTGCAGTGGTACAGCGTCAAAGTCCTGGGCTGGAAGGGATTCTTGCGGCGCTTCACGAAGCCTTTCGAGCTTCCGCTGCCTGCGCGGATCGTTTTCACGCCGCTCAACATTCTCGAGGAGCTGGTCAAACCAGTCACGCTGTCGCTCCGGCTTTTCGGCAACATCTTCGCCGGCGGCGTGATGATCGGTCTCATCGCCGGTTTCGGTACCCTGGCGTTGCCGGCCGTCGGCACGGTTGGCGGGACGATCATCGGCACAGCCCTGCTCATTGTGTGGAAGGCGTTTGATGTCATCTTCATCGGGTTCATCCAGGCGTTCATCTTCATGCTGCTGACGGTCATCTACTTCGGAATGGCCCGCGAGGGTCTCGAACATCAACCACATCACTAGGAGGACTCAATGACAGATCACGGACTCGTTCTCGCCGGCGCACTGGTCGCATTCGGTCTCGCCATGGGCCTGGGCGCCATCGGCGCAGCCGTTGGCGACGGCCTCGCGGGCAATGCCTTCATCAATGGCGTCGCGCGCCAGCCCGAAGCACAGGGACGCATGATCCCGTGGCTCTTCACCATCGTCGGTCTGGTCGAGGCGATGTACTTCATCAACCTTGCGTTCGGCTTCGTGTTCCTTGGCTACGTACCCAAGTAACAGGTAGAGAAAGCAGAGATGTATCTAGCCGCCGCCGCGGGCGTCATCGAGATCAACGGGACGGTGATCGTCGAGCTGATCACGTTCCTCGTCATGCTCGCGATCCTCGGCCGGTACGTATATCCGGAGATCGTCAAGTTGGCGGAAGCCCGCCAGCGGGCAATCGCCGAGCAGCTGAAGGAAGCGGAAGAAGCGCGCGCAGCCGCCGAGGAACGGCTCAAAGAAGCCGAGGCGAAGTTGAACGACGCCCGCAAGACCGCCCAGGCTGTCCTCGACGCCGCCAAAGAGTCGGGCGAGCAGTTGCGCCTGGAGCTGCGCCAGAAGGCCGAAGAAGAATCCAAGCGAACCATCGAGGCCGCGCGGAAAGAGATCGAGGCCGAGCGCGACCAGGCGGTGCGCGCCGTGCGGAGCGAGGTCGCGGCGCTGGTAGTGGCGGCCACGGAGAAGGTGATCGGCGAGACGCTGGACGATGCAAAGCACAGACAGCTCATCGACAAGGCGATTGCGGAGGTGGCGAGTGGCAACGGCAGCCGCTAGGCGGTACGCGCGGGCGGTGTTCGACCTGGCTCAGGAAGAAGGGCGGGTAGAGGAATGGCGCGAGCGCTTGGCCGTCCTTCGCGAGGTCCTTTTCGAGGAGACCGTGGCAGCGGTTCTGACCAATCCGACCATCCCGCTCAGCACGCGGATGGAGCTGATCTCCGTCCCGTCCACCGCTCTCGACGAGGAGTCCATCAACCTGGCGAAGCTCCTGGTTGAATCGAACCGCGTCCGGGAGATCAGCGCCCTTGTCGACGAGTACGAAGCACTCGCTGACTCTGCCGCCGGCCGCGTCCGCGCCACCGTCACAACCGCGATCGAGCTCACAACGCATGATCGTGACCGCGTCGCGGACCAGCTTTCGAAGCGCCTGGGCAAGGAGATCAGCCTCCGGCTCGAGGTCGATCCCGCAATCCTGGGTGGGCTGAAGCTCCAGTATGGCGACCACCTCGTCGACGCGAGTGTCGCCACCAGATTGCAGCAATTGCGCCGCCGACTGGCGGAAGCTTCTTAGGAGAAGACGAGTGCCAATCGATCCCAAAGAGATTTCGGATGTCATCAAACAACGGCTCAAGGATTTCGACGCGAGCCTGGTTTCGACCGATGTCGGACGCATCGTCGCGACCAGTGACGGCATCGCCCAGATTTACGGTCTGCAGAATGCGATGGCCGGCGAGCTGCTCGAGTTTCCGCACGAGACGTACGGCCTCGCGCTGAACCTCGAAGAGGACCAGGTCCGCGCCGTCATCCTCGGCGACTACGGCCATCTGCACGAAGGCGACGAGGTGCGCACCACCGGCCGCCTGCTCGAGGTTCCGGTGGGCGAGGCACTGATCGGTCGCGTGGTCAACCCGCTGGGCATGCCCCTTGACGGGAAGGGTCCGGTCAAGACCACCAAGACGATGCCGGTGGAGAGGATTGCGCCCGGAGTCATCACGCGCAAGCGCGTGGACAGCCCGGTGCAGACCGGAATCAAGGCGATCGACGCGATGATCCCCATCGGCCGCGGTCAGCGCGAGCTGATCATCGGCGACCGTTTCACCGGCAAGACGACGGTCCTGCTCGACACGATCATCAACCAGAAGGGCAAAGACCTGATCTGCGTGTACGTGGCCATCGGGCAGAACGCTGCCTCCGTGGCCCGCGTCGCCGCGGTCCTCGAGGAAGCCGGTGCGATGGAGTACACGATCATCGTCGCCGCCACGGCATCCGACGCCGCCTCCCTCAACTTCATCGCTCCGTACGCGGGCTGCGCGATGGGCGAGTACTTCATGGAGCAGGGCAAAGAGGCCCTGTGCTGCTACGACGACCTAACCAAGCAGGCCTGGGCCTACCGCGAGCTTTCCCTGAACCTGCGCCGCCCGCCAGGCCGCGAGGCCTACCCGGGTGACGTGTTCTACCTGCACTCGAGGTTGCTCGAGCGCGCCGCCAAGATGAGCGAGGCCTTCGGCGGAGGGTCGCTGACCGCGCTCCCGGTTATCGAGACGCAGGCGAACGACGTGTCCGCCTTCATCCCGACCAACGTGATCTCGATCACCGACGGTCAAATCTATCTGCAAGGCGACCTCTTCAACGCCGGCCAGCGCCCCGCGCTGAACGTGGGCATCAGCGTGTCCCGCGTCGGTGGTGACGCGCAAACCAAGGCGATGCGCCAGGTCGCCGGCCAGCTTCGCCTCGACCTTGCCCAGTACCGCGAGCTGGCGGCCTTCGCCCAGTTTGCCTCGGACCTGGACAGCCAAACGCGCAGTCAGCTCGAGCGCGGGGCTCGCCTCACCGAGCTTCTCAAGCAGGACAAGTACCAGCCCATGCCGCTCGCCGAGCAGGTGGCGGTGATCTACGCCGGAACACAGGGGTACACCGACAAGGTGCCTGTCGCGCGGGTCAGGGAGTGGGAGGCGTCGTTCATCCGCTTCATGAGGAGCGAGCGAGCGGACGTATTTGCCGAGATCGAGAAGAAGAAGGCGCTTGACGACGCGCTGTTCGAGCGCCTGAAGGCGGCAATCTCGACGTTCAATCACCAGTTCGGCGTCGAGGGCTACAGCGACGTGGCCGACCCCGGTGAAAGCAAATCCGCGCCGCCCCCTTCGGATGGGGGACAGGCCAAGGGAGGCCCCAAACCGCCAGCGCCGCCGGCGCCTCCAGCACCCAAGCCGCAATCCAAGGCGCCCGCACCGCCGAAGCCTCACAAGGCTTCGCCGAAAACCGAGACGGAGACGTCAGAAGAAAACCGTCCCTCTCAGCTCAATCAGATTCGAGCCGCGATGGCGGAGGCGCCGACGAAACCTGCCCCGGCCGCCGGACCCGACAACGGCGAGCCGAAGCCGAAGCCCAGAAAGCCAAAGGCGAGCTAAGTGCCGGCATTCAGGGACATCGTCCGGCGGATCGACTCGATCCGGAATACGCAGAAGATCACCAAGGCGATGCAGGTCGTCGCCGCCACCCGTCTGCGCAAGGCGCAGGCCGCGGTGCAGGCGACCCGCCCCTACTCGGAGAAGATGCTCGAGGTGCTGCAAACGACCGGCGAGCGGGCCACCGAGTACAAGCATCCGTTCCTGGTGCGTCGCGAGGGCAGGCGGGCCGTGATGATCCTTGTGACCACGGACAAGGGCCTGACCGGCGCGATCAACGTGAACAACATCCGCGCCGCGACGCGCTACATGAACGAGCACCACACCGATGGCCAGCGCTACGTCACGGTTGGACGTAAAGGCCGCGACTTCCTCCTTCGCTACCGGCGCGAGGTGATCGCGGACGTGAGCGGCATTTCGGACCGGCCGACCGTGGCTGAGATCCTTCCGGCGATCACGGTCGCTCTCGAGGAGTACACCAAAGGCAACACGGACGCCGTTCTCCTCTGCTACTCGAAGTGGATCAGCACGATGAAGCAGGAGCCGGTCGTGCAGGTGTTGATTCCCGCCGAGATACCTCATCGCGACGGCGGCGAAAGCACAGGCCCGAGGGCGGACTACATCTACGAGCCCGACCCGGAGTCGGTGCTCGACGGCCTGCTGCCGCGATATGTCGAGACGCAGGTCTTCCAGGCAGTGCTGGAGAACAAGGCGAGCGAGTACTCGGCCAAGATGATCGCGATGCAGAACGCGACCAACGCCGCCGGCGACCTGATCAACGCGCTCACGTTGTACGCGAACAAGGTCCGCCAGGCAGGCATCACGACAGAGCTGATGGAGATTGTTAGCGGCGCCGAAGCAATGCGGGCGTCGAGCTGATGGAGGGCGAAAAGATGGCAAAGGCAAAACACGCACCGAGCGACAAGCAGACCAAGGACGGCCACGTGAGCCAGGTCATTGGCGCAGTGGTCGACGTCCAGTTTCCGCCCGGCGAGCAGCCCGAGCTGTTCGAAGCGCTAGAGGTCAAGACTGGTGACGGCCGCATTGTCGTGCTCGAGGTCGAGGGCGCGATCGGCGACAACGTCGTGCGCACCATCGCCATGGACGCGACTGACGGCTTCCGCCGTGGCGATCCGGTCAGAGCGACCGGTGGACCGATCTCGGTTCCCGTTGGAGTGGAAACGCTGGGGCGCATGTTCAACGTGATCGGTGCGCCGATCGACGACGAACCCGCGCCGGAAGGCGTCACGCGGTGGCCTATCCACCGTCCCGCGCCTCCTGTGTCGGAGCAGCAGGCAAAGGTGGAGATCCTCGAGACCGGAATCAAGGTTGTGGACTTGATCTGCACATTCGCCAAGGGCTCGAAGATCGGGCTGTTCGGCGGAGCCGGCACGGGCAAGACGGTCATCGTGCAGGAGCTGATCCGCAACATCGCCTATCAGCACAAGGGACGCTCGGTTTTCGCCGGCGTGGGCGAGCGCACTCGCGAAGGCAACGACATGTACCACGAGATGCAGGACGCAGGCGTGCTCCCGCAGACGGCGCTCGTGTTCGGTCAGATGAACGAACCTCCGGGCGCGCGCGCGCGAGTGGGCCTAACCGGGTTGACCATGGCGGAGTACTTCCGCGACGCGGAGGGCGCCGACACCCTGCTCTTCATCGACAACATATTTCGATACCTGCTTGCAGGTTCTGAGGTCTCCGCGCTTTTGGGCCGCATGCCTTCAGCCGTCGGTTACCAGCCGACGCTCGCCACCGAGATGGGCGAGCTGCAGGAACGCATCACCTCCACGAGCAAGGGCTCGATCACGTCGGTGCAGGCCGTCTATGTGCCCGCCGACGACTACACCGACCCCGCCATCCAGACCGTGTTCGCCCACCTCGGCGCGACAGTCCGCCTCGAGCGGTCGCTGGTTGAGATCGGGATCTATCCCGCAATCGACCCACTTGGTTCTTCCAGCAGGTTCGTGGAGCCCTCGATCGTTGGGCAGGAGCACTACGACACCGCGCAGGGTGTCAAGAAGACGATGCAGCGGTACAAGGACCTGCAGGACATCATCGCCATCCTCGGCATGGAGGAGCTGTCGGACGACGACAAGGAGGCCGTGTCCCGCGCGCGCAAGATCCAGCGCTTCCTCTCTCAGCCGTTCAACGTCGCCCAGCGATTCACGGGCCGCGAGGGCAAGTCAGTGCCGATCGCCGAGACCGTGCGCGGATTCAAAGAGATCCTCGACGGCAAGCACGACGACCTGCCGGAGCAGGCGTTCTACATGGTCGGGACCATCGATGAGGCGCGCGCCCAGGGCGAAGAGATGAAAAAGCGTCAGGCCTCGTAGGTGAAATATCCCCTTCGGGTGGTAAGCGTCGAGCGAAGCCTGTTCGAAGGCGAGGTCGAGTTCATCATCGCCAATGGCGCGGACGGAGAGCTTGGCGTCCTGGCCAGGCACGCGCCGCTCATGACGATCCTCAAGCCAGGTCCGCTGCGGATCCAGGAGACGATCGGCGGACCAGAGCAGCTCCTCTTCGTGGGCGGCGGTTTCCTCGAGGTGTTGCCCGATCGCGTCACCGTGCTTGCCGACGTGGCCGAGCATGCCGACGAAATCTCCGTCGAGAAGGCCGAAGAAGCGCGGCGCCGGGCGCAAGAGAAGCTCGCCGGAACTCTCACCACCGCTGAAGAGACCGAGTTCCAGAATGCGCTGGCGATGGCCGAAGCCCGCCTGCGCCTGGCGCGAATGCGCCGAGTCTAGGCCGAGCAACTGGCACAGCACGCGCTGCGGATCACCGGCGGGGCGCAGCTGACGGGAAGCATCTGCATCAGCGGCTCGAAGAACGCAGCGCTACCGGAAATGGCAGCGGCCATCCTGACCAGAGAGCCTGTCACGTTGAGCAACGTGCCGAAGGTGACGGACACGCTTGTCATGGCCGAGATCCTGCGCCGGCTCGGAGGCAGTGCCGAAGGCGAGGGCACCGTCATCCTCCACATGGGCGGGGCAGAGGCCAGCGACGTGGCGGACGACCTCGGGAAGCGCATGCGCGCGACTATCGTCCTGCTCGGCGCCTTGCTCGGACGGTTCGGCCGCGCGCGGTTGCCGCGGCCTGGCGGCGACGACATCGGTGCACGCCGCGTCGAGCAGCACCTTCGTGCTTTGCGTCAGATGGGCGCTCGCATCACGGAGACGGACACTGAGATCGTCGCCGAGGCGGAGCGGCTCCATGGAGAACGCATAGTCTTCGACCTGCCAACCGTCACAGGCACCGAGAACATCCTTCTCGCCGCGGTGCTGGCGAAGGGCCGCACCGAGATTTTCAACGCTGCGCGAGAACCTCACGTCCAGGATCTCTCTCGACTTCTGGTCAAGATGGGCGCGCACATCGAAGGCATCGGAACCGAGCGGCTGGTGGTAGACGGAGTCGAGGAGCTTGGTGGTGCCGAGCACACCGTGGTCGCCGACTACCTGGAGGCCGGCACCTATGCATTGGCGGTTGCCGCCACCGGGGGTGAGCTGCGATTGGAGTGCGCCCAGCCCGAGGACCTGAACATCGTGCTGCTCAAGCTCGAGCAGGCAGGGGCTCAGGTCGAGGTGGGCGAGGGATGGTTTCGAGTCGGGCGCCAGCCGGCGACGCGACTGGTTCCGAACGACATGTCGACGTGGACGTTCCCCGGTTTCCCGACCGACCTGCAGGCGCAGTACATGGCGCTGATGACCCAGGCCGACGGCAAGACGGTCATCTCCGAGTACGTGCATGAGAATCGCTTCCAGCACGTGAACCAGCTCGCCAAGATGGGCGCCGGGATCACCGTCGAGGGTCGCCTGCATGCAGTGGTGCACGGTCCGTGCAGGCTGCGCGGGACCGACGTGGCGATCCCGGACATCCGCTCGGGCGCCGCGCTTGTGATCGCTGCCATGTGCGCCGAGGGAGAGAGCTTGCTTCGCAATTCCTGGCACGTCGAGCGGGGATACGAGGACATGGCGGGCAAGCTCGCTTCGGCCGGCGCACGAATCGAGCTGGTCACCGTTGAGGACTAGTGCTCTCTAAAAAGATCGGGATCGACCTCGGCACCTCGACCGTGCTGATCTACGTCAAAGGTGAAGGGATCGTGGTCAACGAACCGTCGCTGGTCGCGGTGAATCGGGATGGCACGAGGATCCTGGCGGTAGGCAAGGACGCGCTCGAGATGGTGGGTCGGGCGCCCGACACCATTCAGGTGGTGCGACCGATGCGTGACGGCGTCATCGCCGACTTCGTCGTCACCGAAGGCATGCTGCATCACTTCATCGGCAGGGTTCAGGGCCGCCAGCGAATCTTCAAGCCGGAGATCATGATCTGCGTCCCGTCGGGCGTCACCTCGGTCGAGCGCCGTGCGGTGACCGAGGCGGCGATCTCGGCCGGTGCCCGGCAGGCGTGGTTGATCGACGAGCCGCTGGCCGCGGCGATCGGCGCGGGCCTGCCGATCTCCGAGCCCCGCGGCAATGCGATCTGCGATGTGGGTGGGGGCACGACGGAAATCGCGGTGATCTCGCTTTCGGGGATGGTGGTGGCGCATTCGATCCGCGTGGGCGGCAATCGAATCGATGACGCGATCACCACCTACATGAAGCGCAAGCACAACCTTCTCATTGGGGAGCGCACCGCCGAGGAGCTGAAGATCGCGGTGGGGTCAGCGGTGCTCATGAAGGAGCCGCTGGTCACCGAGGTGCGTGGACGGGACCTCGTCTCGGGTCTTCCGAAAAATGTCCAGATCACCTCCAACGACGTCACCGAGGCAATCCAGGAGCCGCTGCGCCTGATCGTTGGGGCCGTGCGGGACGTGCTGGAGGAGACACCGCCGGAGCTCGCCGCCGACATCTTCGATCGCGGCATCGTGCTCTCGGGCGGAGGTGCGCTGCTGCGAGGGCTAGACCGCTTCCTGGCGATGCATACGGGCATCCCGACGGTCGTGGCAGACGATCCACAGACTTCGGTGGTCAGGGGAACCGGCCTGGCGCTGGAGAACTTCGAGGTCCTGAAACGGAACCAGTCCTATCTCCGGTGAGAGTTGTTCCCTCTCCCCTTCAGGGGAGAGGGATGAAGGGAGAGGGGTGTGAAAAGAAGCAGCCTAAGGGGAGGGGCTTAAGCGAGCCTTGACGGGGCTACAAATTGTTGTAGACGGGGTCGGGCTCGAGCGTCCCCGAGCAGGCGTAGGCGTCTACACCACGCAGATCCTGCACGCGATGTCCGTCGACAGGCCCGACTGCAAGATGACGGTCTTCGGGCCGCCCGGAGCCTTCATTCACGTGCCCAACAGCCGCTACCGGCCGCTGCCGCGCGCGCGGTTGATCGGCCGCCACCTCCAGTGGCCGGCGCGCATCAGGCAGCTGAAGCCCGACGCGTACTTCGGGCCTGCGGGAGTGCTGCCGCTCGGCGACGTCGGCTGCGCGTCCGTGATCACTGTTCACGACCTCGCGATCTACCGCAACGCCGGATGGTTTCCGGCGCGCCAGCCGCTAAGCACCCGGTTCGTCGTGCCGCGCTCGGTGTTGCGCGCAGACGTGGTGATCGCCGTGTCCGAAAACACCGCCCAGGACGTCGTGGACATCTTCGGTATTCCGCGGTCGCGGATCGAGGTTGTGCCTCACGGCGTCGCCAAGAGCTTCTCTCCGATGAGCGCGGAGGACCTGGCCGTGGCGCGGGAACGCTTGAAGCTGCCTGAGCGATTCATCCTTTTCGTGGGCACGGTCGAGCCGCGCAAAAACCTCGAGACCCTGCTCGAGGCGTGGGCTATGTTGCGCGACCGTCCAGACCTCGTCGTCGTGGGGGCCTGGGGGTGGCGGTACGAACCCATCCGCGAACGGATGGCCCGCATGGGTCCGCAGCTGCATCACCTCGACGCGCTCGACCCCGCTGACCTCCCGGCTGTCTACAACCTGGCTCGAGTGCTGGCTCACCCGGCCTGGTACGAAGGCTTCGGGCTGCCACCCCTGGAGGCGATGGCTTGCGGCACTCCAGTGGTGGTCTCCGACCGATCGAGCCTTCCTGAGGTCGTCGATGGCGCGGGTCTAGTCGTCCCGGCGGACCAACCCGAGGCCTGGCGGAAGGCGCTGGAACGAGTGATCGGCGAGACAGACGTTGCTGCGGACCTGAGACGGCGCGGCATTCTGCGCGCGGCTCAGTTCAGCTGGGCGCGCGCTGCCACCCTCACGTGGCAAGCGATCGAACGGGCGATCACCACCCGCCCGAGCAAGGCAACCTAGACCAGCTCCCGGATCAGTGCCGCGGAAAGAGGACTGGGAACAGGGAGTCGGGGGAGGGCTTGGGTGGCCGGGATGGACGGTCTGGAGCAATTGTTTTGCTGGGGAAGAGGACTGGGAACAGGGAGTCAGGGGCGGGCATGGGTGGTGCGGGTATGGCGCCTGCAGAAATTGTTTTGTTGGGTT
>Ga0209117_1000420_pt1 | contig 18535 bp, 13 predicted proteins | sample BlaSpr_A8_OM2_M2_FD_187978 | JGI IMG/M metagenome (GOLD analysis project Ga0209117, IMG submission 187978) | Forest soil microbial communities from Thunder Bay, Ontario, Canada - Black Spruce, Ontario site 2_A8_OM2_M2 (SPAdes) (version 2) | ecosystem: Environmental > Terrestrial > Soil > Boreal...
TAGACTACCCGTGATTGACTCCTCGATGAAATGACGACGCGAAATGATTCTGTAGGCCATACTTTCTTAGTTCTCCTTGTCAATTGGAGAGTCAAAACCCCGTTTCATAGGACAGCAGCAAAATTAAGAGGTGCTTCAACGGAAGTGCGATCTCCGGCATCGCCTCTCGGAATCATATCTAGAATGCATATCTCTTTTTACTAGGCTCCACTACGACCCCAAGCGAGCCGATATTTATGTCTGCAATTCAATCCAGCGTCCTTATACTATCCAAATAGCGTGAGCGGATAGTTGACCTCTTGACGTTCCAAGGAAAGGGTCTCACACGTGATTCCATTGTGATTCACATGGATTGACATCTATGCGACCCCCCTTACAATCGAGCAAACACATTGGAAGGAAACGGGTTAGGTGCTTGACTTGAAAAGGGTCTGTGATAAAATCCGTTCGTTCAATTGATTCAATTGAACGAATCGATAGAGTATGGCCTCACCGCAAACGTCGTTTCCACAGCCAATTACGACTGACGACCTCCTTACTGATAAGCGCTGGCAGCTCGTGCAGCGGATAGTGTCCAGTCCACCCTTTCAGAAGAGCACCCGGCTCAGAGATTTGTTGCAGTTCGTCACCGAGCAGACCATTCACGGGAATGCGCACGAATTAACCGAGCAACACATCGGCAACGCGCTGTTCCACAAACCTTCCGATTACAGCCCCCTGGAGGACAGCTCCGTACGCGTGCACGCTCGGCAGTTGCGCCTGAAACTTCACGAGTATTTCAACGAAGAAGGTCGAATGGAGCCGGTCATACTGGACATACCCAAAGGCTCCTACGCCCCCGTATTCAGGACGGTTCTGAAAACTGCCGACCTCCCCGCGGCGATAGCATCTACGGTGATTCCAGTCGTGGCTTGGCGCCGCCGAGCGATGGTTCCTTGGGCCATATGCGGCATTCTGGCCATGCTGTGCGCGGGGTTGTCGTACCGCGTCATCTCGCACCGGACGGCCGGCGCAGTTGTAGGCACCGGTTCTCTTCCTTGGCCGTTTTCTCAGATATTCGATGCTCGGCACCAGACAATCATTGTGGTGGCCGACAGCAACTATGGGATGTCTCGTATCCTCACCAGTCAGCCAGGATCTCTCGACCAGTATCTCCGCCGGGATTTTCTGCGGAGCCCGACGGTCAGCAAGATTGGTGAAGCTGATTCTCGACTGAGTGAGTATATTTCGAACTCGACGCTCACTTCATTCGCGGATGTAGCGGACGTCGTCTCCCTTTTCAAAATGGCGGGTGCACTGCAATCGCAGGTCTACGTGCGGTATCCGCGGGACCTGAGGATGCGTGACCTGGACCACAACAATTATATTTTTATAGGAAGCCCTGGCTCTAATCCCTGGGTGACGCTTCTACAGGACAAGCTTAACTTCCGTGAGAGTGAGGCAGTCGTCGGTAAGAGCGCCAAAGTATTTCTGAACAAGAACCCTTTACCCGGTGAGCAGCCACAGTATGAAGGACTGCGGTGGACAGGAACGATGGGGGAAGATTACGCTACCATTTCCCTTCTTCCAAATGCGACTCACGACGGAAGCGTGCTCGCATTCCAAGGCCTTCAGCAGGAGGGAACAGAAGCAGCGGGCCGGTTCCTTGCGGACGAGGAAAATCGGCGACAACTCATGAGCGCGCTCGGCATTTCTGCCTCGGATAGCATCTCTCAGAATATCTGGTTTGAGGCTCTCATTCGGTCCCGCACAGTTTCCGGGGCGCCGAATTCCACGACCCTTGTCGCCGTCCGCCGAATTCGTTAGCAATTCGGTCAGCGGCGCTGATTCAGGGCCGCCGCTCATTTCCTCCTGAACGCAGTGCCGGGGGAGGTTTCTTTGTCTCCGACAACATCCTGCGAATACATGTCGCTGTGGCGCGTACCTTGAGGCAGCTCACGCGAGCACATCTGCGCTCGCGTGTGGGGGCGTAGCCCCTTCTGTCTTTTCTGAGCGCCGCGTGAAGCAGACTGATATACTTTCTGCAGAACATTCGTAATTTTTCGCGAGTTCACACAAAGTGAAAGATAAACACGCGGACAGCAGGCCCCCAGAAGAATGGATGCAGTTAATTTTGGCCCCTCCCCCGACTCAGCATTCCGCATTGCGTACGGTTGCCTCTTACCTGTTATTCGCTGCTCTCGCCGCGATCATGGCAACCACAGCCTGGGCAACGCAAAGCAACGTGGAAATCCTCCTCGAACAAGCGCATAGCGAAGAAAAGACCGGAGACTACGCAGCTGCGGAACGCATTTACAGACAAGCCCTAGCGCTTTCTCCCGATAGCCTTGAAGCCCTTAAGCGTTTGGGCATTCTGGAACAGACGGAATTTAAGTTCGAAGATTCCATTCAGCTGTTCAAGCAAATACTGGCCATCGACGCGCGATATCCGGGAGTCAATTTCTTTCTCGGAGTTTCTTACTTCGGAAGAAATGAATTCAGTCAGTCGATCGATAGCTTTGACCGTGAACTCACGACACCCAAACCGCACCCGCGTTGCCGTTATTATTTAGCACTCGCTCTACAATCTTCAGGCCGAATCGAAGAAGCTACCTCGCAGTTGAACCAGTCGCTTGCTCAGAACCCCAAAGACGCCGACGCCCTCTACGAGCTCGCGCGTATTTACAAAAATGCATCTCTCCGTTCTATCGAATTGCTCAAAGCGCTGGACCAGGACTCCTTTCAACTACATGCCTTGATGGGTGAGGTCTACGCGGATGAGGAACGCTATCCCGAAGCCATCGAGGAATACCAGGCAGCTCTTGCCAAACGTCCTGACGCTCGGGGGATACACTATGCGATCGGAGTTGCTTATTGGGCCCAGCAGCGAACGGATCTTGCAGGGAAGGAATTTAAGGACGCCTGGAATGAAAACCCAGACGATGCCCTGACGAATTTGTACCTGGGTGACATCGCTGTGCGGGATCAACGCTTCCCGGAGGCTTTAGCATTCTTGCTTGTAGCGCAGCGAGGGCAACCAAATATGTCTCAAGTGTACGTTCTGCGCGGGAAATGCTATCAGGGCCTGAAAGAACCCGAAAAAGCAAAAGCTGAATTCCTTGCGGCGATCAACGCCGACCCAGCGGCTGCCCAACCTCACTATTTACTGGCGAAGGTTTATCGTGAGTTGCACGATCGGCAGGCAAGTACAAACGAACTCGCCCAATTTGAACGTCTTTCAAAATTGGAAAAAGAGAAAACCCTGCCGCGCAATCCTCAGAACTAGAATGAGCCATCCCACAATTTTCGGACGTGGACCCCAACCATGAGCGCTCAGTCGATCTCGGCGGGCATGATTGCATTTCGATTCCGGATTCTAGTACTCCTGCTTGTTCTGCTGACGACTCCTGCCTTGGAATCGGCGGGGCAGACCCCACCAGCGCCCACCGCGAAGGATGCGGCGATCGAGTCCCACTTTGCCGCAGCCCAACATGCCCAACGCGATAAGGACTACGCTACAGCGGAGCGGGAATACCAGGCCGTGCTTGCCCTCGCCCCTGATTTCGCGGAGGTTCATATGAACCTCGGTTTGGTTTATCAGCTTCAGGATCGCTCTGCCGAAGCGATGACAGAATTCCGCCGCGCGCTCAAAATCAAACCGGCGCTTGCTGGCGCCAATTTTTTCCTTGGGGTTGACTATTGCAAGCTGGGCGACGGAGCGAAGGCCATTCCCTACTTGAAAGCCGCACTCCAAACAGAACCCAATCGGCAGGACATCTGGCTGTGGTTGGCCACCGCGCAAGAAATCTCCGGCGAGATTCAAGCCGAAGTTGCGACCCTCCGCCGGGCGCTGGAGCTGCAACCTAAGGACGTCGATCTTCTCTATCTTCTGGGAAGCGCTTACGAGCGGTTGGGGAAACAAGAGGTCGCTCATCTGGAGAAGGTTGCTCCGGGCTCTTCCCGCTGCGAACAGCTGCTAGCGGAGAGTTATGCGTCAAGCAACGAGTGGCCTTCCGCAGTGATTCATTTTCAGAATGCCCTGGTTGCTTCGCCGAACCGTGCCGGATTGCACGCTGAGCTCGGTGAAGTTCTTCTACGCGCGGGTAAGGTGAACCAGGCGATTCGGGATTTTGATGAGGAGTTGCGGCAGTATCCTGGGAACCTGCGTGCCTTGGTGCGTCGCGGCGAAGCAAGATTGATCCAGGAAAATGTGGAGACCGCGCTTCAGGATTGGGAGAAAGCGATTGCCATCGACGTGGAGCAAACGGAGAGTCTCCTGGGCCTTCGCGAAGCAGGATTCGGCGATTCTGCTCTCGAACAACTTCCCGATGCCACCCGCGAAAAAATCCAGAAACTCGCGGGAGACCTGCAAAATCGGAATTCCCCAGCAGCACACTTGGCTCTTGCGTTTCTCGCCGAACAGAACGGGAACTTGTCTCAAGCAGCGACGGAGGCTACCCTCGCGGCTTCCACCGCCCGTAAGGATGCTCCCAGCAGGAGCTGCACCGAAGCAGACATCAACCTCGCGCTAGAGCGCGGGCAGTTTTCTGAAGTCACGCCATGCGTAGGGACGCTCCTCACTTCGCGGACCTCCGCTGAACTTCGCATTCGAGCGGCGAACGCATTGCTGGAAGCGGGAGAGTATGAGACTGCTCTCAAGACTCTTGAGGGATTACCGGCAGCGGATCGGAATTCGGCTGAGGCATCCTACTGGCGCGCGCGTTGCTACGAAAAACTGGCAACTGCGGCTTATCTTCGACTCTACCAGGCGGACCCAAACTCGTATCGCTTGCATCAGCTGATGGGCGACCTTGAGGCGGCAAAAGGCAACGATGGAAAAGCCATCGAAGAGTACCGCGCCGCCATTGCCTTGAAGCCATCCTTGTCCAATTTGCATTACAGCCTCGGCCATCTGTTATGGAAAGATCTCAAAGTTCCCGAAGCTCGCGTCGAACTCGAAGCCGAACTCGCGTTGAACCCCCGTCATCCGGGTGCGCTGAACGACCTGGGGGACACCTACCTGCTTGAACATCAACCTGATAAAGCTTTGCCTTATCTGGTGAGGGCGCTGGCGGCGGATTCCGGAAATCCCGATATACACCGTGATTTAGGCACCGCATACTCTGAGCTCGGCGACTACCGGAAAGCGGAAGTGGATTTCAAGATCGCACTGTCTAACGATCACGATGGTTCGGTCCACTACAAGCTGGCCAGGGTTTACCAAGCCTTGGGCGACAAGGAGAACGCTGCCCGTGAATTCGCTGTCTCCACGGCCCTCAACCGTGAATCGCACAACAAGCTCGAAAAGCAAACGGAGCGCTTGGGAGAAGTAACAAAATCAGCCGAAGATCCTTAGCATGAAACCCTTCCTGATTCTCTTTTTCTTTTTTTCTCCCCATGCCGGCCGGGTGCTCGCCAATTCTCTCGGCAGCTCCGCGCCTCAACTCTCTGAGCAAGCAGGCGCATTTCAGAGGGGCCTCACGGCGCTTAAGGACAATCGGGTCGAGGATGCCCTCGAAGAGTTCACAACAGCGGAACGCGAGCATCCTGACGATCCACGGGTTCGCAATTTTCGCGGGATCGTGCTTGCCCGCCTCGGCCAGAACGGCAAGGCGGCGGCGGAATATCACGAATCGATTCGCTTGGACCCGCGCATGGAAGATGCGTACCGAAATCTAGGATTTCTCGAGTGGACCGAACACCAGCTCGAGCCAGCTCGCGAAGCGCTGGAGCGCGCAGTGGAACTGTCCCCCAGCGACTCTTTTGCCCATTACTATCTCGGGCGCGTAGAGCTTGAGGCACAGCGTTACTTACAGGCCATCCAGGAATTGGAGATATCTCGCGTGCCCTTGCCAGCGGACGCAGGTTTGTCTATCCAAGTCGCGACTGGGTACATCGCGTTAGGGCGTCGTGAAGATGCGCATAAATCGCTCGATCATCTCGTAACAATACCTTTAAACGACGCGCAATCAATCCAGGTAGCTTCCCTGCTCCTGGCCGTCCACCAGAACGACGCGGCGATCGGCCTCATTCAGCAATTGAGCAAGCGTCCATCCCCTGCCAAAGGTGCGTGGCTGCAATTTGATCTGGCTCTGGCCTATCTGCTTGCCGGGAGCTATGAAAAAGCGGTCGAACAGTCTCACGTCTACACGGAGTCTCTGCCCCAAGGAGCCTCAGAGTCCCCTGAATCTGCACAGGCTTGGTCTTTGATCGGCATCGCCTGTGCCCACCTGAGCCAGGGCGAGCGGTCAGTCAATGCTCTGCGCCAGGCTGCTACCCTTGCTCCCAGCGAGGAAGAGCACTGGCTTAACTTGACACGCGAGTTGATGGAACTGAACCGCTATTCCGAAGCAATCTCCGCGGTTCAAACTGGGCTTGCCGCCAACCCGAAGTCCTACGCTTTGCATTTGCGGCTGGGAGCAGCACACCTGTCCGCTGGCCACTACGCTGAGGCGGAGAGTATCTTTCGCGATCTTGTGGCCGCGGGCGATCCCTTGCCCACCAGCTACATTGGATTGGCACAGGTGTTGCTAAGAACCGGCCGCGCCGAGGAAGCGGCCTCCGAGCTCGCCAATGCGGGGCATAAGTTAGGACCCAACTTTCTCATCAGCTATTTTCGGGGGCTGGCCTTTGATCGTGCTGGCAAGCCCATAGAAGCGATGATGGCTTTTCAAGAGGCCGTACGGTTGAATTCGAATAACGCCGAAGTCCATCTCAGTTTGGGAAAAACAGAACTTGCGCTGGGCCGCGTGAGCGACGCGATCGCCGATCTCTTGCAAGCGCTTCGCCTAAGTCCTGACAACCCCCAGGCGCAGCGGCTCTTAAGCCAAGCCTATCGCCGTGCTGGCGACTCGAAAAGTGCGGCGAAGTTCGCAGAAACATCTGCAAACGCGCCTCATGACCCTGAAGGCGATCTTCTAGATGACTTCTTCGTTCCGCAATGGCAACGACCCCCACAAAGTGCGCGACAGTAGCCGCCCACGAATTCCGGAGAGGTCTAGACATCCTTGTCGGCCACGTCTCATGAGAGTCGAAGAAGAGTTCTCCCATCGTGCGCGGCAGCTTCCTTGACCCAGGCGAAACCAGGCCCTACGCTGTTACAGGGAAAAAGATTTCGATGAGCCGTTCACCATTGGGCTTTTCTCTTTCGGAGGTAGCCTCCGTGAATCATTTGATATCGCACTCCGCAGAATCCACGGATCGATTCGACGCGCCTAGGGTGAACGCGTGAAGAGTGGCTGTTCGGAGGTCCAGAAACCACTCGTACAGAAAATATTGCTCTGGCCGGTCGCAGTGATCCTCTTGTTCAGCGGCCCTTTGCCTTCTCAGACCGCGGCGCAGAAAGTTGCCGACAATCCGAGCATCGCAAATTTTACGAATATCGCGGAAAAAGCGGGGCTTACCGCGGTGAATGTGTTTGGCGGAGTCGAAACCAAGAAATACATCATCGAGACGACGGGAACGGGAGTGGCCATTTTTGATTATGACAACGACGGATGGCCAGATATTTTCATAGTGAACGGCACCACACTGGAAGGATTCCCATCCGATCAGGCTCCCACAAACCACTTGTATCACAACAATCATGATGGGACTTTCACGGATGTCACCGCGAAGGCCGGTCTTGTTGCCACGGGATGGGGTCAGGGCGTTTGCGTCGGGGACTACGATAATGATGGCTGGGAAGATCTGTACGTCACGTACTACGGGAAGAACCGTCTCTATCACAATGACCATGGCGTTTTCACCGACGTGGCCGAAAAGGCTGGCGTGGCAGGATCAGGAAAGGCCTGGGGTACTGGTTGTGCTTTCGTGGACTACAACCGTGACGGGCACCTCGACCTGCTGGTGGCAAATTATGTGGATTTCAATCTGTCCACTACTCCAACCCCGGGCGAGGGAAGTTCTTGCGTGTGGAAGGGCGTCCCGGTGATGTGCGGACCACGTGGTCTGCGGGGAGCGAAGAATATTTTGTATGAGAATCGCGGCGACGGGACCTTCGCGGATGTTACCATCAGGGCTCATATAGACCAGACCGGTGGACACTATGCCTTCAGCGTTTCCACTTTCGACTTTGACGATGATGGCTGGCCGGATATCTACGTAGCCTGCGATAGTGCCCCAAGTACTCTTTATCACAACAATCGCGATGGAACTTTCACTGATGTTGCGGTGATGGCTGGCGTTGCATTCAACGAAGATGGGCGTGAGCAGGCGGGCATGGGAACTACCGTCGCGGATTATAACGGCGACGGGCGACTGGATATTTTTAAGACCAACTTCTCCGATGACACGCCGACCTTATACCGCAATGACGGCGATGGAATCTTTTCTGATGTTACCTTCGCCGCGGGACTTGGTCTGCACACGCAATACCTGGGCTGGGGCACCATGTTTTTTGACTTTGACAATGATGGCTGGCCCGACCTCATCCTCGCCAACGGACATGTCTATCCTGAGGTAGACAAATTTCGCCTGGGTAGCGGATACCTGGAACCACGACTCCTTTATCATAACAACGGGAACGGAACGTTCACGGACGTGTCAGCGACGGCTGGACCAGGGATTAACGCGGCTTCCTCAGCGCGCGGCTTGGCTGTGGGCGATTTCTGGAACGATGGGCGACTTTCCGTAGTCATCAACAACGTGTACGCAAGGCCCAGCCTCTTGGTGAATACGGCGCATTCCGGCAACCACTGGGTCGCTTTTAAGACCGTCGGAACCCACTCCAATCGCGACGGGATCGGCGCAAAGATCACACTCAAAGCTGGCAAGAGAACGCTGGTGGATGAAGTGCGTAGCGGTTCCAGCTATATTTCCCAAAACGATCTGCGGGTGCACTTCGGTTTGGGCTCTGCAGTCAAAATTGATGCCGTACAAGTGCGCTGGCCCAGTGGACTGGTGGAGCATTTCGATAACTTATCCATCGATGCGATCCACACGCTGAAGGAAGGTTCTGGCATGGCAGTCGTGGCAACTCAGAAGAAATCCTAAGCAGACGAAGAGAGTCATTCTTGCGGTTTACGCGGGGTCACTTGGAAGGGCGCTTTCCGACGGGTCCCGCGGATGGTTCATCAACCCAAAGGATTTGATCTGCAGGGACATTCTTGATCGTTTGACGCATCCCACTAGGCCAGTGAATTTCGATCGTCCCTGCAGCTGTCTCCGGTCCCAGACCGAAATGCACTCGTTTGTCACTGGAAGAAAGATAGCTGCCGGCTGTCGTCACTGTTGCCATCTGAGAGCCCTTCGCGGTTACCAACTTTACTTCCGCCCCGATCGCATCCCGGTTGCTCTTGTGCCCGACGAGCTCCAAAGTTAACCAATGGTTCTGGGTTTGCGTCGAGTTGTGAAGAACGTAGAGCCCGCCATCATTACTGGTCACCACGGCGTCCAACCGGCCATCGTTATCGATATCGCCGATCGCCAGGCCGCGTCCCACCCAGGCTTGCTGAAAAATGCCCCCGGCCTCCGCCGAAACATCCACGAATCCTTTGCCGGTGTTTCTTGCCAACAACATGGTTTCCCGGTAACGCAGGTTTGGAAAAGTCAGTTGAATGGTATCCAAATCGTGTCCCTGGTTGATTAGAAGATCCTTCCATCCGTCGTTGTCATAATCAATGAATCGTACCCCCCAACCGGAGTGCGTCATGGTCATGCGGCCGATTCCGGACGGATAGCTTTCGTAGGTAAAGGTGCCTTCGCCATTGTTCCGATAGAGCGCGTACATTTGGCTGGCGAGGTCGGTAACTACTAAGTCCGGCAGACCATCATTGTTGTAGTCCGCGAAGTCCACTCCCATGCCTGCATAGGTATGGCCCTCGCCATCCACGGCGACGCCGGAGCTAAGCGCAACTTCCTCGAATGTGCCATCGCCTTTGTTGTGGTAAAGAAATTCGGGCATGGAGTCGTTGGCGACAAAGATGTCGAGATGGCCGTCCCGATCGTAATCGGCGAGAGCAATGCCCAATCCCTTGCCCGGCTCCCCGAGGCCTACTTTGTGAGAGATTTCAGTGAAGTGGCCATTGCCATCGTTGTGATACACCAATGGCGCAATCGCACGGTACGCATCCGGATGGCAATACGCACGGTAGCCTTCTCTACGCTCGCCGCACCAGGTATCGTCAAAGTCCCACTGAAGGTATCGAAGTACGACTAAATCAAGCAGTCCGTCGCCATCAAGGTCCACCCATGCCGCGCTAGTGGACCACCCGCTGCCACCAACGCCTGCTTTCTCCGTCACATCCGTAAATGTGCCGTCTCCATCGTTGTGGTAAAGCCTGTTTCCGCCGTAAGCGGTCACATATAAATCTTCATAGCCATCATTGTCGTAATCCCCTACCGCAACTCCCATGCCGTAGCCCACGCCCTGCAGCCCGGCTTTTTCTGTTACATCTTCAAATGTGCCGTCTTGCTTTTGGTGGTAGAGGCGATTCCAATACTTGGACCCCGTCTTTCGCGGGATCGTCCCCTTGGGCGTCGGATCGCTGAGCGGCGCACCATTCACCACGAAAATATCCAGACGTCCATCGTTGTCATAGTCGAACAAGGCCACACCCGATCCCATTGTCTCAATCAGGTATTTTCTGGCCGTGTGCGATGCAACGTATTCAAAATTTAAACCAAGAGCGGAAGTTACATCGGTGAACTTTGCCGCCCCCGGTGACGAAGCTGCAGGCTGATCTGGAGATGCCTGACCAGCAACCAATGTCGGTCTTTTCTGGGCTATGGCACAGGGAACGAGCAAACCGAACAGAGGCACAAAGAGCGCCAGTCGACTACGTGAGCGATTCTTCATATCATGTGCCTTCGTGAGCCATTTAATTCTGCAAATGACAACCTGATGTAGAAAAACTCCTGTCCTGCACTAGTCAGCGGAAATTGCAGACCGCTAACAGCCCGGAACTCACTTGTACTGGTTTGCTCCCCTAACCATCAAATCCCATCAACGCATTCGGCTAGCGAGAAGTGACGTGACCAAGTTTTTGTACCAGTTTCACTGAGAAAGTCTACACCACTGCCGTAGGCTGTGAAATTCGATTGGGCGGCACCAGGGAGGACTATTTTCTGTAGCTTGCGTTTTGTGCCGCAGTGGTGTGTTAATGAGGAATGGACGTCCCGTCCACTGTCCCTCTGAAGAAAGGCATAAAGGACACTCTTCGTTCAGCGACGCTATCTCAAGCGTCGTTGGCGGAGGTATGCCATTTTCCATGCCACGTGGCCCAGGAGCCGCACTCCACACCAAGGCCCCTAAAATGAGCGAGGTCCGGCGAACTGTGATTCGCGACCTGATTTCGTGTTGACGAAGGCAAACGTGTAAGGGGACAATCCGTGCCTTTGCAAGTTCGCATTGGGGCTGATCTGGTAGATTTGAGCTGATTTGGCGACCCTTATTTTTCACCCTTTGGGCTGTTCCGCGCGTAAGGAGGAATTGTGAACTACGGGGCTCTTTTTCGCTCTGCATTAGTGGCGCTGCTCCGGATGTCGGCGTACTGTGGACCGGTGATGGCGACTTCCGCGGACGAAGGCGCGCCGAAGAAGATGCGAAGTATTCTAACGGTCCTGGGGATCACCATCGGGATTGCGGCGGCAACAACTCAACAATCTCGGAGACAATTTCGTCTGGATTGCCAATCGCGTTCAGCAGGAACTGGCAAATGTAAGAGAATTGCGCGATGTCGAATTCGAAGAGCCGCTTCGCTATCCAACAGTGAACGTTCACGTAGATCGGGTGCTCGCTGGCCAGCTTGGCGCAACCGCGAATGATGTGGGCGCAGCAATAGTTACGGCCACCGCTTCGAGCCGTTTCGTCGCTCCCAACTATTGGCGCGATCCCAAATCCGGTGTGAGCTACCAAGTACAGGTGCAGGTGCCTCAACCGAAGATGACTTCGCTTAAAGACGTCCAAACCATTCCGGTCAGTAGCAAGACGGGAACACACCCGCTCTTGAGCCAAGTCGCCAGTGTGCAGTCCACGACCGTGCCAGGAGAGTTAGACCGGCAGAACGGGATGTGGATGATCATCGTCTCGGCCAATGTCGGGAACAACGACTTTGCACGAGCCGCAAAGGAAATTGATCGCGCAATTGTTAAGGCAGGCCAGGCACCTCGTGGTGTTACCACCCAGGTGCGCGGCCAGGTGAGCGCGCTCAAGCAGATCTTTACCGAGCTGGTCATCGGTCTGGCTCTGGCCGTGGTTGTAATTCTGCTCCTGCTCACAGCGAACTTTCAGTCGTTCCGCCTCGCCCTGATCGTCATCTCTAGCGCTCCGGCTGTACTTGTCGGGGCCATCCTGATGATCATACTCACCGGCACCACGCTGAACCTTGAGAGTTTCATGGGCACCATTATGGCGATTGGCGTCGCCGTGGCAAACGCGATTTTGCTGGTCACTTTCGCGGAGCAAAATCGCCGGAATGGCGCCGATCCCGTTTCTGCCGCACGGGCAGCTGCGGCTGAGCGCTTGCGGCCCGTTCTGATGACGAGCCTAGCAATGATCGCTGGAATGGTTCCGATGGCGCTTGCGATTGGCCAGGGAAGCGAGGAAACGGCTCCTCTGGGCCGCGCAGTCATAGGCGGTTTGTTCACTGCTACGCTCGCAACCTTGTTCCTGCTACCGACCGTGTTTGGCATCGTTCAAAAGCATGCCTCCCTCAAATCGCCGTCCCTCGATCCGGAAGACCCTGACAGTCCCTTTGCCCAGAAGCTGGAGAACGCATAATGAAAACCGTTATCGTCGCCCTAACACTTTCGCTGTCCATCTCTGGCTGCAGCGGCAACCCAAAGGCCGTAGCCAGCAAAAACGCAGAAACGGATGCGCAGGCAGTGGAAGTTGTTCCCGTTGCCTCGCAGAAGCTTGAGACAGTGTTCACGCTGCCAGCGCAACTCGTCCCCTTCCAGACCGTGGATATCTATCCAAGAGTTACGGGCTTCATGGACACGATTCGCGTAGATCGCGGATCTCGCGTACACAAGGGGGAACTCATTATCAGGCTTTCCGCTCCGGAACTCGTGGCCCAACGCGCGCAGGCGGAATCCGCCCTGCGCGCCCCTGAAGCTCAATTGACTACCGCCCAGGCCAAGCTCACCTCAGACAAAGGCACTTACCTGCATATGGCGTCAGCCGCCAAGACGCCTGGCGTGGTCGCGGAAAATGATGTAATGGTGGCCAGCCAGACTGCTTCCGCTGATCAAGGGCAGGTGCAGTCAGCAGAGAACAATGTCGCTGCCGCGCGGAACGCGCTGCGGCGCGTAGCGCAACTCGAATCGTATCTTAATATCTATGCGCCGTTTGACGGAATCGTCACAACGAGAAATCTGCACCCGGGGGCATTGGTCGGACCGGCGTCCGGCCAATCCGGAACGATGCCCATTGTTCAGATTGCCGATACCGATCATTTGCGGTTAATCGTGCCGGTTCCAGAAGCGTATGTGGGAGAAATGCAAGTAGGCCAGCAGGTAGCATTCTCTGTTCCTGCCCATCCTGGTGAGACGTTCCATGCAGCCATTGCGCGCATTTCGCATGACGTGGAACTGAATACCCGGACGATGCCCGTCGAGCTGGACGTCCATAACACTGGTGGCCGCTTGTCGCCCGGCAGCTTCAGCAGTGTGCAATGGCCGGTCTATCGCACTGTTCCAACCTTGTCTGTGCCCATAAGCGCCGTGACAAACGACCAACAACGCGCGTTCGTCGAACGAGTACGCAATGGCAAGTCGGAATGGGTGGATGTGGTCACTGGCCTGACTATGAACGGCAATATTGAGGTCTTCGGCGACCTCAAGCCTGGAGACGAAGTCATCCGCAACGCCACCAATGCAATTCGCCCCGGACAGCAGGTGAAGACTGGCTCGTCGCCTAAGTCAGCCTCGGCGGGCTCGCAAGGTTCACCGAAATGAATTTCTCAGCGAAAGTGTACTCACCTAAATTTCTAATCGATAAGGAGCTCATCATGATTGCCAGACTGCGTTTTTTCATTTTGCTTTGTGTTTTGTCACTTCCAATCGTTGTTCGTGCCCAAGGAGTGACGCCCGCGACGATCGACCAGGCCTTGGGCAGGTCGGGCCAGAAGACTGGTGACGTTTACAGGGTGGGTTTTCCAAGAACGGACCTCCATGTTTCCGTCAACGGACTCGCGATCAAGCCGGGACTGGCTCTCGGTTCGTGGGCCGCGTTCACCGGGACGGACGACAATGCCATGGTCATGGGCGATTTGGTCCTACTCGAGGAAGAACTGAATCCCGTGATGGCGAAATTGCGGTCGTCCGGTTTTGAAATTACTGCGGTACACAACCATCTTATGGAAGAAACTCCAAAGATTCTGTACATGCACTACATGGGACATGGCCCCGCCGCACAACTGGCTACCTCGCTGCGCGCGGCTCTCGCGGTTTCCAAAACTCCTCTCGAGAAACCCGCCGCATCCCCCGAGGAACCCGCACCGCCGGCATGGGTGAAAAGCGTCGAGGACGCTGTCGGGCGCAAGGGCACGTTTAAAGGCGGAGTGCTGTCGTATGGCGTGCCGCGCAGCGATACCATCACGATGGCGGGCATGACCATAGCGCCAGCCGCGGGTGTAGGGGAAGCCATCAATTTTCAGGCCGCCGACTCCGGCAATGTCGCTACCACCGGCGACTTCGTGCTCACCGCGGACGAGGTAAACCCTGTCATATCCGAACTCCAGGCACACCATATCTTGGTTACGGCGCTCCATAGCCACATGCTTACCGAACAGCCTCGCTTGTTTTTCATGCACTTCTGGTGTGTGGGCAGCCCGGAATCGGTGGGCGGTGGAATCGCTGCGGCCTTGAAACACGTTTCCACCAAATAGTCTTTTACATTCTCGGGAGGGTCTATGCGAAACATACTTTTGTTGTTCGCCGGCTGCCTTGGCTTGGTGCTGGTGCCAAGGATGAATGCGCAAATGAGCGGCGCGACACTCAAGAAAGTTACGGAGTTCGATCTGCCGGGGCCGGGTGGCAAGCGTTTCGACTATCTGGCCATCGACACGGATGACCATTATTTATTTTCGGCCCATCTGGCGGCAGGGCAGACCTACGTCATCGATCTGCGCACGAATCAAGTAGTCGCCACGGTGACGGATACGCCCGGCGTCGAAGGGATCGAGTACGTCGGCGAATTGAAGAAGTTCTACACGTCGAATGCAGGGGACAACACGATTGGGGTGGTGGACCTGCGCCAGAGGAAGTTCGTCAAGAAACTGCGGACGGAGAAGAAACCGGACGGCAGCGCTTACGCTGCACCTTTCCACAAACTCTATGTTTCCGACGAACGCGGCAAGGCGGAAGCCATTGTTGACGTAACGAAGGACGAAATCATCAAGACGCTGCATTTCGACAGTGAAACCGGCATGCCGCAGTACGACCCGGTGGCACGCAAGGTGTACGTCAATCTGCAGGACCAGAACATTTTTGCGGTCATTGATCCCACGACCGACGAGGTTGTGGGCCGGTATCCCGTCGGACGCTGCAAGGGAAATCACGGCATGACACTGGACCCCGAGCATCACCGCACTTTTCTTTCCTGCGAAGGCAACAACCTGATGACGGTCTTCGATCTCGACAAACACACGCCCATCGCGTTTCTTCCGCTGGCGGATGGGCCGGATGTCATCAAGTTTGATCCAGGTCTAGGCAGGATTTACGCCCCCTGCTACAGCGGAGCCATCTCCGTATTTCATCAGGATGATCCGAACCATTACCGGAAAATCGAGGATTTCCGGGTGCCGCACGCAGTCCACACCCTCGCCGTGGATCCAGAGACGCATCGCGTATACACTCCGGAATAGGAAGCGGACGGGAAACCCGTGGCGCGCATGGTCGTGTACGACGCCGTAATCAATCCATAGACCGAAGGCTTCTCTCGCTGAGGCGCATGCCGATTCCATGATTGCCCAGAGCGGATGGCACTGAATTACGATGCTGCTCATCGACGCAGTACCCCGCGCGCTCAAAGGACTGACGCGTGATGCCTGGCTTTTGTTCTTTACGCGATACCTGCGCCTATTTGCGTATGGATCGCTATCCGTAGTTCTGGTCTTTTACCTGATTGCCCTGGGGCTGAGCGAATCCCAAGCGGGAATACTTCTTACCCTCACGCTCGCTGGCGATGTTGTGGTTTCTTTCTATCTCACGACCCGAGCGGATCGGATCGGCCGACGCCGCATGCTGATTATCGGAGCCGTCCTTATGGCGGCTGCGGGCCTGGCCTTTGCGTGCACCAAGAATCTTTTACTCCTCATTATCGCCGGCACGATTGGCGTCATCAGCCCGAGCGGTAACGAAGTGGGCCCGTTTCTCTCCATTGAGCAGGCTGCGCTTTCTCACGTGGTTTCCCAGCGATCGAGGACCGAGGTGTTTGCGTGGTACACCCTCGCCGGCTCGGTGGCCACCGCGATGGGGGCGCTATTCGGGGGGATGGTCACGCATGAGCTTCAAAAATCCAGCCTGACGCCTGCGGGAACTTACCGCGTGGTAGTGGTTCTTTACGCGGCTCTGGGTGTTGTGTTGGCGTACTTGTTTACTCGCCTTTCACCTACGGCGGAAGTGAGTTTGCCGCAAGAACAATCACCTTTGCCCCAAACGATCATGAGCTTCTTCGGCATCGGTCATTCCCATCAAGTGGTTATGAAACTTTCGAGTTTGTTCGCCTTGGACTCGTTCGCAGGTGGTTTTGTGGTGCAGAGCTTCGCTGCTTACTGGTTCTACCTGCGATTCGGTGTAAATCCCGGAACACTCGGTGTTATTTTCTTTTGGGCAAACATCTTTGCGGGAATTTCCGCACTATTGGCCTCGCGCTTGGCCTCGCGCTTGGGCCTTGTAAACACAATGGTCTTCACGCACCTCCCATCCAACATTTTGCTCATTCTTGTGCCGCTGATGCCCAACCTTAAGCTGGCAGTTTTGGTTCTTCTGGTGCGTTTTAGTATTAGCCAGATGGATGTTCCGACGAGGCAGTCGTACACGATGGCTGTGGTCCGTGCCGAAGAACGTTCGGCGGCGGCCGGAATTACCGGCGTAGCGCGAACGACCGGTGCTGCCCTCAGCCCCTTGTTCGTGGGATTCATGTTTGCCCGGCCTTCTTGGATAAATGCGCCGTTCTTCATTGCCGGCACACTGAAAATCATTTACGACCTTTTGCTCTACAAAGCATTCATAGCCCTTCCGCCGCCCGAAGAACGGTAGCCAGGATACGGAGGTACAGAAGGGCACTGGAGTCTCTCGTCGTTCGTTTTGTCCAGTTCCACTGTGTGCGCCTTACGATTTCTTCAGCAAATCTTCAGTAGCCTTGTGGGACCACCCGATGTACAAAACGTCAGAACTAGGTCCACACCTGAACTCGGATCGGAAACCATCTTGAGGAACTTCTTCCGCAGCCGCTCTGGCTTCGGCTGCCAACTTCTCGCTTTCTTTATTCTCTTTCTCGAACAGCCTCGTGGACAGGCTGCAAATCCATCGCCCACGCCTCATTCAGGAGATGAAGCAGTTCTGCTCAGTGCGGAAGCGACCCGCGTCGACCAAGCCCCAAAGCTCGACGGAACTCTAAGCGACCCGTTGTGGCAATCAGCGAAACCCATCACTGATTTTCACCAACGAGAGCCGCACGAAGGTGAGCCGCCAACGGAAAAGACGGAAGTACGCATTCTCTATACTCGCCATGCCGTGTATTTCGGGATCCATTGCTACGACTCGGACCCCTCCCGGATCATTGCAACGGAACTCCGCCGCGACGTGACCCAAGACTTGGACGATCATTTCGAGATTCTCATCGATTCGAACCATGACCGTCGGGACGCTTACGTGTTCGAAATAAATCCCTTGGGCACACAAAGCGATGGCCTCATCGTGGAGGAGCAAGGAGACACAAATGGAGGTGACTTCGACCGGGGATGGGACGGCGTATGGACGTCGGAGGCGCGCACGGTTGCTGACGGGTGGACGGCAACGGTAGAAATTCCCTTCACGACGCTCAACTTTACCCACTCGCTGGATGTCGTTTGGGGATTAAATTTCAAACGGTTCATCCGTAGAAAGAATGAAGAAGATCTCTGGAGTGCTTACCTCCTTCCTTTCCCGGATCGAAATTTATTCCGGCGATTCTCGGAACAATCGTCTTCGTTTATGGCGGCCTCGTCTTCATCCGCGGAGCCTGGGGCGAACTTGCCGACCGAAAACCCGGCATGATGACGCTCATCAGCCTGGCGATCGTAGTCGCTTTTGGGACCTTGCTTGCTGCGACATTCGGCCTCTTCGAAATTGACGTATGGTTGGGAACTCGCGTCACTGATTACGATTATGGTTCTCGGCCACTGGCTGGAAATGCGAGCCATTTCTCAAGCTCGTGGCGCGCTCAATGCACTCGCCGCCCTACTCCCAGACACCGCCGAGCGCGTAAACGGCACAGACACTCGTTCAGTTCCACAAAGGAGCCTTGGAAATTGTGGTGGCCGAGGCGCACTGGATTCTCGACCGCAGAAGTGGTCTTGACGTACCCTTAAGAGCGCTATCAAGCCATCGCCAAACGGGAGTCATGATG
>Ga0209117_1000421_pt1 | contig 18525 bp, 19 predicted proteins | sample BlaSpr_A8_OM2_M2_FD_187978 | JGI IMG/M metagenome (GOLD analysis project Ga0209117, IMG submission 187978) | Forest soil microbial communities from Thunder Bay, Ontario, Canada - Black Spruce, Ontario site 2_A8_OM2_M2 (SPAdes) (version 2) | ecosystem: Environmental > Terrestrial > Soil > Boreal...
CGGCTACACCGTGGGCGCGGTGGCGGATTACGAGGACCGCAACTGGGGTTTCCGCTTCGCCGAAGGGCTCATGCCGAAAGTCGCGAACGGAATCGATCTGGTGTGGCGGCCGTGGCAGGCTCACGCGGAGAATTGGGAATACGAACTGCGTCGTGGCGTCGTGCCGAAGAAATCCGGCGTCGTCCGCCTGCTGGCATACACCAACTACGCCAATATGGGCATCTACCGCGATGCGGTTACGCAATACAAAGAAGGGTTGGTCAAGGTACCGGATATCACTCACCATCCCTGGCACATCACCCGCAAATATGGCTTCGGCGTCAACCTGGAACAGAATCTCACACGGAACTTCACGGCGTTTGCCCGCTGGGGATGGGACGACGGGAAAACCGAGTCCTTTGCCTACACCGAAATCGATTCGACGTTCGCCGAGGGCGTAGCGGTGAATGGCGCGAAATGGCATCGCAAGCAAGACCGTGCCGGCATTGCCTTCGTGTCGAACGGCATCAAAAAGGATCACCAGATCTATCTGGCGAACGGTGGGGACGGTTTCCTCCTGGGCGATGGAGGGCTGAACTACGGACGGGAAAATATTCTCGAATCGTATTACACGGCGCACGTTTGGCGCGGAATCTATGTCGCTCCCGGAGTGCAGTACATCAACAATCCTGGTTACAACCGCGACCGGGGGCCGGTAATCGTTCCCTCCTTGCGCGCACACGTGGAGTTCTAGTGGCATCCCTTCTGCACGTAACCGTGGAGGAATTGAGGGGAAGCCGATCTAGTGCGGAGCCGAAGACTAAAACTGGCAAACCCCACGGCGATCACGTGGATGACCGACTCGGCCGCGTCGGAAAAATTTCAGAAGTCGCGCTCGTTCATCCGGCATCTGGCATCTGGCGTCCGCACACACTCTTGAGTATTCTCTTGAGCATGGCCACCGTGTCGTTGAGCGAACTGTTGGGCTCGACCGTTTATGACGCCTCCGGCGCCGCCAGCGGCCGGGTGCGCGAGGTGGCCCTCGCCCCGCAGGAGGACCGCTCCCGCGTTGCCCTGCTGATCGTCAAAACGCCTGCGGGAAACCGCGTGTTGCCCTTGACGGCTGTTTCCGCGATCAATGGCGGCATTCGGGCCTCCACCGCGGCTGCGGAATGGATCGCGGCCGATGGTTCCGAAGGACTGTTGCTGCTCAGCCGGGATCTGCTGGATCAGCAGGTGATTGACGTGCACGGCCGCAAAGTTGTGCGCGTGAACGACGTGGATTTTCACCACGACAGCGCGCAGAATCGCTCGGTTTTGAGAGTTGGCGGCGTAGACGTGGGCGCGCGGGGCGCTGTTCGCCGCCTGCTCAAAGGCTTGGTCCCAGCGGCTGTCCTTCGGGCCTTGCTCTTGCGGGTCCCTCCCCGAGAAATTCCCTGGGACTTCGTGGATCTCATCGAGACCGACCCGGCCCGGCGCGTCAAACTGAAGATTTCGCATGAGCGTTTGGCCAAGCTTCATCCGGCCGACATCGCCGACATTGTGGAAGATCTGGCTCCCGATGAGCGCGAAGCGGTGTTCGAGACGCTGGACGAGGGCGTCGCTGCTGGAGCATTAGAAGAGCTCGAACCCAAAGTGCAGAAAGCGGTCGTGGAATCGCTCGATTCCGACCGGGCCGCCGACATTGTCGAGGAGATGGAACCCGACGCGGCTGCCGACCTTTTGGCGGACCTGTCCGATGAGCGGTCTGAGGAAATCCTGGTGCAGATGCAGCCCGAAGAGCGCCAGGAAGTCACCGACCTGCTCGAGTTCAAAGAGAACACGGCCGCCGGCCGCATGACCACCGAGTACATTGCACTGCCGGTGACGGCCACAGCCAACGACGCGATCGAGACCATGCGTACTTTCGAAGGCCGCATGGAAAACATGAGCACCATTTACCTGACGGATTCTCACGGGACCCTGGCGGGCGCGGTGCCGCTGGTGAAGATCGTTCTGGCGCCCTCCTCGACTCCGCTCCTGGCTTTGGCCCAGGAGCCCCTCATTTCCTGCCACGAAGACGCGAAAGAGACGGAATTCGCCGAACTCTTTGACAAGTACAACCTGCTGACATTGCCGGTGATCGACAAACACAATCAACTCACCGGCGTGATCACGCCGGACGACGTGATCGCGATGCTGCGCTCAAAGCTCTAGTAGTTGTTCTTCCTACTGTAGAGACCCTGCTTGCCTCGTCTCACTCCGCGTCAGGAGACGCGGCAAGCCGCGTCTCTACGGAAAATCTGCCTGCGGTCGCCGTAAAAGACCGTATCCGCAACCTCGCACAAAAGTTCCCCAGTTTTGCAGATTCACCTATCCAGACGGCACTTTCAGCATTTATTCTGTTCGTTCTGTTTTGCCAATTTGATCGTGCCTGTGGCCTGCGCGCATGAAATTCCTGAGAAGTTGGAAGTTCCGGATCCTGCTGTTGTTTGCCGTCGTAGGGCCGGGTTTCATCACCGCGAATGTCGACAACGATGCCGGCGGCATCTTTACCTATTCGGCTGCCGGCGCGCAGTTCGGCTACACGCTCTTGTGGACGATGATCCCGATTACGGTCGCCCTGATCGTGGTGCAGGAGATGTGCGCCCGCATGGGAGCGGTCACGGGCAAGGGCTTGAGCGATCTGATCCGGGAAGAATTCGGTTTGCGAATTACGTTCCTCATGATGCTCGGCATTCTGATTACAAATTTCGGCAACGTCGTCGCCGAGTTTGCCGGCATTGCGGGAAGTATGGAGCTGTTCGGAGTCTCAAAGTACGTCTCGGTGCCGATCTGCGCCGTAATCGTCTGGCTGATCGTAGTCAAAGGGCAGTACAAGAGCGTTGAGAAAGTGTTTCTGGCGGCTTCGTTTTTCTATATAACTTACGTATTTGCCGGGGTACTCGCCAAACCAGCGTGGATTGAGGCCGTAACCGCCACGGTAAAGCCTCCGCAGTTAGCGGCCTTCAAGCATGACTCCTACCTCTACATGGTGATCGGCGTTGTCGGAACTACGATCGCGCCCTGGATGCAGTTCTATCTGCAGTCGTCGATCGTGGAAAAAGGAGTCACACGGCGCCAGTACAAAGCCTCACGGCTCGACGTGATTGTGGGATGCATTTTCACTGACGTAGTCGCCTGGTTCATCATTGTGGCTTGTGCGGCCACACTCTACCTGCATGGTCATCATGACATTCGTGACGCCGCCGACGGCGCCCAGGCTCTCCGTCCCTTGGCGGGCGACTATGCGTACATACTGTTTTCGCTGGGGCTTTTCAATGCGTCGCTGTTCGCGGCTTCGATTCTTCCGCTTTCGACGGCCTACACTGTTTGCGAAGGATTAGGTTTGGAATCGGGCGTGGGACGCAAATTTTCGGAAGCTCCCGCCTTTTACTGGCTTTATACGGCGCTCATCGCCGCCGGGGCAGCCGTGATCCTGATACCACGGATTCCACTGGTAAAGATCACCGTGTTTTCGCAAGTGGTCAACGGCGCGGTATTGCCCTTCGTGCTGATTTTCATGTTGTTGCTGATCAACAAGAAGGAACTGATGGGCGCATACGTGAATAAACCCACATTCAACATCATCGCCTGGGCAACCACCGTGATTATGATTGGCCTGACGGTGCTGCTGGTCTACGGAACCGTGCGCGGCGGGACGGGATAGTGCAAAAGCATTTAACCACACAGATCGCAGAGCGCGCAGAGGAGTTCAGAAGAAAACCCCATTGTTCTCTGCGTACTCCGCGACCTCTGCGGTTAGATGCTTTGGCGCTTACAGGATTTTTCCCACCGCCAGATTGTTCACCAGTCCCAAGTCGGCTTCGAGGAAATCCAGTTCCAACAGTTCCTGCCGCGTCACCCATCGTATTTCGCGAAAAATTTGGTTCTCAATGTCACCCTGGTACTTGCGCACTTCGAAGAACCGGAGTTCCACAGACCCGCCGCCCGGGTATTCATGGAGGATGCGAGCGACCTCCACGCCAACCTCCGCCACGATTCCTAGTTCTTCCTCCAACTCCCGGCGCATGGCATCCCGAGGTTGTTCGCCTTCTTCGATCTTGCCGCCGGGAAATTCCCATTTGAGCGGCATCGACTGGTGCCGCGTCCTCTGGCAGGCGAGGATGAGGTCATCTTTCAGGATCAGAGCGACGACGACTCGTTTCATGATGTTTTAGAAACGCGGGACCACGTGGCGATGGCTTACTTGTTCTCCAGCCGCTTGCCCACGAGCTGAGCGCAATATTCAACCAGTTCACGGTCTTCGTCGGCGAATGCCGCCAGGAAGTGACTGTCAATATCGAGTTCGCCGGCCACCTTGCCGTGCACAAAGACTGGAACTACGATCTCCGACTTGGTTTCGAGCGAGCAGGCAAGGTAGCGTGGATCTTTCTTTACGTCGTCCACCACCACCGTCTTCCCCGACGATGCAGCCGCGCCGCAGATGCCCTGGTTCAGCGGAATGCGGGTGTGCACAGTCATCGCTCCCTGGTAGCGTCCCAGGACCAGCATGGGCGGATTGGCTCCAGGTTCCAGCATGTAGAAGCCCACCCAGTTGTACTTCAGCATTTGTTTGTTCAGGAGAAGCGTAATGCCTTCCATCAGTTGACCCGCCGTGCGCGCTTCAGAGTTCAAGCGGTCGGCTGCCTTGCGCACTTCGTCGAGCCTGTGAGGGTTGGATTTGGTAGCCATAGTGATAATCCTAAACTAAGCCGCCGCGTTTTCACCTTCGCTGCGGGGCCTGCGTGGTAAAAGAACGGAGTCCTGGCTGGGGGCCGAATACTGCGGGATGAATCGCACCCGCCAGCGCAAGCAATCCGAAAAGCAGCGTGGGCGCGGGGGTATTCAAAAGTTCGTCGGAGATGCAATACACCTGCGAATTCCGCACTGCGGTGGTGTCCGACCAGCCTCTTTCAGCAGCGGAAGCAATTCTTGCGAGTGGCACTCGATCCCCAGCCCCGCACCAGGCGGCGACGATGACTTCCGGGTCTTGTCGAGCGATCTCTTCGGCGGAGCACGGCGCGCCCGGTTTGCCCAGGAAGTCACCACCGGCCGCATGCACCAGTTCAGCCACCCACGGCTGCGATGCGATGACGGGCTTACCCCACTCCTCGCAGAACACGCGCTTTTTTGGAAGGTTTGCAGTCTGGCGTCGCACGTCTTCGATTGCCTCTTGCATATCGGAAATCACTTTCGCACCACGCTCGCCAGCGCCGACGGAGCCCGAGATCAACGCGATGTCGGTGTAGATATCGTCCAGCGTGCGCGGGGCGAGACCAAGGAAGCGAATGCCTGCCTTAAGAATTTCTATGACTGCGGCTTCCTGGTAGGGAACGGCAGCGATCACGAGGTCAGGTTGGGCGGCGAGAATCTCGCTGGCCTTCGAGCTCCAGGAATCGGCGATGATCAGTCGATCGCCGCTTCGCAAGTTAGTTCGCAATTCAGTTCGCACTTCAGTTCGCACTTCCGGAACCACGTCGGCACAGTACTTCGTGCAAGCCACAACGCGGTGCAATTCGCCCACGCTGGCCAGAATGACTGTGGCGCTTGGTTGCAGGCAAGCGATCCGCCGAGGATTGTGCGAGTCGGGCAAGCTCCCATTGTAGGCGACACGAAACCCCGAGTAGGTTAGTTTCGCAATCGCACGCAGAAAAATCATGAACCACCAAGGCCACGAAGTACCACGAAGGCGTTTCGAGTCAAGAGTCTCCTTCGTGTACCTTCGTGTCCTTGGTGGTTAAGCCTTCGCAGACTGTTTCACCGCGCTAACGCATGTGTCGGCGCATTACAATCGCCGTGTGTATTCTGCCGAACTCCTGGACCATTTTCAGAACCCACGAAACGCCGGCGAGGTCGAAGCCCCCGACCGCGCCGCGCGCCTGGAAAACCCCGCCTGCGGAGACATTCTGGAACTCACCCTGAAACTGGAAGGCAAACGCATCGCCGACATTCGCTTTCGAGCCAAGGGCTGCGTACCCGCAATGGCCTGCGGCTCGGCGATCACGGAGCTGGCGAAAGGCAAAAATGTAGACCAAGCCCGCCAGCTGAGCAGGGAAGAGTTGGTTCAGAAAGTGGGAGGCCTGCCGCTAGCCTCCGCCCACGCCAGCCACCTGGCAATAGACACGCTCGCCGCGCTCTTGCGCAACGTCTGAGCGAGCGTGAATTCGTCGACTGAAACCCTGTTCTAAATTCCGGATTCTAAATCCAGTTTGAAATTAGAAAGGTTCGATAGCCTCTTTTTGGATGGCCCTTTGTTTCTGAACCCTAATGTCCCTGTCTCTGTGGGATTCGTTGGGCAAGAGGCGCTCATCCTTCGGCGTTTCTTGGAACCCCAAGGTCCAGCTCCGTTTGCCTTCGTTGCTCTCTTTGTCTGGGGCCCGGGTCAGCGGATTTTGTGTGAGGGCGTCTTCGGTGAGGTCGTCGTATTCGCGTCCCTCGACCTTCGACCAAGCCGAAGCTCCCAGCGGACGCCGCTCGACGCACTCCTGATCGATCACCACCCGCGTCGGTTCTGGCTCAAACGAGGTCATTCTCAGGTTGGTCGATGCGGTTTGCAGCGCATACAGCATCAGGGCCGCTGTCCGGTGATCGATCTCCTGGGTTGCGAGCTGAAACATCACTTCGGCAAGTCCGACCTGGATGGAATTGGCGTCCTCGAGGATCGGCAGCCCTGAAATCTCCCGCTTCTGGAGAGCCTCAGCGAACCTCGAGCCTCCGCGCCATCGCATGTGAAAGTAACAATATTTCTCCTCGCGCAGCGCCGGCGATCCGCACTGCGTCCCGTTGACTTTGATGTGTTGACAACGACGAATTTTTGCTGGATATGAAGACATTTTGCGGCTCCTATTTCTGGTATGAAGTGGTATGAAATCTGTCTGCTGCGCTTAGTGTTAACCAGTTAGTATCGGGTACCCCCCCTCCCCCCTATCTTGTAGAATCATGGGGTTAGGGAGAAATTCCCGCAAAATCTTTGCGTTTAAAGGACTTAGAGGTAAAATATTTAAGAATCAATGACTTACGTGGCGATCTCGGCACCTTTTCCAACTTTCAGTCGTGTGCTGGTGTTAGATCCTTCGCTTCGCTCAGGATTTCGGCAGCGGGCTGACGCCCGCTAAGCGCCTCAACTTTCGGTTGTCAAAGAGCGGGGATGATTGGCCTGGCGCAGCCTTGGTGGCCTTGGTTGGGGTTGGCACACCTCGGCTGCGACAGATCGTCACTATTGTCACGCCCGGCGGGTTGGAAGTCTGTGATGGCGCGCACCGGCTGTTTGTGATGAATCGGGGTCGTCCCTTTCGTTACCTGCCCGCATCAAAAGAGGTGGAAATTATGATGTTCAGACGGCTATAGTTGAGTTGTGAGGTACACTAGCGTGTCGCCTGTAACGAAAAGAAAGGCTCGCAGCATGTCGGCACTCCCAGTCCCACCTCCCGAGTCAAAGCGGCGCGCTCCTCGCAAGGATGGACTCAGGACGATTGCGCGGCTTCTGGAAGAGCAAATGGACGAGATGGGCTTGACCGAGGAAGAAAAGAATCTCAGGGTTGACACCTTCGTGGAGCACGTCAAGAAGGTCAAGTCCGCACGCGGCGGATCTCGGCCCAAGTAGCCAGCGCCAGCTGGTATCTCGGATTCCCTGGTTTTATTCCGAATCTTTCTGACAGTTCGCGTTTGAACGTTTCCTCGTCGTCTAGATCGAGCAGATCTGACATTGCTTCCATGATCTTCCGCTCTCGCTGGCGCACCTCGGCCTTTGGGGTTCGCGGCTTGGCTTCTTGGAAGGCGGAAGGCTTTTTCATGGGTTTAGAATCTCGTTCGAATCTTCTTTGGCCCTCGGGAATCCGCTCATCGCAAGGCGGGCGATGAGTGGGGCGCCCAGACTAACTTTGGATCCTGAACCAATCCTTCACGAGCAACTTGAATCGCGTGATCTCGTCCTCGTTCAAAGCACAGCTGTGAGCGACAACATTCCGAATTTTGTTGAACTGCGACAGGATGGTCTGCATCGCCTTCTGACTTCGAAGTGTGTCGGAGAAATCACTCCAATTCTGGTCGAAGATGCTGATGAGTTCTCCGAAGTTCGTATAGGCAAGGGGATCTTCCGAGCGGATCGACATGGTCGTGTCCTTTTCCTCTCTCTGCTTCTTATCGACTTCCTTCTGAACTCCTTCGGGGACTTTGTCCTTCCACCACTTGGGCCCGTGCTTCTCCGAGAGTCGCTCGGAGATCAATCGTCGGATAGAGTTCTCCAGCGAGTAATACAGGGCGTAGAAGTCTGCCATCTTCCGAGCCTCTTGCAAGATGTCGCTCTCAAAGAGGTCTACATCTACGATCTCAGCCCGTTGTATAGTCTTGGCGTGCTCGATCTGAATACCTGACTCTTCCAGCTTCTTCAGGTCAGTCTCTAGCAGAAGGTTGTGCATGCCGAACAACTTGACGTCATCGCTTACGCTCATGACTCCCTCAGCAGGTTCTCACGCAAACTCTTAAAGATGGCGTTGAACACTTCTACCTCTGTCGTCGCTGGCAGATTGAGGTTGATCGTGTAGGCAAGACGTAGTCGCCCGTCGGCGAACTCCTCTTCCGGCTTACGATTGCCGCTCCCGCTGCCCTTTTCTTCATCATGCGTTGTGGTCTCCTTTCTTCTTGGCGCGCCTCCGTCCCACTTTGCCAATTTTGAAAGTGCCAAGAATGTCCCGGCAACCGAAGGAATGTACTGATCGTCCCCCGCTGCTCCGGTGAGGCTCTTGAACTTGGCCGTCAGGTCCTCTTTGTTTAGCTTCCATGCATACTCGTTGGCTTGGAAAAGGGACTTGTAGGCTTCTCTCAGTCGCTCGGCCATCACCGCGCCGGACAAGGACTCCTCGCGGAAATCCTTGTAGGCTTGCGTCGGAACATTCGCGGGATCAATAAAACCAAGCTTTTTCAGAAGCGGAATCATCGCCCGGTAGCTGGACGACTTCATATCCAAGGCCGTGCTCAGGAAGTCCACTGTGAACTTCGGTGGAACAGCTGCTGTCTTGATCTTCTCGAATAGTATGGGAATGCCGTTGTAAGCATTGACGTAGGGCGGATATTCAGCCATGGCCAGACTCCTTGTGGTGGGCTTGTAGCTGTGCCAATACTAGCACATTGTGCCAATAGTCTGGAAATGGATGCAGGGGTCCTTCGACTCCGCAGGGGCTTCACTTCGTGAAGTCCCTGCTGCGCTCAGGATGACAACTTGGATTAGCAGCCCTGAGAGCTGAGAGCTGAAAGCTGAGAGCTAACGTAAAAGCTAGTCCGGCTGATACACCGTCCAGCCGTTGGCGAGCGCGATCTCTTTCAGATCCGGATTTGGGTTTATGGCGAATGGGTGCTTGGACATGGCTAGCATCTCGCGGTCCCAGATCGCGTTGCCGAAGGCGCAATCGGGAGCGGACTCTAGGACGGATCGAATCGCCTCGGGCTTGCCGGGGCCGCTGGGGACTCGAATTAGGCAGTCGCTTATTGTGCGACCGATTGGGCCTTTTTCGACGGCCACTTCGGCGGAGAGGATGCGATTTTGCGGGATGCCGAAGCTGCGCATGGCGGAGCGAATGACCCACTGGCACGTAGAAGAAACGGCCCAGACGTCGCATCCGGAGGCGCGTAGGCGCTGCACTAACTCGCGCATCTCCGGGAAAATGTTGGGGGCGATTGCCTGGGCAAAGTAGGCGTCGGCCGCCTGCTGCACGACTTCTTCGCGCAGTCCGCGATGCATGGTGACCATTTCTCCGCACATGGTATCTTCGTCGACCAAGCCCGCTTTGTAGTCGGCGTAGCGGGAACGGGCCCAGCGGGCGATCTCTTCCGACACCAGTCGTTTTTCTTGTTCGAGTTCAAGTTCCCAGGAGAAGAAACCTTCTCCGGCGTCTCCGGACCAGAGTGTGCCGTCGCAATCAAACGCGGCGACGAGCGGTTTGAGGCTAAGTACACTTTCGATGAATTCGGACTGGGCAGATGTGAGGCGCTTCATGAAATCTAGGAGACTGCGGGAACAGAGCGCTTGCCGACCAAGAACTGTTACCTCAGCGGCTGAAGCCGCATTTAAGACAGTGCGGTTACCGCAGCGCTAAAGCGCTGCGCCACCCACAATCTCCACCCACAATCCAGTACAACGTCGAGCGATTCCGCAACCTGATAGAGCGTTGGCAGGAATTAACTTGAGGGCAGAAGCTGTGGCGGCAAATTCAAAGAAGCATACTGCTCCGGCGTATCCACGTTGACCGCAACCAGCGGGTCATCCACCGGAACGTACTCGATCTGACTCAGGTGCGAGTGCTCGACCTCGCGCGCGTCCGATGTTTCCGGAGCCCTCAGAAACGCTTCCATCATCTCGCGGCCCACCAGAATTGGATGTCCGTGTTTTCCCTGGTACTCGGGGATAACAGCCCATTTCCTTCGCGTCTTTGTTATAGCCTGTTCGAACGCGGATTCGAGTGTCTGAAGCGTTTCCTTCTTGACCGGCGGCCGGTCAACGAGCGTGACCATGGCGGCATCACGGCCCCGGCTGAGAACCTCCTGCAGGCCGACCCGCAACGAACTGAACTGCCCGCGCGCCGGATCGGGATTCACCACCAGCGACGCGCCATTGGCATACACGATGGGGGCCAAGGCGGCTTCATTCTTGCCGGCTACGACCAGCACGACATCAACGTGCGAGAAGAAGAGCCGTATGGCGGCGGACAGGAACGTGTCGGTCGTGACCGACGCTGCGGCCGAACCTGCGGAGGATGGAGGCCATGGCAGGAGCGCCTTGTCGCGCCCCATGCGCGAGGACTCACCCGCCGCAAGAATTACTCCGCAAAAAGCCGGGGTCTGCCCCATGAGGGCACGATAACAAACTGCTGCAACTCTGCCAAGGACACGGGTCACGTATTAAGGATTGTCTGATTAAGTCTTGTTTGGCAAGACTGTATACTGTGAAGGAGCGCCCCTCGGCGGCTTCAAGCCGCGCCCCTTCAAAGCAAAGTCACCCAAAATCAAGCGCGAAATTGCGTTTTTCCGCAGCCTGCTAGGTGAAGGTCGGCAGCTTGACCAGGTCGTCGTCGGGAACTCGTTCCATCGGGTGTCCAGCCTTGCGCCAGGCAGTCAGGCCACCGGCGATGACGAACACCTTGAATCCGAGCTGTTGTAATTGGTGCGCCACCCGGGCGCTCGTGGCTTCGCGTGCTCAAGTACAGTAGAGATAAATCTCTCGATCCTTGGGCAGGTTTTTGACTTCTTCAATGAGGTTGTTGGGTTCAATGCGGATCGATCCGGCAATGCGCTCGGAGTCGGCATCGTAGTAGCCGTGGCTGCGGACGTCGGCGATCAGCATGTTCTGAGCCGCATCGGACGCAAGTCTTCGGGCAAGCTCTTCTGCCGCTACGCGAGGAATCACGTCGAGCAGACGGTACTTGTGGTAAACCCAGATTCGATAGATGACGTATGCGAGGAGGCCGATGCCGAAGATGACCTCAGCAGCGAAGCCGGCGGAGCGCAGTCCGCGCGTGATGGCGCGTAGCGCGTCACTGAAGAGATATCCAGCGACGGCGTACGCGCCCACGTACAAAACCGCTCCGAGGGCATCGAATTGCAGAAAATCTCCCAGCCGCATTTTCATGCTCCCGGCCAGGGGCGGAGACATGGTGTTGATGCCAGGGATGAACTTGGCAAAAAGCAGAGTCTGCTTGCCGCGCCGGTAAAAATATTCCGCCGATCGCAGAATGCAAGTTTCCGGATTCGCCGAAAGCCGGCACAGAATGCCCAACAATGCCCATCCACTGACTCGACCCATGAAATAGAGAATGACGTCGCCGCTGATCATCGCCAGCAGGCCAACGCCGAACACGAGATAGAAATGCAGCTTTCCGTAGGCCGCGACCGCACCAGCGGTCAGGATGGCGAGCGCGGCGGGCAGCGGAAGACCGACCGCCTCCGCGAAGCACACTACCGCCAGAAGCAGGTAGCCATGGTGCGAAATCAATGAGAGCAAGTCGTTCATGGCGAAAGCAGGTTTGTTTAGTATAACAATCCCGCCCCGACGCCACTCCGGTTGACCTTGGCGGAAGAACTCCTGCTAGAGTGGTACGACTTCAGGAGGAGCCTTTGTCAGTCGAGAGCCGCCGCTATATCAATCTTCCGAATCGCTCCGCTGGTCTTCCTTTCAGCGACGCAGTACTGGTGGGCGATACTCTGTATATCTCCGGACGGATCGGGCTTGACCCGGCGACTGGCGAGGCGCCAGAAAGTATTGATGCCGAGATCGATCTTTTGTTCGATGGATTTCAGGCCGTGCTTCGCCAAGCCGGCATGGCCATGGACGACCTGGTATGGGTGCAGGTCTATTCGCCGGATGTTTCTTTGTGGCCTCAATTCAACGCTGCCTATGTGAAGCTGTTCTCGCGGGAGTTTCGGGCGCGCGCGTTTCTGGGATCGGGTACGCTTTTGCTGAAAGGGCGCTTCGAGATGCTGGGAATCGCGGTGAAGGGCTAGGGCGAATTCCAGAGTTGGGACGGTTGCACGCAGGTGCCGAGCTTTGCTCGGCTTGGACGGGCGAGGACGCCCGTCCCCACACGAGCATTGTTAGGTCTATTTCTCTCTCGCTACTACGAACTCCGGCGCCCACAACAGCGCCCGTTTGATCTCCGAGTCCGGAAATATGCAGATGGCGTTACGCGCCGATTCGGCGTACCGGGCGGCCTCTTTGGTGGCGAATTCGAGAGAACCATAGCGGTTCAGGATGGTCAGGATCTCGGCGTGAGTGACGCCATTGAACGCGCGGTCGTGCAGGATGGTTTCGATTTGGTGGCGCTCGGCGGCGGTGCAGCGTCCAAGAGCATGAATCACGGCCATCGTGGCTTTGCCTTCACGCAGATCGCTGGCAACGGGCTTGCCCAGCACATTCTCAGAAGCCGTGAGGTCGAGCACGTCGTCCACGATCTGGAAGGCCATGCCGAGATCGCGTCCGTAGTGGCCAAGGCGTTCCTCCTGGGGCCCGGTGGCGCCGCCCAGGATGCCGCCGACTCGCATGCACACCGAGAACAGGCACGCCGTCTTGCGATAGATCAGATCGAGATGCTCCTCGAGCGAGATCAGCTTGCCAAGTTTCTCCATCTGGAGCATTTCGCCTTCGACCATCTGCTGCGTCAGTTCGATCAGCACGTCGAGGATGCGGAAATTGCGCTCCTGCACCGCGATCTTGAACGCCTGCATATAGAGCCAATCGCCGGCCAGCACGCACATCGAGTTGCCCCACTGCGTGTTGGCGGCGGGACGGCCGCGGCGGATCTGGGCCTCGTCAATGATGTCGTCGTGGACGAGCGTGGCCGTGTGGATGATCTCGACGACGGAAGCGAGCTTTACCGCGCCATTGCCCTTGTAGCCAAGGAGCTTGGCCGAGAGCAGCAACAGCGCCGGACGGATTCGCTTTCCGCCGCCGGCGCGCAGGTACTCACCGATCTCCGTAATCGCCGCGACATTCGAGACCGTGTCGCGTCCGAATTGTTCTTCGATCGCGACAATGTCGTCACGCAGAAGGTCAAAGATTTCTTTCCCGTTGATGGAGGTCGTGGTACTCACTGTCCTTAGTTGCTCCGGTAATTCGTGAACTGCAGATCGATGCCAAAGTCCTGCTGCTTGACCATCGCGATCACTTCCTGCAGCGTGTCGCGATCCTTGCTGCTGATCCGCACTATATCGCCCTGGATGGAGGCTTGCGCTTTCTTCTTCGAATTCTTGATCAGCTTTACGATCTCCCGCGCCTTTTCGATCGGGATCCCTTGCTGAATGGAGATCTTCTGTTTCACCGTGCTTCCGGCGGCCGCTTCCAGCGCGCCGTAGGTCAATCCTTTCAGGGGTACGCCGCGTTTGACCAGCTTTTGCTGGAAGACGTCGTTCACCGCCTTCATCTTGAATTCATCGGCGGAGTGAAGCAGGATCGCGTCGTGTCCTTCCATCGCGATCTGGGACTTCGAGTCCTTCAGATCGAAGCGAGTGCTGACTTCCTTCATCGCCTGCTGGATGGCGTTGGAGACTTCCGCGAGGTCGATTTTGCTGACGATATCGAAACTGTTATCGGGCATGAAATGTCACCAGCTCAGGTCTCAGGTGTCAGGCAAGGCAGGGACCTGCCTTGCTGAGACCTGACCCTAAGACCTGACACCTAAGACCTAAGACCTCTTTTCACGAATCGCCCACCCCAAACATGTACTCCTGAGGGTAACAGAAGAGGCATTATCTGCGCAGGCTGCGCGCCGGTCTTGAGATGCGATCGGTGTTTACGAGCTAAACCTAGCCGGAATTTGTCATCCTGAGCGAAGCGAAGGACCTGCTTTTTCGCACACTGCAAAGACACCAGGTCCTTCGCTGCGCTCAAGGTCTTGTTACGTTGAGGGTAAAGAGCGGGGCTTTTGCAGGTTAGGGCGCGAGTCCGAAGAATTTGTAGAAATTCTGTGTGGTTCGTGAGCCGATTTCTTCCGCGGGCAGGCCACGCAGTTCGCCGATCTGGCGGGCTACCTCCCTCACAAACGCCGGTTCGTTGCGCTGGCCGCGATGCGGAATCGGTGCCAAGTAGGGCGAGTCGGTCTCGATCAACATGCGGTCGAGTGGAACCATTTGCGCCGCATCTCGGATCGGCTGCGCCTTGGGAAAGGTGATGTTGCCGGCAAACGAAATCATGAAACCCATATCCAGAGCGCGTCGCGCATGGTCGACACTTCCGGTGAAGCAGTGCAGAATGCCGCCCAAACCGCTGGAGGTCCAATTGTCAGCGACCAACGTCAGGCAGTCGTCCCAGGCGTTTTCGCTGTTGTCGGATGGGCGGCAATGAATGATGATGGGCAACTCTGCCGCCTTTGCCAACTCCATTTGCCGCAGAAAAACCGTCTTCTGCGTTTCCCGGGGCGAGTGATCGTAAAAGTAGTCGAGGCCGATTTCTCCCCAGGCAATGACCTTGGGATGCCGCGCCCATTGCAGCATTTGGGCGTCAGCGGCTTCGTTCGCGAGGCTTGCTTCGTGGGGGTGAATTCCGACGCTCGTCCATATTCGCGGATATTCCGGTTTCCCGTCGTATTTGTCTACCAACTGAATCCCGCAGTCGGCTGTGTCAGGTCCGTCGCCGTTTCCGATTGCAAGGTAGGCTTCGATGCCGTTCTGTTTCGCGCGCGCCAACACCTCGGCACGATCAACGTCGTAGCGCTTGCCTTCGAGATGAGCATGAGAGTCGATGAACATCAGTGGTCAGTCGCTGGTCGTTGGTCGTCAGTCGTTCGCGCTGCCGAGCTTCTCCACCCCACGCGCCAAAACCGGGCGCGTGGGGACCCCGGTTCGCTCGGCTTGGACGGGCGAGACGCCCGTCCCCACACAATCTCACTACTTCAGGCGCGTGCCTATGGGGACATCTTCGAGAAAGCTCGCCAGCACCGGCTTGCCGCCGTCGGGCGAGGCGGCGACGATCATGCCATTTGATTCCAGGCCGCGCAGTTTGCGGGGGGCGAGGTTGGCCACGATCACGACTTTGCGGCCGATCAGGGTTTCCGGCTCATAGGCTTCGGCGATTCCGGCCACCAGTTGGCGCACTTCGGTTCCAAGATCAACTTCCAGGCGCAGCAGTTTGTCGGCGCCCTTTACGCGCTCGGCGGTCTTCACCTGCGCCACGCGCAATTCTACTTTTGCGAAGTCGTCGATGCTGATCTTGCCGTCGGGAATTACGGTCTGTGCTTTGGGCGCGGCGGGGGGCCGAGCTTCGCTCGGCTGGACGGGCGAGGCGCCCGTCTCTCCACCGTCTTTCTGTTCTTCCATTTTCTGCATCCTCTCGACTGCCGATTTGTCTGCCCGCGGAAACACTGCTTGCACCTCACCTAACTTTGTGCCGAGGCGCAGCTGTCCCCACTGCAATTGCCTCAGGTCGAATTTCCTGATGTCACCGAGGCCTATCTGGGACGAGATCTTCGCGGTCGCGTCGGGCATCACCGGATGCGCGAGGGCCGTTACAATTCGCAAAGCTTCGGCGCTAGTGTAGAGCACGGTTGCCAGGCGCGAGCGGCTCTCTTCGTCTTGTCTGTCACCGAGAGACCAGGGTTCGTTTTCAACGATGTATTTGTCTACGGCGCTGACCAGTCCCCAGGCTATTTCGAGCGCGCGAGAGAACTGGTATTGGTCAAACAGCGTGCCGCAGTCGGCGATCGTTTTTCTTGCCGCGTCCGCAATCGCAGCATCCGCCGGGGTGTGCGCGTGCGCAGGGTACGGTACTTCTCCCTTGAAATAGCGCGTGATCATGGTCAGGGTGCGGCTGGCGAGGTTGCCGAGTCCGTTCGCCAGATCGGAGTTATAGCGGTGCACCAGCGCATTGAAACTAAACGATCCATCCTGCCCGAAGACCACTTCGCGCAGCAGGAAATATCGGAGAGCGTCGGTGCCGAGCACATCCACAATGGTTTCGGCGCGCACGATATTTCCGCGCGATTTCGACATTTTGCTTTCTTCAAACAGCAACCAGCCGTGCGCAGTGATGCTTTTGGGCAACGGCAATCCAGCGGCGAGCAGGAACGCCGGCCAGTACACGCAATGAAAGCGCACAATTTCTTTGCCGATCATGTGCACGTCGGCGGGCCAGTACTTGTCGAATTTGCTGGTGTCGCCTGCGCCATAACCGAGCGCGGTAATGTAGTTTGCCAGCGCGTCGAGCCAGACGTAGATCACGTGCTTGGGATCGTCCGGTACGGGGATGCCCCAGGAGAAGGTCGAGCGGCTGATGGAAAGATCGCGCAGGCCGCCGCGCACGAACGAGAGCACTTCATTGCGGCGCGTTTCGGGGCGGATGAAATCGGGGCGCTCGGTGTAAAGACGAATTAACTGGTCCTGGAATGCCGAGAGCTTGAAGTAGTAGTTTTCTTCGTGGACGGTTTCGGTCGGTCGGCCGCAATCGGGGCAGGGAGCGCCAGGCTCCGCGTCGACGTAAAGCTCGTCGGAGACGCAGTACTGGCCGGTGTAGGTTCCCTTGTAGATATAGCCGTTATCGCGAATCTTGCGCCACAACGCCTGCACGCCCTGTTTATGCCGCTCGGACGTAGTGCGGATAAAATCGTCGTGCGTCAGACCCATCCGATCCCAAAGCGCACGGAATTCCGCTGAAATTTCATCGGTGAACTGCTGCGGGCTCTTGCCCGCGGCTTGGGCCGCACGCTCGATCTTTTGACCGTGTTCGTCGGTGCCGGTGAGGAACCAGGTGTCATCGCCCAACATGCGGTGGCGGCGCGCGATGGTGTCGCAAGCAATGGTGGTGTAGGCGTGCCCGATGTGCGGATGCGCATTGACGTAGTAGATCGGGGTCGTGATGTAAAACTTCTTGGCCATTCGAATTAGAATTCGACTTCCGTTTGTTTCGGGGGCATAAATCTTTACCACAGGGGACACAGAGGATCACAGGGTAAACCTTTTTTTTCTCTGTGATCCTCTGGGTCCCCTGTGGTTCAAGCCTTTTGCTCCCGGCGAAGATACTGTTGAATCGCTTCCTGCATCACCGTCCGTAGGGGCACATGCTGGGCTTCCGCCAACGTGCGGCAGTCTTCGTATTCCGGCGCATAGTTGGAGACGCTGCCATTCATATTGGCGATCTTGATCCGCACCGGACCCCAGGTCGTGTCGACCGTTTCCCATCGTCGCGCGAGCGTCTGCCGCTGTTCTTCGCGGCGGCGCACGCCCAAGGTTGTGGTCTCGGCGAAGATCGTCTTTGTCAAGCGATTCGCGTCTTCCATTTTTGCCAGCACAGTGAGCAACGCGCCGGGGCGGCTCTTCTTCATTTGCACGGGGACACTGAAGACATCCAGCGCTCCTTCGGCCAGCAAGCGCTCCATAGCGTAGGCGAGCAGCTGCGGGCTCAGGTCATCGAGATTCGCTTCGAGGACTGTGATCCTCTCATTTGATGTGTTTCGCGAAGTACTCGCTTCGTCCGACGGCACAGCTTCTCCGATGGTTAGCCGCAACAGGTTCGGGTGGTCTGGGAAATCTCGCGTTCCAGCGCCGTATCCCGCTTTCTCGATCTTCATGGCGGGAAACGACGCGAACCGGGCGCTCAGCATCTTTACGATCGCCGCGCCGGTGGGCGTCACCAGTTCGACCTGTGGTCCCGACGAATACACCGGTGCATCCTGAAGCAACTTCAGCGTCGCCGGTCCCGGTACGGGAAGCGTTCCGTGTGCGCACTTGACGGTTCCGCCTCCCACATTCAGCGGCGAGCATACCCATTCTTGCACTCCAAGAGATTCCGCTCCCACTGCGGCGCAGACAATATCAACCATGGCGTCGACGGCGCCGACCTCGTGAAAGTGGACTTGCTCGACGGACGTATTGTGAATCTCGGCTTCGGCCTCGCCCAGGGTTTCGAAGATGCGAATCGCGGTTGCCTTCGCCGTGCTGCTGATGGTTGCTTTCTCGATAATGCGGCGAATCTCGTTCAGCCCGCGAGCGTGTGCGCCGTTGTAGCCATGTTGTGTGGGGACGGGGCTTTGCCCCGTCCGGGGCGGGGCA
>Ga0209117_1000422_pt1 | contig 18490 bp, 14 predicted proteins | sample BlaSpr_A8_OM2_M2_FD_187978 | JGI IMG/M metagenome (GOLD analysis project Ga0209117, IMG submission 187978) | Forest soil microbial communities from Thunder Bay, Ontario, Canada - Black Spruce, Ontario site 2_A8_OM2_M2 (SPAdes) (version 2) | ecosystem: Environmental > Terrestrial > Soil > Boreal...
CTGGAGAAAAGCGGGTTCGATGGGACAGGCCGCGGCATTCAGCTTTTATCCTGGTAAGAACCTTGGCGCGTGCGGTGAGGCCGGAGCAGTTACCACGAACGATGAAGAGATCGCGCGCAAAATCCGAATGCTACGGGACCACGGTCAGACGCAGAAGTATTACCATGAGGTAGAGGGCTACAACGGGCGACTCGACGCAATCCAAGCCGGAATCTTGCAAGCCAAACTCAAACATCTTCCCCAGTGGACCGAGATGCGCCGCCGGGTGGCGTCTCGTTACCGTGAGTTGTTTTGCGCACTGGGCCTCGACAGCGTAGCTGTTCCGTACGAATCGGAATGGACCAGGTGTGTGTATCACCTCTTCGTGGTCAAGGTTGAGAATCGCGACGAAATGATGAAGCATCTTGCTTCCATCGGCATCGGCACCGGGATCCACTATCCGATTCCTCTTCACCTTCAGAATGCATACAGAGCCCTGGGGTACAAGCGAGGTGATTTTCCCGTCGCAGAAAAGGTCGCTGCGAAGGTCCTCTCTCTTCCCATGTATCCGCATCTGCAAGAGGAGCAACAAACCAGGGTTGTAAGAGAACTCACCAAGTTTGTCCGCGCGGAAGGGCAATTGCGAATGGAGCCCAAGATCGCCTGATTGCTGCTCATCACAGAACGCAATAGCGCGAGAGTCGTGAAACCCGAGAACCGTGGAAACCGTCCAATCAGTCATGTCGAAGGGAGCGAACGTCATGGAGAAACACCAGCAGATAGTTGTCGTCGGACTGGGCGAGGTCGGCAAGCCCCTGCTTGAACTCGTCAGCCAGCATTACCGGGCCTCTGGAGTGGATATCGCGCCGCCCCAAGAGCGTGTCGAAAAAGTGGATGTCCTGCACGTTTGCTATCCGTTCGCCATCAAGGACTTTGTCGGAGAGACGGCCCGTTACATCGAGTTGTTCAAGCCCGCCTTGACGATCATCAATAGCACAGTAGCGGTGGGCACAACGCGAGCAATCGCTGAGCGGACCGGAGCCGCCGTGGTCTACAGTCCAGTGCGCGGAAAGCATGTGCGCATGCTCGAGGATCTTCGTCATTACGTGAAATTCATCGGTCCTATCGATCCCGCGGCCGGACAGAAGGCCACTGCACACTTCCAGTCTCTTGGCCTGAAGACAAAGTTGCTGTCCTCCCCAGAAGCAACTGAGCTGGCCAAATTGACAGAAACCACGTACTTCGGACTGTTGATCGCATGGGCCCAGGAAGTGGAGAGATATTGCGACCAGTGGGATCAACCCTACGACGAAGTCGCCTCCTTCTGGGAAGAAATCAAGTATCTCCCCCCGGTCACGTACTTTCCGGGGATTATTGGCGGTCATTGCGTTCTGCCCAACATCGAGATTTTGAGCAAATTTGACCATTCCCCGGTTCTCAAGGCCATCCAAGACTCCAATCAAAAGAAGATGGAGCGAGAGGGCAACAAAGAACCGAAGCGTTCCACCATAGAAGACAAACAGGTGTCGGGGAAGGGCACGCACGTGGCGTCGTTGCATCTCTAGGTGATGGCGCGAACACCAACCACTTCCTCCAGCTCATGATTGCCGTCGTTGCCAACCCGTCGGAACGCCCCCTCATCTCTGAGTTTTTCGAGCTTTTCAAGACTCCCTGGGAGTTCTATCGGCAGGGACGAAGCTATGAAGTTGTGCTCTCGGCCGGAGATAGCCAGTTCGACCTAAACGCCGCAAAGCTGGTGCTCACCTATGCTGGCCGAGTTCTCTCGAGTGACTGTCAGGAGGACCTTCGGGTCGCTCCAAGGGGCCAACACGCGCGCATCGTTTCGTACCGGGGGACGCGCATCCCGATCTATGGCGATTGCGTCACCTTTCCGGAAAAAACTGCCGAGGTCCTGGGCGATGAGCAGACTCGCCAGCCGGCAGCCTATCTGGACACCGTCGGCGGGCGCATGCGGGCACGAATCGGTTATGACCTTTTTAGTGAGGTTCGCACTCTGCTCACCACGGGCCAGCCTCCCGAGCATGCCGGCATTCCGACCCTCGAGTTGCACATCGCTTTGCTGCGCGACCTGATCATCGCCAGCGGAGCTGCTCTGGCGGAAATTCCGCCGGTCCCAGATGGTTATCCGTTCATTGCCTGCCTGACCCACGATGTCGATCATCCGTCCATCCGCCAGCATAAGTTTGACCGCACCATGTTCGGTTTTCTGTACCGGGCCATTTTCGGTTCGTTGCTCAATGTGTTCAGGGGGCGGGCGTCGGTATCTGATCTGCTCAACAATTGGATAGCGGCGTTGAAACTTCCGCTGGTTTATGCGGGTCTGGCAAATGACTTCTGGCATCGGTTTGAGGATTACCCCAAGATGGAAAAGGGATGGCCCTCGACATTTTTCGTCATCCCTTTCCAGGGCCGTCCCGGACAAAGCGCGCGGGGCCCGGCGCCCGGCCGCCGGGCTGCCGGCTATGGCGCTGCCGACATTGCCGCGCAAATCGGAACGTTGACCGCCGCCGGCTGCGAAATCGGGCTACACGGGATCGATGCATGGCGCGACAGCTCCTGCGGGCGAGAGGAACTGCAAGAGATCCGGCGTATCACCGGGGCGCGCGAGGTTGGCGTGCGAATGCATTGGCTCTATTTTGATGAACAGTCGCCGCTGAACCTCGAGAGTGCCGGGGCCACCTACGATTCGACGGTTGGTTACAACGAGGCGGTTGGCTATCGCGCGGGAACCACCCAAGCATACAAGCCCTTGCAAGCCACCCGCCTGCTCGAATTACCATTGCACGTCATGGACACGGCGCTGTTCTACCCCGATCGTCTCAATCTCTCCCCGCGAGAAGCCAGAAAGCAAGTGGACACTATTATTGGCCAAGTCGGGCAGTTCGGAGGCAGCATCACCGTCAACTGGCATGACCGCAGCATATCGCCAGAAAGGCAGTGGGGCAGGTTTTATGAGGATCTTGTGGACCAACTGAACAGCAAGGGCGCGTGGTTCTCGACCGCGGCCCAAGCTGTGGCCTGGTTCCAGAAGCGCCGTTCGGCAGTTTTCGAAACCATAAGCTGGGAAGCTGACACGCTGCACCTGAAGATTGTGATTCCGGAGAGCGAGACTGTGCCTGGTTTGCGGTTACGCATCCACAAGCCACGAAACTCGGGCCGGGTTGCCGCGACCGGCGCCGCTGCTTGCGAAGCTGACATCAACATCAGTTTTAACTGCAGCATGGATGCCCGCATACCTCTCGGATCCCCGAAAGAAATGATTCTACCAAGAGAAACAATCGCGAATGTCTGAGTCCCGACCTATGTCCGCTAGCAACGCGAGGCCGCAGCGCGTCGCGATGCTGGTCCACGCGGTGTACTTGCTCGACCCGCGGGTTCGTCGAGAAGCCGAGGCCCTGGCACAGAAAGGCATCGAGGTTCACGTCATCGGCCTCTCGGAAGAAGGCTCGACAGCACAAGCGCAACCGAAGGATGCGATCGTCAATGGCGTCCACATACATCGCCTCCCGATCAGGAAAAAAAGAGGGAGTTCTCTTCGGTACTTATACGAGTATTTTATGACCGGACTGCTGGGCAGCCTGAAACTCGCCGCTTTGCACTTTCGCGGCAAGCTGAACGTCGTTCATGTTCACAACATGCCGGATATTTTGATTTTGGCTGCGATCGTTCCCCGCCTGGGTGGAAGCAAGCTGGTCTTGGATATCCATGATCCCATGCCGGAACTCTCCATGAGTTCCAGCAACGGCGTGTCCGGCAAGTTATCAGGCAAGTTACTGGTTAGGCTTCTGCGCCTGCAGGAGAAGATTAGTTGCGGGCTTGCTGATCGCGTGATCTCGGTGAACGAAAGCATGAGAGAGAATCTTCGCGCCAAGGGGGTTTCCGACAACAAGATTTTCATCGTCCACAACTTTCCGGATCAACGGGTGTTCCCGATATGCGATACCCCGCCGTCCTGGCCTCGCAATGGGAGCAATCTTTCTCTTTTGTATTGCGGGACGGTTACCGAACATTATGACCTGGGCATGGTAGTCAAGGCCATCGCCAGGCTTGCGGGTGAGATCCCGGTAAAGCTCAGAATTGTGGGCGCCGGCAACACCCTGACCGAGGTTTTCGATTTGGCCCGCAGCCTGGGAGTCGCGGACTCGATCGAGTTCATCGGTTTGGTCCCGCTCGACAGAGTCTTCGAGGAGATGAGGAAGGCCGACGTGGGGGTCTCTTGCCAGCGAGGAAGCGTCTTTGGTGATCTGTGTTTTTCGACTAAAATAGTCGAGTACCTGAGCCAAGGTCTTTCCGTGCTTACACCGAAGACATACACGGTCGACAAGTACCTGCCCGGCGACTGCGCGTTTTACTTTGAACCGGGGAACGATGCTGCGCTTGCCGAGGCCCTGCGATTCATGTGGCGCAATCCCGCCGAGGTTTTGCGGCGCTTGACTCGCGCGCGCCAGCTCTTGCCGCGCTTTTCCTGGCAGGTGGAAAAGGACAGGTTTGTTACCTTCTATACCGAGCTGATGAACGACACGCGCCCCGCAGCGCGGATATCGGAACCGGAAACCAAAGCTCGGACCACCATGGATCCGCTAGAGCGATCCGGCGGGTAATTTCCTACCAAGTTCCAGTTTTACAAACGCGCATAAAGGTGAACCTATGACAAGGCTTGAGAACGCGCGCGCGAGACACCCCCAAAAGGGCGATGTGTCGCTCGAGCAAAGTATCGAACGACTGCAGAAATGGGTCGAATCGCGTGACTATAAAGCCTATGAGCCATTCGACGGGTTGTCCTCCTATCTGCGCCCGCTGACCTTCGGAAACCTCTTTCTGGACCGGATCTTGCTGCAGGCGGTTCGTCAAAGCCCCATCAACCTCCGCCCGTTATTGGGCATCAAGCCGCTCGAATCCACCAAGGGCCGGGGCTATATGGCCTGGGGATATCTCGCGCTATTCGAGTTGAGCGGCCGTGAGGAGTACAAGGAAAAGGCCATCGCATGCCTGGAGTGGCTGATACCGAACAAGTCTCCGCTCTATCCAGACCACAGTTGGGCAAACCATTTCGATTTTGCCAGCCGCTCCGGAAGATACTCCAAGCATGAGTCCATCATCGTCTGGACGGCTCTCATCGGCCAAGCGTTTCTGGACGGCTATGAGATTCTGCGTGACGAGCGATACCTCGGAATCGCCAGGAGCATCTGCAACTGGATTCTGAAGCTCCCGCGCGAAAAAACCGAGGCCGGAACCTGCTTGAGCTATATGGCCACGGCAATGAGTTCCATCCACAACTCCAATATGTTGGGAGCGGCGATGCTGGCCCGCACGGCGAAGCATACCGGGGAGGCAGAACTGTTCCAGGTGGCCAAGGCGGCCATGGAATACAGTTGTTCCCGGCAGTTGCCCGACGGAGCCTGGTACTACGCAGAGAGTGCGCAAGCCCACTGGATCGACAACTTTCATAGCGGATACAATTTGGACAGTCTCAAGTGCTATATCGAGAGTACCGGCGATCAAACGTTCAAGCCACAACTGGATCGCGGATTCCAGTACTTCAAGACGACATTCTTCGACGCCTCCGGACGTCCCGGTTACTATCACAATCGGGCATATCCTATAGACATTCAGTGTGCGTCGCAGGCCATCGAAACCTTCGCTCATTTCGCCGACGATGACCCCGACGCCCTCCCCATGGCATGGAAGGTCGCACAGTGGACGATCGAACACATGCAGGATTCGACCGGCTACTTCTACTACCGAAGGTATCCTCTGATGGTGGCAAGGATTCCTATGCTGCACTGGGGGCAGGCGACCATGTTTCGTGCGCTCGCCTTGCTGCAACTGAAACTCGCGCAGCAACAAGCGTCACGGGAAGCCACCGGATCTGAGGTTCCGGACCGCCCGCTACGCGAAGTTGCAAGCGCCTGATGCTCGGAGGCGCCCATCGTCAAAACAACCCCGCGCGGTGCGGGTAACGGCGAACTGATGACCCATACTCCAGCTACCGGTGATCGGGTGTCTCGTGTTTTCTTGCCCATGAACCGACTCTCATCGACTTCCGCATCGGAAACAGTCTCCCAGTGCCCTCCCAAGGGAGTACTGCTGGTCTCCAATGAAGTGATGCACTATCGAGTCTCCGTTTATAATTATTTCCACCGGAGATTTCGTGAATCAGGCTTTGAATTCTCGGTAATTGCCAACCGCCTGCAAGAGAAGAACCAGCGTCCGTTGGAGTTTGAGTTGCGCGAGCTGCCCTTCGATTTTTTCCAATATCGAAAAGCCATCGTCGCTCGACAGCCGGCTGCGGTTATCCTTTTTCTCCATATGAAGGAATTAATCAGCTGGCCATTGATGCATTGGCTCAAGATGCGCAGGATTCCTTTCGCACTCTGGACCAAGGGAGGAAACTGGGATGCGAAGGAGAGCAAGCTACGCTACGAGATGTTCAATTACACCCATGCATTGAGTGACGGCTTGATTCTTTACGCCGAGGCCTGCCGCCAGTTCCTTAAGCCCCGCTTTCAGTCGAAAGCGTTTGTGGCCAACAACACCATTAACTTCGAAGATTTTCCCTCCGTTCCCCAAAGCAAGGAAGAGATCAAGAAGGAGTTTGGGATTCCTTTTGCCAAGACCGTGATCTTCATGGGCCGCATGGGGGTGGACAAGGGTCGGAAACGCGTGGATCACCTTGTTGAAATGTTCCGGGATATCGAGCGCCAGGACATCGGCCTGGTGTTGGTGGGCTCGGGCTTGAGCCCGGAGCTGAAAGCGCGCATGAACCCCCGCAACACGATGTATCTCGGCGAGGTGCACGACGCGCTCGATCTGCAAATCAGCAAACTGTGCAAAATGGCGGATGTTTGCGCCATTCCGGGCCACGTGGGACTGGGCCTCAACCAGGCTTTCTACTGGGGTTTGCCGGTCGTGACCGAACAAGGCGATCACCCTCCGGAGGTGGTGTACCTCAAGCCGGGCCGCAACGGCTTTATGGTCCCGCGGAATGATCTCGCGTCGCTCAAGGAGCGCATCCTCTTCCTCCTGGACAACGATGAGGCGCGACGAGAGTTCTCGAGGAATGCTCGCCAGGACATTCTCAGGGAGGCATCCATTGAAGGAATGTTCTCCGGCTTCAAGCAATGTGTGGACTATTTGACCACGCGATCGATGCACAGGCGTTTGGCAGGCAAGGGCGTTGTCGTTCCCTCTACTGCCGAATAGTTAGGAGGTTTTGTGAGAACCAGCGTCTTCGGTACGGGCTATGTGGGCTGCGTGTCAGCGGGGTGCCTTGCGAAGTTGGGGCACCAGATTGTCGCGGTAGAGCCCAACACCACAAAAGTGGAGATGATCAATCGGGGCCAGACCCCGATTATTGAGAAAGGGATGGAGGAGCTCATCGCCACGGCGGTCTCCTCCGGGCGGCTGCGGGCCTCAGCGGACTGGTCGGCGGCGATTGCCGAGACCGAGTTGGCTATGATATGCGTGGGCACCCCCAGCCAGGACAATGGCAGCATCGATCTCAGCTCGATCGAGAGGGTATGTGAACAGATCGGTCAGGGTCTGGCCTCGAAACAAGAGTACTTCACCGTAGTGATGCGCAGCACCGTGGTTCCCGGCACGATGCTGGAAACCGTGGTACCCACACTCGAAAAGTGTTCCGGAAAGAGGGCCGGAGCTGATTTTGGCGTTTGCATAAACCCGGAGTTCCTGCGCGAAGGCACCTCCATCTATGACTTCTACAATCCACCCAAGACCGTCATCGGGGAATGGGACAAACGATCCGGAGACCAAGTGGCGGAATTGTACACGGGCTTACCCGGTCCTGTGGTGCGCACCGAAATCAAGGTAGCGGAAATGGTCAAGTACGCCGACAACTCCTTTCATGCGCTCAAGGTTTGTTTCGCCAACGAGATCGGCAACATTGCCCAGGCCATGGGTGTTGACAGCCACAAACTCATGGAGATCTTCTGCCTGGACACCAAACTAAACCTCTCGCCTTACTACCTGAAGCCCGGTTTCGCGTTCGGAGGATCCTGCCTGCCGAAGGACCTGCGGGCCCTCACCTATCTTGCCAAGACCCGGGACGTAGGGGTGCCGGTTCTAAGTTCAATTCTGGAAAGCAACGAGTACCAGATCAAGAAGGTGGTCCGGAAATTGATGTCTTACAAGCGACAGTCGCTCGGCTTCCTGGGACTCAGTTTTAAGGAAGGCACCGACGACCTGCGCGAGAGTCCGATCGTGGAGCTTGTCGAGACCATGATCGGCAAGGGATACAATGTGCGTATTCACGACCATAATGTCTCCCTGGCCAAACTTATGGGCGCCAACAAGAAGTATATCGAGAAAGAGATACCCCACATTTCCGAGCTGCTCTGCTCCTCGGCGGAAGAACTGGTCGCGCAGAGCGACGTGCTGGTGCTGGGCAGCAAAGAGCAATCCTATGCCAAGCTGCTGCACGGCATGAACGGGAGCAAGAAGATTGTGGATCTGGTGAGATTCTTCACTCCTGAGCAGCATCCACCATCGGAATACTATGGAGTTTGCTGGTAGTCGACGCTGGTCGAAACCAGCGGACTTGGTTTGCATCCATGAACCCGGAAAAACCACATATTTCAGTCTGCATCTGTGCCTATAAGCGGCTCGAGTTTCTGACGCGCCTGTTGCAGGGGCTCGCCGCTCAGAATACCGAGGGGCTGTTTACCTATTCCATCGTCGTTGCCGACAACGACGAATTGCGGTCGGCCGAGCCTGTGATTTCGCAATTCGCGGCAGAGCGGCGCATACCCATCCGCTACTGCGTGGAGCCCCGCCAAAACATTGCTCTGGCGCGCAACAAGGCGGTGGAGAATGCTCAGGGAGATTTCGTCGCCTTCATCGACGACGATGAGTTCCCCATCAACGACTGGCTGCTCACTTTGTTGAAGGCCTGTCGCCGGTACGATGCCGATGGAGTGCTGGGGCCGATAAAGCCGCACTTCGACCAAAAGCCACCGAGCTGGGTCGTCAAAGGCCGGTTCTACGACCGGCCCAGCTACCCAACCGGGCTGGTCATCGATGGAAAGAAGGGACGCACCGGCAACACGCTTCTGAAAAGGGAAATTTTCGCAGGCGATCCACAGCCGTTCCGGCCGGAGTTTCGCACCGCGGAAGACCAGGATTTCTTCACGCGAATGATCGAGCGGGGGCACGTCTTTGTCTGGTGCGAGGAGGCCACCGCGTATGAAACCGTCCCTCCGATACGCTGGAAGCGCAGCTTCATGCTGCGCAGGGCTCTGCTGCGCGGAAGCACCGCGGTGATCCGCCAAAACTTCGGAGCGCGGGAGATCATCAAGTCGATCATCGCTGTTCCAGCCTACCTGGCCGCACTACCGGTTGCCTTGCTTCTGGGACAACACCACTTTATGACGCTGCTGGTCAAAGTCTTTGATCACCTGGGCAAGCTCCTTGCTCTTCAGAATATCAATCCCGTCAGAGAGCCCTACGTTACTGAATAAAAAAAAGGACATAAATGAATCACACAGAACACGAGAGTTCTATCATCGGGCCAGACGATCTGATCCTGATCACTGGAGCCGCCGGTTTCATTGGTTGGAGAGTGGTGCAGAATTTGCTGGATCGTGGATTCCGGAACCTGCGATGTTTCGCCAGGCGTCGGAATGCCGCAGGGCGGTTCGAAGCCCTACGGCGTCAATACCCCGGGGCACGGGTTGAGGTCCTAGAGGGCAATCTTCTGTCGCCGGATGATTGCCGCTTAGCAACGAAAGATGCGGCCGTCATCTTTCATCTGGCCGCCGGGCGGGGCGAGAAACTGGTGCCTGACGCCTTTCTCAACTCCGTGGTCACGACGCGGAATCTTCTAGAGGCCTGCCTGCAACAGCGTTGCGTGGTGCGGCGGTTTGTCAACATCAGCTCCTTTGCCGTCTATACCAACGCCCGCAAGCCTCGCTGGAGGATGTTGGACGAGTCTTGTCCTGTGGAGGCCCATCCGGAGGTGCGCGGGGACGCCTACACGTTTGCCAAAGTCAAACAGGACGAACTGGTGGTGGACTATGGAAAGAAAACGGGCATCCCATACGTCATCGTTAGGCCCGGCTACGTCTATGGTCCTGGCGCTGGGACAGCGGTCGCCGGCCGCGTAGGTACGGGCGCCTTTGGCCTGTACTTGCATCTCGGCGGTTCCAATCCAATACCGCTGAGCTACATTGACAACTGTGCGGATGCCATTGCGCTGGCCGGATTGCAGCCCGGCATTGATGGCGAGGTCTTCAACGTCGTGGATGATGACTTAGTATCCAGCCGCAGGTTCCTGCGTTTGTACAAAAGACATGTAGCCCGATTCAAATCAGTCTATCTGCCCAAGGCCGTAAGTTACCTGCTTTTCTATCTGTGGGAGCGCTATTCGGCCTCCTCACAGGGGCAGTTGCCGCCCGCCTACAATCGTAGTGTTTGGCACGCCTATTGGAAGAAAACGTGCTACAGCAACAAGAAGCTCAAGGCCCGCCTCGGCTGGGCGCCCAAGGTGTCTACAGAAGAGGGATTGCGGCGCTTTTTCGAGGCGTGCCGCGTCGGAGGTGCGAATGCTTAAAGTTGCCATCGTGGGATGCGGCAAGATCGCCGATTCCCATGCCTCTCAAATACAGCGGATCAAAGGGGCTGAGATCGTCGGGGTGTGCGACCGGGAACCGCTCATGGCCCGCCAGCTATGCGAACGATTCCCGATCAGGCAGTCTTTCACCGAGCCCACCGAACTCCTTGAACGTGCTAGGCCGGATGTCGTCCACATAACGACACCGCCGGAAAGCCATTTCAACGTGGCCAGGCTCTGTTTGCAGGCTGGCTGCCACGTGTACGTGGAGAAGCCATTCACGGTTTACGAGCACGAGGCTCAGCAGCTGATTGCGCTGGCCAATGACCGAGGCCGAAAGCTTACCGCCGGGCATGACAACCAGTTCAGTCATGCAGCTCGGGGCATGCGAGCTCTCGTCCAGTCAGGATTTCTGGGGGGCGAGCCCGTGCACATGGAGAGTTATTTCTGTTACGAACTGGGTCCCGGCGGGTACGCCGAAATCCTTCTTTCGGACAAAAAGCACTGGGTCCGCCGCCTGCCCGGACAACTGCTACAGAACGTCATCAGTCACGGGATTGCCAGGATCGCTGAGTTCCTCAAGACCGACTCGCCGGAGGTCATTGCGCATGGGTTTGTAAGTCCGTTGTTGCGCGGCATGGGCGAAACCGAAATTATTGATGAACTAAGGGTCATCATTTCCGAACAGGAGCGCACCACAGCCTATTTTACGTTTTCCTCCCAGATGCGCCCCTCTCTTCACCAGTTTCGGATCTATGGCCCTAAGAACGGTCTGCTGGTTGATCAGGACCAGGAGCTGCTGATCAAGCTCCATGGCTCCAAACTTAAAAGCTATCTGGAGCAGTTCGTAAGCCCCGCGCAGACCGGCCGGCAGTATTTTGCGAACACCTTCCGGAACGTTAGGAGCTTCCTGGCGAGGGACTTTCATCCCAAGACGGGGATGAAGTACCTGATCGAGAGCTTCTATCGCTCCATCGTGGAGGACACTCCTGTTCCGATTCCGTACCGCGAGATCCTGCTGACCGCCCGAATCATGGACTGTATCTTCGCGCAGCTCAATCGCCGGTTGCAGACCGGTCTTGCCGGCGATGACTCTCCGCTCGAGGCCCTGTCGGGTAGGAAATGCTCATGACGAAGAGTACGGCCACGAAGTTCGACAAGATGTCGGTTAAGATGCGATGTGTATGTACCAGGCTGCCGCGATCGGCAGGACATTGCGACTGCATTGACGAATCCTAACCCCGCTCAACGCGAGTCAACCAACGAGGCATAGTCTTTCGACGAGGAGGGTTTCGCCAAATGTCCTTGGCAGTAACTAGACCGCAACCCCCCCAGAGTCCAATCGAGAACACTGTCGAGATCAGCGTCAAGGGAAAATGGATCAGGGTCCCGGCGTTGGACGTCGCGGGGCAGAGCATCATCGTTAGGGGAAGATGGCCGAGAATCGCTTTGATCCACGACGAAATATGGCTGGAGAATGAGGTTGCAGATCCAGAACTGTATGTGAAAAGTCTGCGGCAGTGCGGTTTACCTGCGCTGCGCGCGGATATCTTTACGTTCACGCAGAAGTTGCCTGCGACGGCTCCGAAGTATCCATATCCGGTGGAATGGGACAGCATTGCTGCCATTCGCGTCGCGAGCTTTAAGCAGTGGTGGGACAGTCTGCCTCAGGAGTCTCGCAAGAATGTAAGGAGATCACAAAAACGCGGCGTAACTGTCCAACTCAGAATGTTTGACGACCAGCTGATCAAAGACATCATGGAGTTGAACAATGACTCTAAATTGCGACAAGGAGTGCTATACTCCTATTATGGGAGGACCTTCGAGGAGACGAAAAAAGGTTACTCGGCGTTTCTGAATCGGTCGGAGTTCATCTGCGCATACTTCGGAGAAGAGCTGATCGGGCTTGCCAAGCTGGTCTACCGGGGAGACATTGCAGCGATCCTTACCTTCGTTCCCAAGGTGAGCCATTCCGACAAGAGGCCGGCTAACGCTTTACTCGCAAAGGCGGTTGAACTCTGCGAATCAAAAGGGCTCTCACATCTTACGTATGGAATGTATAACTACGGCAACAAGGGCCATAGCCCGTTGCGGGAATTTAAGGTTCGCAATGGGTTTGAAGAAATGCTGGTACCGAGATACCATATTCCGTTAACCACAAAAGGAAAACTCTGCATGAAGCTCAAGCTTCATCGGGGGTTTGTGGGAATTCTTCCCCATAGCGTGATCTCTTTTCGGGCCATGGCGCGCGCAAAATGGTACCAGTTAAGGGAGGAACTTGGCGGAAGGAATAAGCCGGTGTAGCTCAATTGTAGAGCGGCCGAAATTGTAATCGGCAGATGGAGCGTGCAAATCCTCCCGCCGGCTCCAATCTCTAGCAACTTCTTCCCTCGCCGGAAAACCCGCTCGGACCCTACGATTCTGATCCTGACAGCTACTGCAACGTACCGTGAAGAGGGCTACGAACATGCATCTGGTTATTAAGCGATTTTGCCAGGGGACGCCAATCCTGCGCTACGTCTATTACGTGGCACGAAAAACCTACCACCGTCGCCAAATAGCGCAACAGGCGAAAGACTATTTTGTTAACGCTGACGATTATCGAGGGGCTCTCCGCTCAGACGATGATGAAGGAAGGGTCGTCGATATACGCACGAAAGACGGTCTGACGCTCACCATAAGGCGAAACTACATGGAGGCCACGATCCTTGCAGAGGTTTTCATCGAGAAGTGCTACGTTCGAGGCTTACTGCTTCCCGACCACCCGGTTGTCGTCGATATTGGAGGTTTTATTGGCGATTTTGCGTTGTTTGCCGCGCAATCTCTCAAGGCGCGGAGAGTTATTGTATATGAGCCCTCTCCTGGGAATTGGACGCTGTTAACAAAGAATGTGGCCACTAACAAATTCGAGGACCGTATTGAAATGGTGAACAAGGCGGTCACCGACGGACGGCCCGTGATGCTGAATGTGGATGCGCCTAATCGAGCGCAGGCCAGGGTGTCTGCGTATAGTTCTACAAACGGGGCACGAAAGCTCGTTCCCGGCGTCACATTGGCCCAGCTGTTTGAAGATCACCAGCTCAGCACAATCGATCTTCTCAAGATAGACTGCGAAGGGGGCGAGTACGACATTCTTTCGACCACGACAAGCGAGGTATTCAGGCGGATCCGGAACATCGTGTTTGAATATCATGAAATCGACGGCTTTGCGGCCAAGCTCAGGACTGTGAAACAAAAGCTTTCCGGCGAGGGATACTCGGTGAAAACGCACGGAAGCCTTATATCCGCATCACGTGAGCAGGACTCGCCGCGCCTAACCTAACATGTTCCACGAACGAAACTGAGCTGACCGAATATGCCAGGAATTGTAGGTCTCATCACCAAGATGCCCCGCGCAAGCGCCGAGCGGGAGTTGCTAGAGATGGTAGCGACCCTTTGTCACGAATCCTCCTATACAACGGGGACGTGGATTGACGAGTCTCTGGGTGTCTACGTCGGGTGGGTTGCACGCCGAAATTCCTTTTCCGACGGCATGCCTTTGCGCAACGAAGACAGAGACGTGAGTCTCGTCTTTTCCGGCGAGGATTTCCCCGAACCTGGCACCGTAAGCCGGCTAAAGCAGCGAGGGCACGCGGTCGGGGCCAGCGCGGCCGGCTACCTAGTCCACCTTTACGAGGAGGATGCTTCCTTTCCCGAACCCCTGAATGGACGCTTCCAGGGCCTGCTGGTCGACCGAAAACAGGGACTCACATCCCTGTTCAACGACCGCTACGGGATGCACCGCGTGTACTATCACGAATCCCGGCAGGCGTTCTATTTTGCCGCTGAAGCGAAGGCCATCCTTGCCGTACGGCCGGAACTTCGGACGATGGATTCGCGGGGGTTGGGCGAGTACCTTGTTTGCGGCTGCGTCTTGGAGAACCGCACCATTTTTAGCGGCATCCAGGTGTTGCCACCGGCATCCAGGTGGGTTTTTCGCAACGCTTCCATCGAGCGAAAGAGCAACTACTTCAGCCCCAAGCAGTGGGAACAGCAAACGCAATTGGAACCGGAGGCTTATTACCAGGAACTCCGGGAAGTTTTTTCGCGGAACCTGCCTCGTTACTTCAATGGCGAGGAACCCATCGCCATGTCTCTAACGGGGGGGCTGGATACGCGCATGATCATGGCGTGGAAAAAGCCGCCACCGGGCGGTCTTCCCTGCTACTCCTTCGGCGGAATGTTCCGCGACTCTCGGGATGTAGTTGTCGCGCGCAAAGTGGCCAGTGCCTGCCGGCAGCCCTACCAAGTCATCTCGGTGGGAGACGAATTTTTGGGGGAATATCCCTCCTGGGCCGAACGCACCGTGTACGTCACCGATGGCTGCGCCGGGGTGCAACATTCCGGCATCCTCTTCGCCAACGAACGTGCGCGCGAAATCGCGCCGGTACGTATGACCGGAAACTATGGCGGCGAAATACTCCGCCGCGTGCGGGCCTTCAAGCCCGATGAGCCCGCGGCTGAATTGTTTCCCGAGTTACTTGCGACCTTTCGCCAAGCATTCCAGACCTACGGCGCGATCACCGATGGGCATCCTCTCTCTTTCGCAGCGTTCCGCCAGGCTCCCTGGCACCATTTTGGTCTGCTCGCGCTCGAGGAAACGAAATTGTCGCTCCGCACGCCATATCTCGATAACCAGCTCGTGCGGACAGTTTTCCGCGCGCCTCGGTCCGCCTGCACAAACGATGTCATCCTGCGGCTCATTGAGGATGGCAATCCTGCGCTTCGGAAGATCACAAGCGACCTCGGCCTCGCCGGCGGACACGCAGGCGCGACGGCGTGGCGAATGTTTCTGGAGTTCACCTTCAAGGCGGAATACGCATACGATTATGGTATGCCCCAGAGGCTGGCTCAGGTTGATGCTCTATTCGCTCCTTTTCACCTTGAGCGGATCTTTCTTGGCAGGCACAAGTTCAGCCACTTCCGCGTTTGGTACCGTGACGCGCTGTCGAAATACGTCAAGGAGATGCTGCTCGACCGGCAGACGCTCTCCCGGCCTTACCTTCAAGCGAAGACGGTTGAGACCATGGTGCAGGGACACCTAAGGGGAGACCGTAACTACACTTCGCAAATTCATCAGGTGCTCACGCTTGAGCTGCTCAGCCGGAAACTTCTGGATTCCCCGGCCGGCACGCGCCAGGCGGTTACTGCCGTGGCAGCTCTTTAAAATGACCCGTCAAATTGCAGTAATCGTATATGCGCTCGTAATTGTTGGGTTGTTCTGGTTGGACCGCGATCGGAAGGCGCGGACTTCGCCCGCCCTTTGGCTTCCGGTCATCTGGGTGTTCCTGGGTGCTTCACGGGCGGTCTCCGTGTGGCTTGGAAGCGCACCCATCATGGATTCGCCCAACCAGTACCTGGAGGGCAGCCCAATTGATCGCGCCGTCTACGTCGTCCTCCTCGGGGCCGCGATATTGGTGCTGGTGAGCCGGAGCCAGCGCACTTTGGCATTTCTACGCGCGAACCCTTTGATTCTGCTGTTCCTTTTCTATTGTGCAGTCAGCGTGCTGTGGTCCGACTTCCCGCTGGTGGCGTTCAAGCGCTGGACGAAGACGTTGGGGAACGTCGCCATGGTTCTCATCGTGCTGACCGATGCCGAGCCACTTGCAGCATTCAAGCGCGTATTTGCTCGTGCAGGTTTCCTGCTAATTCCTATTTCTGTGCTGTTCATCAAGTACTATCCGGAATTGGGCCGCGGTTATACGCCGACCTGGGTCACATATTACTCGGGCGTCGCCAGCGAGAAAAATGGGCTGGGTGTTATTTGCATGATCTGGGGCCTCGTTTCCATCTGGCGGTTTGCGGAAGCCTACCGCGCCAAGAACACCCCCGGCCGGGCCCGAATCCTTGCGGCCCATGGGGCCATCTTGGCCATGGTTGTGTGGCTGCTCAATATGGCTAATTCCTCCACATCATCTGCCGGCCTAGTGCTGGGAAGCGGCCTGCTGCTCCTCGGCCCGCGAATCGCAAGGCGACGGCCCGGGGCCATTCACGCCCTTGTAGCCACACTGGCATGCCTAGCTCTGGTCACCTACTTCTTCGAGGACATGTCGACGTCCCTTGTTCATTCGCTCGGTCGCCAAACTGACCTCACCGGCCGAACCGATCTATGGAAAGAGCTGCTTCAAGTTAACGTGAATCCATTGGTGGGGACGGGCTTCGAGAGTTTCTGGTTGGGCGAGAGGGCCCATTTTTTCTGGGAAAAGTACTACTGGCGCCCAAATCAGGCCCACAACGGTTATCTCGAAACCTATCTGAACCTGGGGTGGTTCGGGGTCGCACTACTGGTGCTGTTAATGGCGACGGCATACCGGAACGTCATCCGTGCGTTTCGGCGAAACCTTCCTTGGGCCCCTCTCCTGCTGGCATTTCTGGCCATGGTAGCCATCTACAACCTAACCGAGGCCGCGTTCAAAGTTACGCATCCCGTATATATCGCTTTCTTGTTTGCCGCCATCGCACCGCCGGCCATCCGACCTCAGCCGATAAAGCAAGCCGTTGACGCTGGTCAGCTCGAGCCGCATCCCAAGACACAAATCGAGGTTCCCGCATTTGAAGTCTATAACAAATTTCAACTCTCACAATCCAGCAGTATTACCCTGCGACCTTAAGACCTGCGGAAGGTCAGAACTGTCCCCGAGCATCTCGGCAATTCCGCCAGGCGAGAGGCGGGCGCAGCCTGCCGGCTTTTTTCTGCGCCTTCGAGGACGTTACCAGCAGAAGGCGGCGCGTCTGTTTTTCCGAAGGGACTTTACCATCGAGACCGAGTGGCCCCTGATTTCCTTTACCTTCGATGATTTCCCGCGCTCTGCACTGCTGGTTGGCGGGCTCATCCTGAAGCGTTTTGACCTTTCTGGAACTTACTATGTATCGCTCGGGCTGCTCGGAACCGAGGCGCCGACCGGGCAAATCGCGACCGCTGATGACGTGCGCTCAGCCCACGAGCTAGGGCATGAATTGGGATGCCATACGTTCCCGCATTGCGATCCATGGAGAACCACACCTGAGCAGTACGAAGCCGCAGTCATCGAGAACCGCGTGGCTCTCAGCAGAGTCATTCCCGGCGCGACTTTCCAGAGCTTTGCGTACCCCATTGGCGACCCTGCACCGCTCGCCAAGGCCAGGGTGGCTCGTCATTTCCTGTGTTGCCGAGGCGGCGGGCAGACGATCAATGCGGGCAAGGCCGACCTCAACCGCTTGTCCGCTTATTTTCTGGAGAAAAGTCGGGATAAAATTCAGGCCGTGAAGGATGTAATCGACCAGAACCGCGAGCGGCGTGGTTGGCTCATCTTCGCCACTCACGACGTTTCGGAAAGCCCTACTCCCTACGGATGCACTCCGGCATTTTTCGAGGAGGTTGTACAATATGCCGTTTGCTCGGGCGCGCGAATTATGCCTGTAGTAAACGCCCTGCAGGCGCTGCGCACCTCTAGCTCGCAAAGCCGCCTGGAGCAACGTGCTGTGAACCGAGATGGTACCGCTCTCTAAAATAAAATAATAATGAAGTCGTTTATGACTTTCTTTGGCTGCAGCGCATACACCGAGGATGGCCCGATGTACAAAGTCGTGGTTCGAGTGTCTGTTGCGACCGCCTGAGTAAAAATAACTGCTCTTTTCTGTCGCATACCCAATTCAATTTTTCTGCATCGAAACCAGCCCGGCGATGAGCTCGGGCCTGCAGTGCAACGATCCGTACTTCCCGGCTATCGGGAAGGGCATTCAACTGATGGAAGGTCGGGGGTTAGGAGAACATTATGACAAGGCCAACATTTGGCTGCACAAGTCGGTCATTGTTGAAACAACTATTCCTGGTGGTGGCCGCGGGAATCGTGCTGCTGCCCACCGCGATGGCTCAGAGCAATCCGATCGTGACTGAGAACCAGC
>Ga0209117_1000423_pt1 | contig 18418 bp, 16 predicted proteins | sample BlaSpr_A8_OM2_M2_FD_187978 | JGI IMG/M metagenome (GOLD analysis project Ga0209117, IMG submission 187978) | Forest soil microbial communities from Thunder Bay, Ontario, Canada - Black Spruce, Ontario site 2_A8_OM2_M2 (SPAdes) (version 2) | ecosystem: Environmental > Terrestrial > Soil > Boreal...
GAGTTCGAAGCGGGGCACGTTGTTTCCGGAAGTCGAATTGGGATCGACCAGGCCGAGGTTTTTGCCCTTCAATTGGTCGACAGACTTATAAGGGCTGCTCGCCTTTACGAAGAACATCGAGTAGTAGCCGGTTGTGCCATCGCGATTGATGTCGTTGGCGAATGCATCGGTCTTGACGCCGGTCAGACGCGCGCGCGCAAACGACGCTGAACCGTAGCTCGCGATCTGGATATTGCCGGAGCGCTGGCCTTCGATAACAGCAGCGTAGTCATTGGCGATACGCAAGGTGACCTTCACGCCAAGCTCTTTGGACAAATACGCGACAAACGGCGTCCAGCGCTCGGTGACTCCAGAGGCGTTCTCGGCGGGAACTACCGCGAAGGTCAATTCCGGGTATTTGGTTTTCCATTCCTGCGCCGAGGCTGCGGAAGTGGTGAGGACCAGCGCCGCGGCGCCGGCGAGAATTATGCGACGATTGATCATGACGTTCCCTGTCTTGTTGCAACGAAATCGGCCGATTGCAGGCTTGCAACCAGCCGCCTTTACGTACGCGGTACTCAGGCTGCGGCAGCGGTGCCGAGAGCCGGAATTCTTGAGTCGGTGGAATCTTGTGGAGCCCGAGCACCCATTACTTCGTCCGCCTCGAGATCGTAGAGCTCGCGCGCAATACGCTCGGTCAGGCTGGCGGGTGCGCCGTCAAACACGATCCGGCCGGACGCCATGCCGATCAGACGGTCGCAATAGGTCCGTGCCAGATCGAGCGAATGCAGGTTGCAGATCACGGTGATGCCGAAATGCTTGTTGATGCGCAGCAGCGCATCCATCACGATCCGGGTATTGCGGGGATCCAGCGACGCGATCGGCTCGTCGGCGAGGATGATATCGGGCTCCTGAACCAGCGCCCGCGCAATCGCAACGCGTTGCTGCTGGCCGCCGGAGAGCTGGTCGGCGCGTTGCGCCGCGAGCGAGCCCATATCGAATTGCTCCAAAGCCGACATCGCCAGCGCCTTGTCCTCCTCGGGCCAAAGCTGCGTCAGCGAGCGCCAGGATGGGATTTCGGCGAGCCGCCCCATCAAGACGTTGGTCAGAACGTCGAGGCGGCCGACAAGATTGAACTGCTGAAAAATCATGGCCGAGCGCGCGCGCCATTGCCGCAGCTCCTTGCCGCGCAAAGCCGTGACGTCGACGCCTTTGTAGAGAATCCGCCCTTCAGTAGGCGGCGCGAGGCGATTGATCATCCGCAGCAGCGTCGACTTGCCGGCGCCGGACCGGCCGATCACACCGACAAAAGCACCGGGCACAACGGAAAACGATGCATTGTCGACAGCGGCCTTTGTGCCGAAACGGCACGTCAAACCTTCCACCACCAGCATGCAATGCTCCAGAACGCCTAGCCGTCCTATGGCTAACGTCTGGATTCGACAGTTGTGTGACAGTCGCGCTGCAGTGCGATCGCGGTCCACACCCGCGTTGGGTGTCATGCATCTGTCATAACATTGTCATCAAGCCGATCGATGACGTGCAGGCTTCTGGATCAACCCGGATCGCTTGTGGAAATACGCATGGCCGGCAAAATGCTTTCGGTTGAACCGACAATCGATCCATCAGCGAAACTGCACGACAGCAGGCTCGGTGCCTATTGCGAAGTCGGCGCGCGCACGATCCTGCAAGAGGTGACGATGGACGACTATTCCTACGTCGTGAACGATGCGCAGATCACCTATGCGACCATCGGAAAGTTCTGCTCGATTGCGGCGATGACACGGATCAATCCGGGCAACCATCCCATGCACCGGGCTTCGCAGGCGCATTTCACCTATCGCGCCAGCGCCTATTTTCCGGGGGAGAGCGACGAGGCCGAGTTCTTCGAGTGGCGGCGCGGGCATCGCGTCCGCATCGGTCATGATGTCTGGATCGGGCACGGCGCCATCGTGTTGCCGGGCCGCAGCGTCGGCACCGGCGCCGTGGTCGCCGCAGGCGCTATCGTGACCAAGGATGTCCCGGCCTACACCATCGTCGCCGGAAATCCGGCGCGAGCCATTAAGCGTCGGTTTCCGGAAGCGGTTACCAATCGGCTGGCGGGACTTGCGTGGTGGGACTGGGACCATGAGGCCCTGCGCCGCGCCCTGCCCGATTTCCGGCAACTGGCTGTCGAGGAATTTCTCGAAAAATATGAGGCTGCGGCCAATTCCGGTCGCTCGCGCACCCCGCGACGAAGTGCCGTATCGTGATGGACATTTTGATCGAAGGCGGCCGGGCTCTTCTCGGTGGAGAAACTGCTGAAACCTCGCTGCAGATCGCCGGCGGCGAAATCGCCGCGATCGGTTCGGACCATGGCCGCGGTTCATTTGCCATCGATGCACGCGGCCTAAAGGTGCTGCCGGGCATCGTCGATCTGCATGGCGATGCCTTCGAGCGGCAGATGATGCCCCGCCCCGGCGTCGATTTTCCCGTCGATGTGGCGCTGATCGATAGCGACCGGCAGGCCATCGCCAACGGTATCACCACTGTCTTTCACGCCACGACCTGGTCGTGGGAGCCCGGGCTTCGCAGCGGCGACAACGCAAGGCAGTTGCTTGAGGCAATCGAGACCATGAGGCCGCAACTCGCGGCCGACACCCGCTTCCACCTGCGCCATGAGACCTACAACCTCGATGCCGAAGCCGAAATCGGCCAATGGCTGTCGGACCGACGCATAGATCTGTTCGCGTTCAACGACCATATGGATTCCACCGTTGCCAGTCTCGACAAGCCGCAAAAGCGAAGCCGTATGGTCGAACGTACCGGTCTTTCGAGTGACGCGTTCGATGATCTGGTGGAGCGCGTCGTCTCTCGCAGTCATGACGTTCCCGCATCGATCGCGCGGCTGGCGAAAGCTGCGCGAGACGCTAACGTAAAAATGCTCTCGCACGACGATGAAAGCCCTGCCATGCGAAGGGCATTTCGGGCGCAGGGGGTCGGAATCGCCGAATTCCCGGTCAATGAAGAAACCGCACGCGAAGCGGCTGTCGCCGGCGATTTCATCGTATTCGGCGCGCCCAACGTGGTGCGGGGCGGCAGCCATACCGGATGGACCAAGGCGGCCGACATGATCGCCAAGGGCTTATGCTCGATCCTCGCATCCGACTATTACTACCCGGCGCAATTACTGGCCGCGTTCCGCCTTGCCGCCGACGGCGTGCTGCCGCTTCCGAAAGCGTGGGAGTTGATTTCGGCGGCGCCGGCCCGGGCGGCAGGCCTTTCAGATCGCGGCGCTCTGGCTGATGGATATCGCGCCGATATCATCCTCGTCGATGACGAGGTGCCGATGCGGCCACGTATTGTCGCCGTCATCGCCGCGGGGCGTTTGGTTCATCTAACCGAAGCGAGCCGCCTGATCCGTTCATCTCACGCCCCACGCAAGGCGGTTGCAGCCGCGTGAGGCGGCTCTATTCTGCTGATATGGCAAGCTTCCCCCGTTATGCGATCTATTATGTATCCGCGCCCGGCACCCACCTTGATCGCTTCGGCGCACAATTGCTCGGCTATGACGCCTTCAGCGGCGTCGACTTGCCCTTTCCGGACGGCGTCATGCGGGCGGTCCCGGATTGGCGCGATCTGACGCGGGATCCGCGAACATACGGTTTTCATGCCACGCTGAAGGCGCCGCTGTCGCTGGCGCCTGGCAAGACCGAAGCCGAATTGCTTGCGGCCTGCGAAGCGTTCGCCGGGATATCGCGGCCCATTCCGGTCATCAAACCCATCGTCGATTTGATCAGCGGTTTTATCGCGGTGGTGCCAGCCGAACCATCGGCCGAACTTGAACGGCTGGCCGCGGATTGCGTCGGCGCATTCGATTCATTTCGCGCGCCGCTCTCTCCGGAAGATCGTGCACGGCGAAATCCCACTGCCTTGACGCCGAGGCAGCGCGAGCATCTCGACCGCTGGGGATATCCTTATGTCATGGAAGACTTCCGCTTCCACATGACGCTGACGGGCCGGCTTGACGCTGAGCGGCGCGAAGCTGTCCTGACGATGCTGCGAAACCGCTTTTCTCAGATCGGTCTCAAAACGCTCGCGATCGACCGGATCGCCATTTTCCGTCAGGGAAACGCTGAATCACGCTTCCGCGTCCTCAACCACTGGAAACTTCACATCAAGGAGATTTCGGCCGCCCTACGTTGATTTTCTCGCCGATATCGTTATGATCATAACGACCAAAGATTGGGAGGATCACATGACCGAGATCGCAGCCCGGCCCGCGCATGATTTCACTGACCGCACGAAATATGACGCGCTGATGGACGTCGTGCGAAACCGTCTGACGACGCGCGCTTTCGACGTCAGCTACGCGATGCCGCCGGAACATTATGAAATGATCCTGGAGGCCGCGCGGCACGCCCCTTCCGGGGCGAACGCCCAGCCTTGGCACTTTATTGTCGTCACCGACCAGGACTTGAAGAACAAGATCACCGAATACTTTCGGGAAGAGCAGGTCGCGCGGGCCAAACTCAAGATGAAATTCCCGACGCCTGACTATCGCGGCCTGGCGTCCGCTCCAGGTTTTATCGTCGTTGCCAGTGATTTTCGGTGGATCAAGGCCTTTCCGGTCCTGAACGACGGCTCCGAACTCGACAAGATGTACAAGGAGAACGCGGAGCGGATCCTGCTTCAGAGCGTGGCGGCCGCAACCATGTCGGCGCATCTCGCCGCCGCTGCCCTTGGCTATAATGTATGGTGGGTGACGGCGATCGGCCAGCAGAAGGCACAGCAGGCGATGAAGCCGCTACTCGGCATCCCGGAAGAACTGTCCGTCCTGGATATCATGTGTTTCGGGCCGCCGGCCAAGCCGCCATACAAGCGGTGGAAGAAGAGTCTGCCTGACATCAGCAACTGGAACAGGTTCGATGCTTCCCACCTCATGACTGAAGCGCAGATCGATGAATGGGTGACAAGCACGCGCCACAAGGTGATGTATCGAGATGCAGAGAACGTCGACTAAGATCGCGGTGACGGCCGAACCTGTCGAGCCGGTGTACCGGCTGGAAGATCAGGTCGGGTTTCTGCTGCGTCGCGCCTATCAACGCGCGTCATCCAATCTCACCCATCGGATCGGTCCATACGACCTGACGGCGCCGCAATTTGCGACGCTGGCCCGACTCTACGAACGCGGGCCTCTCTCGCAGAACCTGCTTGGCCGCCTCGTCGCCATGGAGCCCGCCAATATCAGGGATGTCGTGCTGCGGCTGAAGAAGCGCCGCCTGGTGACGACCCGGCGCGACCCCGACGACGGAAGGCTGATCCTGGTCGGATTGACAGCTTCCGGACTGTCGCTGGTCCAGGAACTGCTGCCCATCGAGATTGAATGCACCGCCACAACTTTGGCCAAGCTCAACGCCAACGAGAAAAGAATTCTTTACGACCTGCTGGGCCGGCTGGCCGATAGTTGAAAAGAGAATCCTATCGGGATGACCTGAACGCGGTGGGTTCCGCATGGCGGAATGTCCGAGCCAGATCTCCAGGCGCGGTCTCCCGCAGACGAGCGATATTTTCCTTGCCCCAGGTGAAATTAATGTACGATTGCAATTCAGGGCGAGCCATAATCGGCCAGTTCAAAGGGAGATCAAAAAATGCGTGAAGCCGTCATCGTTTCCTATGCGCGCACGGGGCTGGCAAAATCCGGCCGCGGCGGGTTCAATATCACCCCACCGATGTCCATGGCCGCCCACGCCATCAAGCACGCCGTGGGCCGCGCCGGCGTAGACAAGGATTATGTCGAGGATTGCTACCTCGGCAATTGCGCGCATGGCGCGCCCAACATCGGCCGCCAGGCCGCGCTGCTTGCGGGCATGCCGAAGTCGACGGCTGGAGTGTCGGTGAACCGTTTCTGCTCGTCGGGACTGCAGACCATCGCGATGGCGGCCAACAGCATCCGCTCGGACGGCGCCGATTGCATCGTTGCCGGCGGCGTCGAAAGCATCTCGGTCCCCGGAGGCGGCTCGCCGAAGGAATCGATCGATCCAGACCTGTTGAAGGCGGCGCCCGACATCTTCATGGCGATGATTGACACTGCCGATATCGTCGCCGAGCGTTACAAGCTCAGCCGCGAATACCAGGACGAGTACTCGCTGGAATCGCAACGCCGCATGGCCGCAGCCCAGCAAGCCAACAAGTTCAAGGACGAAATCGTCCCGATGAAGACCAAGATGAAGGTGGTCGACAAGGCGACCAAGGCAGAGAGCATCGTCGACTATGTCGTTGATCGCGACGAGTGCAACCGGCCGGACACGACCATGGAAGGTCTCGCCAAGCTCGAACCGGTAAAGGGTCCCGGCAAATACGTCACCGCCGGCAACGCCAGCCAGCTGTCGGATGGCGCTGCAGCCGTCGTCTTGATGGAAGCCAAGGACGCGGAAAAACGCGGCCTTGAGCCGCTCGGCCGCTTTGTCGCCTGGGCGGCGGCGGGGTGCGAGCCGGACGAGATGGGCATCGGTCCGGTCTTCGCTGTGCCGAAGCTGTTGAAGCGCCATGGTCTGACGGTCGACGACATCGATATTTGGGAGCTCAACGAGGCCTTTGCCAGCCAATGCCTCTATTCCCGCGACCAGCTTGGCATCGATCCCGACAAGTACAACGTCAACGGCGGCTCGATCGCCATCGGCCACCCCTTCGGGATGACCGGCGCGCGGCTTACCGGCCACATCCTGCAAGAGGGACGCCGGCGCAAGGCGAAGTGGGGCGTTGTGACAATGTGCATCGGCGGCGGCCAGGGCGGCGCAGGCTTGTTTGAAATCTACAGCTGAGCGTCGGCTCCGTTCGGCACAAGCCGGCACCGAAATCGACGCTTGCAAAATTATCGAGACACCAGCAGCGCGGCGGAGCAATCGCCGCGCTGCTTTTTTGAATAATGCGTTCTGTCCGCGGCGTGAATTACGCGCCGTCTTACCGGCCGTCTCATCCCTCGGAGCGAGAGCTGCATAATTCCGCGGCGGATCGACGAGCGTTGCCCAAATAGACGGCATGAAGAGCGACAGTTTTGAGCCTGACGCTCTAACATCATGGTAATAATAGATTTTTCTGATCCGGTATGTGGCATGCAAGTTGCGTATGACCGGGCAAATGCAGCCAATTCCTGTCCAGTTAAGCGTTCGGAACGTTCGGAAGTCCTTCTACGGCAAGGCCGGCGAGGTACGCGTACTCGACGACCTCAGCTTTAGCATCAACGAGCGCGACTTCGTCAGCATCATCGGGCCCAGCGGCTGCGGCAAGACCACGATTTTCAATGTCATCGCCGGCCTGCTCGAACCTGATTCCGGCAGCATGCATTATCGCGGCGAGGAGATCGAAAGCCTGCGTGGCCGCGTTGGCTACATGATGCAGAAGGATCTGCTTTTTCCCTGGCGCACCGTGCTCGGCAACGTGCTGCTCGGATTGGAAACCCGCGGTGTCGAGCGCGACGAGGCCGAAGGCAAGGCCCGCGAATACCTCAAGGGGTTCGGCTTGGCTGGCTTCGAGAATGCCTATCCGAAAACTTTGTCCGGCGGGATGCGCCAGCGCGTGGCGTTGATCCGCACGCTCATTATGGATCCCGACATCCTGTTGCTCGACGAACCATTTTCCGCGCTGGACTACCAGACCCGCCTCTATCTCGAGGGCGTGCTGAAGGATGCCGTGGAGACCTACCACAAGACCGTCATTCTGGTGACGCATGACATCGACGAGGCGGTCGCGCTGTCGAAGCGCGTCGTCGTGCTCAGCGGGCGTCCCGCCCGTGTGAAAATCGTACACGACATCGATATTTCCGCAGCCTCACCGATCGCGGCCCGCAGCGACAGCCGGTTTTCGGGCTATTTCCACTCGCTCTGCGCCGAGCTCGACATCCAGACCGAGAAGACAGCTTGACCATTACGATGCCTGAAGCAGCCCCCCTGCAAAAGCGGAAGGCGCGCCGCAGCCGACGGCGCGCGACCTTCGACACCACGCTCGGCCGCGCAATGCTCCAAGTGGCGGCTGTCGCGGCCTTCTTCGCGCTGTGGGAGATCGGCGTCCGCGCCGGATGGATCTCTGCCTTTCTGGTGGGATCGCCGACCGGCATTTTCAGCTTTGCCTACAAGATGATCCTCAGCGGTGAGCTGCTATCGGACACATGGTATACTTTGTTCGAAGCGATCCTAGGATTTATCATTGGCACCATTTTCGGATCGTTGCTGGGGCTGGCACTCTGGTACTCGGTGTTTGTGGCGCGGCTGGTCGAACCCTTCATCGTTGCCATCAACAGTGTGCCAAAGATCGCGCTGGCGCCGATCGTCGTTCTCTGGTTCGGCACCGGGCTCGTGTCAAAAGTCGCATTGTCGGTATCGTTGACGGCCATCGTGGCGCTGATCGCCGCCTACCAGGCGGCCAAGGACGCCGACGTCGACCTGCAATCGCTGCTGATCTCGATGGGCGCTGACAAACATCAGGTCTTTTTTAAAGCAGTGGTGCCATCGACGTTGCCGTCGATCATCGCAACGTTCCGCATCAATGTCGGCTTTGGACTGGTCGGCGCCGTGGTGGGCGAATTCATTTCATCGCAGCGCGGGCTTGGCCACCTGATCTACACCGCGTCCAGCCTGTACGATCTCAACACGGTGTGGGTGGGACTGTTCACGCTGATGATCATGGGATTCGTCCTCTATTACGTGATCGACATGATTGAGCGGGCAAGTTTGCCCTGGAAGCAGTCGAGCACCACGCATCAGGTTCAGGTTTAAAATCCAATGTCGAACATACGGAGACGTCAAATGCCATTGCTTACGCGTATTGCCCGCGCCACCGCTTTTATCGCTGTCCTGCTCGCCACGCCGGCGCTTGCCGAAAACAAGAAAGTCACGCTGTCGCAGGCGTTCCAGTCGATGCTGTATCTTCCGCTCTACGTTGCGATCGACGAGGGGTTCTTCACCCAGCAGGGCCTCGACCTCACCAAGGAGACCGCCGGCGCGCCAACCGTCGCGCTCTCTGCCGTCATTTCCGGAAGTGCGCAGTTTTCAATCCACGGACCTGAATGGACCGCGATCGCAGCGTCCAAGGGAGCCCCGGTCAACATCATCGCCAATGTCGTGAATGGCGCTGCGGTGTGGATCGCGACCGCGCCCGACTTCAAGTTTGAGAGCATCAAGGACGTCAAAGGCCAGAAGGTCGTCACCGGCCTGATGCCGACGACCAGCACTTCGCTGTTCATCAAGCTGCTCAAGGAAAACGGCATGGACGCGAAGACCGACGTCGAGATGATCCAGGTTGCGATCGGCAGCGAACCCGGACCGTTTGTCGCCAAACAGGCCGACATCGCGGTCATGTATGAGCCCGGCCTCGATCAGGCTGTCGCCAAGGGCATGAAGGTGGTTCTTGGATTTCCGAAGTCTTACGGTGCCTATGCATTCTCAACCGTGACCGCGCGGAACGATGTCGATCCCGACCTCGCGCAACGCGTGGTCAACGGAATGGAAATGGCGATGCGCTTCATGACCAAGAACGAAGCCAAGACCGTCGAAATCGCCAAGAAGGAATTTCCGACCCTTGATCCGGTCGTGGTCGAGGCCGCCGTGAAGCGTATGCTCAGCGATGGCGTCTATCCCCCGAGCGTGGACATCACCGCGGACGCGCTGAAAGTATCGATGGATACCCAGATCGCACTGGGCAACCTGGCGGCCCAGCCGGACTACAAGGCTTTCGTGGTGAAGAAATTTATTGAGCCAGCCCTCGCGATGAAATAGGACGAAGCGCGCGGCCTCTCAGCCGCGCGCATTCCGGGTCCTATGCGACCTCGGACCTATTTCGCTGGGACTTGCCGACATGACCGATCCAACTGCGCGCTCCGCACCTCATTCTGGCGCGGGGGTCCTCGAGCTTCTGCGCCTGTTCAAAGACGATCAAGCTGCGGCAGACCAATACGCCGCGGCCCGTCTGCAGCAGGCGAAAGCCGTGGAGCCTGTGCTCAGGGCGTTCGAATATCTGCCCCAAGACACCGGGCAGGACACCGGGCGCCGGCCGGGTCCGTTGTCAGGCATCCCCGTGGCGATCAAGGATATCATCGCGACGGCCGACATGCCGACCACGAACGGATCGCCAATCTACCGGGATCACATTCCCACTGCGGACGCTTTTGTGGTCGAGCGGCTGCGCAATCTCGGCGCCACGATATTCGGCAAGACAGTTTCGACAGAATTTGCCTGGCGGCATCCCGGCCCGACGGTAAACCCCTGGAATCCCGGGCACACGCCCGGCGGTTCGTCATCGGGTTCTGCGGCGGCGGTCGCGGCTGGGCTGGTCCCGCTGGCGCTGGGCTCGCAGACGCTTGGCTCGGTCATCAGGCCAGCTGCGTTCAACGGTGTCGTCGGCCTCAAGCCGAGTTTCGGCGCAATCCCTCGCACCGGTGTGCATCCGCTGTCCCCCTCGCTCGATCATGTCGGGTTCTTCGCCCGGCGTGTGGACGATGTGGCCCTTGCTCTGTCGCTGCTTGCCGCTTCGAGCGACGGCGATCCGCATGGCCGACCGATTCCCGGCTTTCAGGTCGATACCGACAAGGGTGTGCAGCCACTGGACAGACCGCGCCTCGGTATCGTGCGTTTCGAAAAATGGTCGAAGGTTGAGCCCGAACAGCAGCGGGCGTTCGAGGCGGCGATCGCAAAATTGCGCGACGCGGGCGCCGTTTTGGAAGAGCTTGAGTTAAGCGAACTCGATTCTACCAACTGGAACGCGATCAATACCATCCTTGCCAGCGAGGCCGCGCTGATTTTCGAGGGTCTCGTCGCGCGTTACCCCGACCGCACCAGCGGCAAACTGAAAGAGCTTGTTCAAGCCGGGAAGACCTGCTCTGCTTTTGGCTATCTCGCCGCCAAAGAGCTGCAGGAAAGACTGCGGTCGCGCTTCACAACTGACATCTGCGGCTTCGACGCTGTGCTGACGCTGCCGGCCTTTGGCGAGGCGCCGGAAGGTCTAGGCTATACCGGCGATGCGGAATATTGTGCGCCGTGGACCTTGCTCGGGGTGCCTGCGGTGACGCTGCCAGTGGGATTTGGCAAAAACCGCCTGCCCCTCGGCGTTCAGATCGTCGGCCCCTATCGCGAAGACCATCGACTGCTCCGCGTATCGAAATGGATCGAGAGCGTATTGAGCTTCGATCCCGGTATTCCGACGATCTGATGGTCTGCGGCTCTACGGGGCTGAATTCTGCCGGACCGATGGCTTGCGTTCGATCGGATGAATGTCGATGGCCCGTAACCGGCCCATCCGCAGCACATCCATCTCAAGCGTGCGATCGATCCGGTCGCGGTCGAGGGTACGGATGAGATCGTCGACGCCGTTGACCTCAACGCCGTCCAGCTTGATCACGACATCGCCCGGCAACAGCCCGGCCTGCGCCGCCGGCCCATCTGGTTCGATCTGCGCCAGCAGGGCACCCATCTTGTTTTCGACACCGGCGACAACCGCGTGCCTTCTCGGGATTGGCGCGGTCTGGCCGGACACGCCGATATAGGCGCGCCTGACATGGCCGTGGCGAATGATCTCGGACAAGACAAATTGCGCGGTATTGCTGGCGACCGCAAAACAAATGCCCTGCGCACCACTGATGATCGCGGTGTTAATGCCGATCACCTCGGCCGCGGACGACACCAGCGGCCCGCCGGAGTTGCCGGGATTGAGCGCGGCGTCGGTCTGAATGACGTCTTCGATGGTCCGGCCGCTGACCGAGCGGATCGAGCGGCCCAGCGCCGACACCACGCCCGCCGTGACGGTCGACTCAAAGCCCAGCGGATTACCGATCGCGACGACCAGCTGGCCGCGGCGCAAACTTCTGGAATTGCCGAGCGAAGCGTAGCGCAAATCGCGCGCGCCGTCGGCGCGCAGCAGCGCCAGATCGGTGTCGGGATCGACGCCGAGTACGCGTGCATCGGTGACAATGCCCTCGATGTCCCGCAGCCTGATCTGCTTCGACGATCCGACCACGTGGCTGTTGGTCAGCACAAGTCCATCGGGAGAGATCACGATTCCGGAGCCTAGCCCGCCGCGCTCGCGCGCGTTCCGTTCCTTCGAGCCTGTTTCAACGCGGACCACGGCGGGCCCGACCCGCTCGGTCACGCCGATCACGGCATTGGAATAGGCGTCGAGCAAGGCTTGATCGTTGGTCGCGGCTTGTTTGGTCGCTTGCGATGAGGGACCCTCATCGAATGTATCCTGGGCAAAATCCAACATGGCGAATTCCTTCGGCTGTCAGATGGGGGCGCCGTTTTACTCTCGCAAGAGCGTCCCGATAGCGGCCGCGAGGGTGACGCGGCGATAGCAAGCGCTATCGGCCGCCAACACGCTCAACCTGACATCCTCGCAAAAATAATACGGCACAGGTGCGCACCCGCGCTTCGATCTGCGAACGCGACGGCAGCGGCAGGCCGCCGAAGATCGCGGCGCGCCGTGGCGCGGAGGCGACCATGCCGAGCAGCATGCCGGCGGCCTCATCGATGTCGTCGAGCGCGATCAATCCGCGCTTCTGCTGCACCCGCAGCCAATCCGCCAGCGCCTCGGCGGTGCGCTGAATAGCGTTGGTATAAAACATCCCGGCGATATCGGAAGACTTGCAGGCGTCCTGCAGCACCATGCGTTGCAGCGCGATCACTTCTTCGTCAAGCGCAAGATCCGCACAGGCCAACAAGGCGGCATAGAGCGCCGCTTCGATGTCGGTGTGATCCGCGGCGTGGAGGTTGACCTCGGAGACGAGGCGGTCGAGGCGGTCCGACACCATGCCTTCGAACAAGGCGGCCTTATTCGGGATCAAACGATATAGCGTCTTGGTGGAAACCCCGGCGCGACGCGCCACCATCTCCATACTTGTCGCAGCATAGCCGCTGCCGGCGAATTCGTGGCGCGCGGCCTCGTAGATGAGCCCGCGGGTTTCGTCGTCGGGGCGGAGTTGCGGGCGACCCCGGCAGCGCCGGTCCTGGGTGATATCGATCTCAGCCATGCTTTTACATGATGCCTGTCATTCCATTGACAGTCCCAATGTAGGGTCTATTTTGGAAAATATCAAGTTTCCTAAATCGGACGGGCCTAGCGACAGCCGTCAGGAGTAACTGCCATGACCCACCAGTCCACCGCAATCGAGGCCGAGCGTCCGGTTCCAATCGGCGACCCCGTCAGGGATCTGCTACCGGGAGGTTCCGATAACACCAGCAGGCGCGAGGCCTCCCAAACTCCTTCAGCTTTTAAAAAACTTAACTTTCGCAAAGTGTTAATGGCTGGCGCGGCGGCGGCGGTGCTTGCCGGCGCCGCGTGGTATGGCTGGGACTACTGGACGGTCGGCCAGTACCTGGTCTCGACCGATGATGCTTACGTGAAGGCCGACAACACTACCGTCGCGCCCAAGGTCTCGGGCTACCTCCATGAGGTGCTGGTCGGCGACAACGAGCGCGTCAGGGCCGGGCAAATATTGGCGCGGATCGACGAACGCGATTTCGGGGTAGCGCTAGACCAGGGCAAAGCCGACGTCGCCGCAGCGCAAGCCGCGATCGCAAGCAAGCAGGCTCAGCTTCAAGTTCAGCAAGCCATGATCGATGCCGCAAAGGCGACTGTCGACGTCGCTCACGCGACGGCGACCTTTGCCGCGCAGGAGAACAAGCGCTACACGGATCTCGCAGCAACCGGTTTTGGCAGCGTGCAGAACGCTCAGCAGGCACAGTCGCGCATCGCCGGTGCCCAGGCTGCGATCCAGCGCGACACGGCCAACCTCGCGTCCGCATTGAAGCAGGTAGATCTGCTCAAGGCCGAGATCGTTCAGGCCAATGCAACGCTGGCGCGCGCACAAGCCCTGCAGAGCCAGGCCCAGCTCAATCTCGAATACACTTCCATCGTCGCGCCGATCGACGGCATCGTCGGCAATCGAACGTTGCGCACCGGCCAGTTCGTGCAGGCCGGCACGCAACTGATGTCGGTGGTGCCGATCACCGGCGCTTACGTGGTGGCAAACTTCAAGGAGACGCAGCTTACCGATGTGCGCAAGGGCCAGGCGGTCGATATCGCCGTCGACATGTTCCCCGGCCAGGTGGTGCATGGTCGCGTCGACAGCATCGCACCGGCAAGCGGCCAGGAATTCGCGCTGCTGCCGCCGGACAATGCCACCGGGAATTTCACCAAGGTGGTGCAGCGCATTCCGGTCAAGATCGCACTCGACGGCGACAGCAACCCGCTCATCGCACTTCGTCCCGGCATGTCGGTGATCCCGACCATCGAAACGCGCGCGTCAACGCCTAACGGCCACGCGGTCGCCGGGTCGCAGCTATCAAACCAGGTTTCCGGAGGGTCGTGCCATGTCAAATCCCGCCCTGTCAGCGATCTCCGCGCCGCTGAGCTCTGGCAGCAGATCTGAGCGCGCTGCGGTCGATCCGAACCGCGCCAGCACTGCCACCTGGATCGCCGTCCTCGCGGCCATGATCGGGTCGTTCATGGCGATCCTGAACATCCAGATCACCAACGCCTCGCTGCTCAACATCGAAGGCGGTATTGGCACTGGCGTCGATAACGGCTCGTGGATTTCGACCTCATACCTGATCGGCGAGATCGTGGTGATCCCCCTCACCGATTATCTTAGCCGGGTGTTCTCATTCCGCCGCTATATGCTCGCGAGTGCTGCCCTGTTTGCGGTCTTCTCGGTCGCGTGCGCCTTCACCCACGATCTGCCGTCCATGATCGCGATGCGCGGATTACAGGGATTCGCCGGCGGCGTGCTGATCCCCATGGCATTCACGCTGGTGCTGACCAAGCTGCCGAAGCCGCAACAGCCGATCGGCCTTGCCGTTTTTGCGCTGTCGGTCACCTTCGCGCCGGCGATCGGACCCACCATCGGCGGCTATCTCACCGAAAATTACGGCTGGCAGACCATTTTCTTCGTCAACGTGCTGCCGACCTTGGTGATGGTAACTGCGCTCTATCTGACGCTGGAGCGGCAGCCGATGCAGTTCAGGCTCCTGAAAGAAGGTGACTGGGCCGGCATCCTCACCATGGCGATCGGACTGTCGGCTTTGCAGACGGTGCTCGAGGAGGGCAACAAGGACGACTGGTTCTCGTCACCCTTCATTCTGCGACTCGCTGTGGTCGCCGCGCTGAGCTTGTCGCTGTTCGTCTGGATCGAACTGACGATCGAAAAACCGCTGATCCGGCTGCGGCTGCTGACGCGACGCAACTTCGGCTTCGGCACCATCGCCATGACGATGCTGGGCTTCGCGCTGTTCGGATCGGTGTACATCCTGCCGGCCTATCTCGGGCAGGCGCAGCACTACAATGCCGAGCAGATCGGCGCGGTGCTGGCGTGGACCGGCCTGCCGCAGCTTGTCCTGATCCCGCTGGTGCCGAGGCTGATGCAGCGCATCGATACGCGCTATATCGCCATCACCGGGCTGATGATCTTCGCCTATAGCTGCTTCATGAACATGACGATGTCGCCCGATTATGCCGGCGACCAGCTCTGGATTCCGAACATCGTGCGCGCGATCGGCCAGGCCATGGTGCTGACCCCGCTGACCTCGGTGACAACAGGCGATCTCGCTCCGCAGGATGCCGCGGCGGCATCGGGTATCAGTAACATGCTGCGCAACCTCGGCGGCGCGATCGGCACCGCGATGCTTGCCACCGTGATCACCAAGCGCGAGCAGTTCCACTCCAACATCATCGGCCAGTCGGTCACGCTCGGCCGCGAGGAAGTGCGCAACCGGATTTCCCAGATGACGGACTTCTTCATGAGCCACGGCATGCCGGATCCGGCGGCAGCCCATCAGCAGGCAATTATCGCGCTCGGCAACGCGGTGAAACGCCAGGCGCTGGTGATGGGCTTCAGCGACACGTTTGCGGTGATCGGCGTCGTGCTGGTGCTTGCCGCCATCGCGGTCGCATTCACGCGCAAGGTGAAGGGAAGCGCGGCTGGAGCGCATTAGAGTGGCGTGACGTTCACTCGAGCAATTCCGGAGAAAGCCGAGACAATTCCGCGCCGACGTCAGATTGTCGCGGCGGATCGGCACCGGCGCGGCCACATGTGAAGGCCGCGCAGCTAGATGCAAACGACAGCACGCGGCCAAGCTCCTCCGAATTGATCTGCGCCAACGCTTGCGTTCCGATCCGCCCGATGGCGCGCAAAGCGAACAGCAGGGCGGCTTGAAAGCTGTCCCCGGCCCCGATGGTGTCCACGACGTCTACGGTGGGCGCCTGGACTTCGACCACGCCCGCTTCCTTGTGCCACGCCTGGGCTCCCTTGATACCGCGCGTGACGACGACCAGGCTCGCGCCCGCCTCGATGATCGACTTCGCCCTTCCCGCATAATCGCTGCCGCCGTACAGAAATTCAAAGTCGACATCCGACATCCGCACGATGTCCGCAATGGCGGCAAATGCATTCATGCGATCGACGTAGGCGGCCTTGTGCCTGACCAGGTTGGGCCTGCAATTCGGATCAAAGGAGATGGTGACGGATCCGCTTGCATCCTCGACCATGGCAAGCGCCTGGGCCGCGCCCTTGTCGTCGGCAAGCGTGGTCGATCCGACATGGATCGCCTGGATTTCATCGAAGGGGATGGAGCCGGGCCGATAGATCCAGTTTCGGGACGCGGTCGCCTCGTCGTAGAAGGCATATTGCGGTTCACCGCCAACGGTGCGGACGAACGCGAGCGTCGTCTGGCGGTCGCTGCGCGTTGCATATCGCAGTTCGACCTGCGAGGCGGAAGCGTGGTCGGCAATCATGCGGCCGAATAGATCGGTCGAGATGCCACCCACGAATCCTGCCGGTGCGCCGAGGCGCGCCATGCCGACGGCGATATTGAGGCAGGAACCTCCAACGACCGGCACGGCCGCGTCCCGCCCATCCATGGATTTGGCGGGCAGGAAATCGATCAGGGCATCTCCGCAACTCAGCAGCATCGGTTTAATTCTTCATGTCGGCGCCGGCGATCAATGCGATCCCTGCATTGCATCGCGGCTTTCCCGGTCCAATTTTCGCATCAGTCCATGGACTTTTCGCTTGGTCCGGTGGAAGTCAGCCATTCCGGGCACCGTCGGCTCGCTCAACCAGCCGATCGCCGACATCGAGGCCATTGCCTCGCCGATCGATTCGTACGCCTTACCGGCGACTGCACCCAGCATGGCGGCTCCGAGCAGGACCGGTTCCTGCGTTTCGGGAACCGCAACGCTCAGGCCCGTGGTATCCGCCATGATCTGGCGGACAAGCGAACTCCTTCCTGCGCCGCCGCCGATGACCATCAAATCGCTGTCGACACCGTGCGACCGAAAAGCCTCGACAACATCCGCAAGGCCGTAAGCGAGGCCGCACAGTCCCGCCACGAACAGCCGCTCCATCGAACCGACGTCGACGTCGAGATCCAACCCTGCGACGACCGCGCGCGAGTCGGGATCGGCAAAGGGTGAGCGGTTGCCGAGGAATTCAGGCAGAACGTGGATGTCTCGGGCAAGCAACGCCGCCTCACCAGGGCTTCCCGAGCGCGAGACGATGCGCCGTTCGAGAAATTCCAGAATTTCCATACCCTCGGCGCGCGCGGTCGCGACGGCCTCGTGATACGCAGGGTGGGACCTTATGAGATGATCGATGGCCGCGCCGGCCGCAGACTGGCCACCTTCGTTGAGCCAGAATCCTGGAACCATCCCCGAAAAATAGGGGCCCCAGACGCCCGGGACGAAACAAGGCTCGGACGTTGTCGCCATGATGCAGGCCGAGGTTCCCATGATGTAAGCAAGGCGACGACAGACATCGACTGACGCGCCCGACTTCCCGCGCCCTCCGATCGTGCCCACGCCTCCGGCGTGAGCGTCGATCAGCGAAGCACCGACGGGCGTCCCCTCGAGCAAACCGAAATCGCGCGCCGCGGATTTGGTCAGCCCGGCGCCCATAGGCGTGCCGGGTGCGACGATCTCATTGCCGATTTTCGCATAGCTGTCCGAGGCGAGATCGCCAAGCCCGATGCGCTGGAAATAGCTGCCGCTCCAGCGCTGTTCGTGGGCCAGGAAATTCCATTTGCAAGCGAGCGTGCAGATCGAACGCGCCGTCGACCCGGTGGCGCGAAACGAGAGATAGTCGGCGAGATCGAAGAAATGACCGGCCGAATTGTAGCTCGACGGCAGGTACCGCTTCAGCCAAAGCAGCTTGGGAATCTCCATTTCGGGCGAGATCGAGCCGCCGACATAACGCAGGACGTCGTCATGCGTGTCGTTGACGAGGCGGGCTTCGGCGATCGCGCGATGGTCCATCCAAACGATGACATTGCGTCGTTGGTCGCCGGACATGCTCGCCGTGAGCGGATTGGCGGCGGCGTCAAGCACCACCAGCGAACAGGTCGCATCGAAACCGATGCCCTTGATCGCGGACGGCGGAAGTGCTGCTTCCGCCATCGCGGCGCGGACCGAATAGGCGCAC
>Ga0209117_1000424_pt1 | contig 18411 bp, 20 predicted proteins | sample BlaSpr_A8_OM2_M2_FD_187978 | JGI IMG/M metagenome (GOLD analysis project Ga0209117, IMG submission 187978) | Forest soil microbial communities from Thunder Bay, Ontario, Canada - Black Spruce, Ontario site 2_A8_OM2_M2 (SPAdes) (version 2) | ecosystem: Environmental > Terrestrial > Soil > Boreal...
CCAGAAGTCGGCCTCGAGCCGGGTGGCTTCCTTGAAGATCACGATCAGCTCTGCCTCGCGGGCCGGCGTGACGTAGAGATCGGCGAGACCCTCCAGGTGATCGCGTCTGCGAAAAACTCGTCATAGTTCATGAGCCGGCCTCCGGAAGCCGTGCGGTATCCAATAGTCCCCGCAACGACCATTTATTACAACTCGCTATCTCGTCATCTGGCTCGTAACACCCCATGGCTTCCTCCTTCGCGAGGTTGCGCCATGAGTTCGCGCAATGCGTCGGCGATGCGATCGCCTGGCGTGTCGGCGTCAAAGGCGCGCACGAATTTGCCTTCAGGGTCCATGACGTAAAGGTAGGAACTGTGGTCCATGACGTAGTCTTCCGCGCCAGGTCCAGTCTTGTGGGCTGCCCAGTAGGCCCCGTATTCCTTGGCGACCGCGGCGATCTGCTGCGGATTTCCAGTGAGGCCGACGATCCGCGGATCGAACGACCGGGTGTATTGTTCCAGCACTTCGCGCGTGTCGCGCTGCAGGTCGACCGTGATGAAGAGCGGCTTTAGCTTGGCGGCGTCGGCACCGAGCTTCTCGAGTGCAGTGGCGATTTCGTTCAGCGTCATCGGGCAGGTATTGGGACAGAAGGTGTACCCGAAATAAACCAGCAGCCATTTGCCGCGATAGGTCTGGTCGGTCACCGTCGTGCCGTCGGGTGCTATGAGAGTGAATGGGCCGCCGATTGTTACGGGCGACGTGGCTGCCCACGACGGCTGGCTCATAATCAGGGCCATGGCGAAGACGATATTGCAGAGGGTCTGCAGACCACGAACCGATTGGCGAATGAGTCCATGCCGGTGATTCATATGGGCCATATAGTACGCCTCCGGAATGCCACCAAAACGCTTTGAGATCCCAAGCCTGCTGCCGGCGGCCGTGCCAAGCTCGGCATCACGGTCTGGGATTGTCTCAGCCCACTCTCGCCATCCCTGGCCAGTCCGACGTTCCATTATCCGGCACCCTGCCACGGCCTGAAGCCCGGAACCCATCTGCGGTGTGCAATGCGAACTGGCGGCGTCCACCGCCGAGAGCGGCCCGCCCGCGGCGTACCTTCGTCCGCGGGCCGACCAGCCAATTTTCGATTTCCCTTATCGCTCAGTTTGTGGTTAAACCTCTGCTGGGTTCCCCTGCGGAAGTTCGCACGAGGGGGATGGCCATGAAACGCCTCACATTGACTGCTGAGTTCTCCGCGATTGTCCTCGCATGGACGATCGCCGTACCTGCGCGGGCCTACGAAGCGGGCGCGGTTGCGGGCGGCGGAAAGATCGACGGCAAGGTCGTCTTTAACGACGCGGTGCCGACGCGGAAGATCATCCCGAACAAGGATGTCGAGGTGTGCGGCGGCATCCGCGAGGAGCCGCTGATCGCGGTTGGGCCCGACAAGGGCGTCCAGAACGCGGTCGTGTACCTGGTCGAGGTGGCCAAGGGAAAAGCATGGCCGGCAGCTGGTAAGACGCCCGAACTCGACAATCGCAAATGCCGTTTCGAGCCTGAGGTTCAGGTGATCCGCGCGGGTCCCCTGGACGTCGTCAACGACGACCCGATACTGCACAACACCCACGGCTATTACGGGAAGCGCACCGCCTTCAACATGGCGTTGCCGAACCAGGGGCAGCGAATCCCCACGGAGCTGACGCGAACAGGCACTGTGCGTATCGACTGCGACGCGCACGGCTGGATGGAAGGTTGGATTTATGTCGTCGACAACCCCTACTACGCGATCACCGGCGCCGATGGCAAGTTCAGCATCACTGACGTGCCGCCCGGGAACTACACCCTAGTAGCGATCCAATCCTTTACCGGCCCCATTCAGCAACCCGTAACTGTTACGGCAGGCAAGCCCACGAATCTGACCATCGAATTGAAGAAGCAATAGGCGACTTGGCCAAGCCGGCGGGTCGCATTCTTATGCAACGTCCGACAAATCTGCGAGGTCCTACAAAAGCGGTCCAGAGAGATCCGTAAAAAGCAAGCGATCCGTCGAGAGGAGATGCCACATGTCTGAGCTTGATCGTGAACGACGTGAGATGGTCGCGGTGCTCCAACGGCCCGGGGTTCGTCCCGATCCCTCGCTCCGGATTACTCGGCGCACTTTCATCCACAAATCGTGTTTGACCGGCGCGGCTACAGTCGCTCAGACTTTCGCCTGGTGGCCGCTGCTCAACACCATCGACGTCGCCCACGCTGCCGAGCAGCCCTTCAAGTTTGCCTGGGTTTCCGACACCCATCTCTATCCGAGGTCTCTCAACACGCGCTTCGTCGAGAAGGTGGTGCGCGCAGCAAACGAGGTCCAGGCCATGAGCCCGCCTGCCGACTTCATGATCTTCGGCGGCGACTTGGCGCAGCTCGGCAAAATCGAGGAACTGGTGCTCGGCAATGAGCTTCTCAAAGAGATAAAGATTCGGAAGGTCTTCATCCCGGGCGAGCACGACTGGTATTTGGACATGGGAAAGAAGTGGGGGGAGCTCTTCGGCCAGCCCAACTGGACTTTCGATCACAAGGGTGTGCGCTTTGTCGGGCTCGACACGGTCAGTCGCGGCCCGGACTACTGGACGGTGAGGAAGATGAGTCCCGAGGAGCGCATGGGCCACATGGCGACCCTCGACGGCAGCGTCGCCGGCCCGTGGGCCGGCGTGGGCCGCGACCAGCTCGACTGGCTGCAGAAGATCCTCGCCGATTGGGATAAATCCAGGCCGGTCGTTATCTTCAGCCATAATCCGCTCTACGAGTACTACCCGCCTTGGAACTTCTGGGTGCGTGATTGGCGCGAAGTCAATGACGTGCTGAAGCCTTATACCAAGGTCACCAACATCCACGGTCATGTCCATCAGGTGCTCTATAACGAGATCGGCACCATGCGGTCGATCGGCATGCTCGCCACCTCCTGGCCTTGGCCCTATGCCCCGGAGGGAGTGCCCAAGCTCACCAAGCCGATGATCCGCGCCGACCCCGGCGATTTCTACGACGGCGTCGGCCGGAGCGAGATCAGCATGAACAATGATCGGATCGAGAACGAGTACATCATGTGGGGCCGTAAGCAGGTCTTCGTTCAGTCGGCGCCGGACTCCTCGCTGAGTCAGCCTGAGATCCTGCGGCCGCGGGTCGCCGACCAGATCGGGCCGTACTAGGGAGGACGGCTATGACAACCAGAACTACATTCCTGTTCGCTCTTTGCATCGCTTCGCTCGTTGGCCTGCTGGCCGCGATTGCGGTTCTCGTCGGCCCTGCCAATGCGAATAAGGACCCGGTAACACCCCAACAGTTGCAAGCTTACGAGGAAGCCTTCATGGAGCAGGTCAAAAAGGGCGACCTCTTGTTCCACGGCGATGCCGCGACCGCGAAACAGATGAACGCGATACTCTCCAACACGGGAATGGCCTGCGCGATGTGCCATCCCTTTGCCTCCGACACGCATCCGCACGCGTTCCCGAAGTATCAGGTGAGCATGAACAAGTTCGCGACGCTTCGCGACATGATCAACTGGTGTATCGAGAAACCCAACCAGGGCGAGAAGATCGATTCTGATTCGGACGCGATGAAGGCCCTCGAGGCGTACATCTATTGGTCGAACACCGGCTCGGTGTTGGTCCCGGGCAAGTATTAGTTCTGTTCCTGTGCGACACGGAGTGAAAGGTCCCAGTACCTGCTTTCGCTGACGGGCCGCTCGAGGCCCGCCCGCGCGGTGATCCTCGTTGGAATAGAGGTCCCATCGATGTCAGCAGCGGTGCTTGAGGCCGCGTCGACGGCGGAGAGGGCGTGCAATGGCAGAAACGTTGCATGGCAGGTTTACCGGCATCGACTTGGATGAACTGGTCGATCGGCGGGTGGTGCTGACGTGGCTTTATTGGGGGATGTTCTGGCTCATAGTCACCCCCTCGGTCGGCGTGGCGCTATCGGGCCTCTTCAATTATCCCGATTATCTCGGCACTAATAATCTAGGGTTGACGTTCGGCCGCCTCCGACCGGTCCACGTTAACGGCGTCATCTTCGGCGCTTTTTCGACCCTGTTCATCGGCGAATGCTATTACTTGGTGCCGCGCCTATGCGGCGTTCGGGTGGTCTGGGGAGAGTGGGGCGTTACGCTGGCATGGGTGTGGAGCCTCGCCCTCTTGGCCGGGCTCATCTCGCTGCCTTTCGGCTACAATCACGGGCTCGAAGCTGGCGAGCTCCCGCTGTTTGCCGAAATTCCTCTCTTTATCGTAGTAGCCGCGGCAACTGCGCAATTCATCGCAACCATCGCGCAGCGCCTCGAGCCAGCGCTGTATGTAGCGCTCTGGTACCTCATCGCCGCCTTCATATGGACGACGATGAACCTCGTTCTGGGCAGCGTGATCCTGCCTTACACGATTTCAGGCATCAACAGCGCGGCCTTCCACGGTCTCTACATTCACTACATCGTCGGCCTGTGGATCACGCCGGCAGGCTATGTGCTGATCTATTACTTCCTCCCGCTCAGCGTGCAGAATCCGCTCTACGCCCATAAGCTCTCGCTGGTCGGCTTCTGGTCCCTCGCGCTGTTCTATCCCTTCGTCGGCATCCATCATTATCTCTACAGCCCAATCGCCGACTGGGCCGAGACGCTGGCGATCGTCACCTCCATGCTGTTGATCATTCCGGTGTGGACGGTGCTCGTGAACTTCTTCGGCACCGTGAAGGGCCGGTGGGACGGTTTCGGGAAGAATCTCCCGGCGAAGTTCCTGATCACGGGCTCGATCATGTACCTGTTGGGCTGTTTCCAGGGCTCGGTCGAGGCGCTGCGCTCCATCCAGCAGCCGACCCATTTCTCGGACTTCGTCATCTCGCATTCGCACCTCACGGTGTTCGGGACATTCGTCGTCTGGGCGATGGGTGGTCTGATTTATCTCTGGCCGCGGCTATGGGGACGCGAGCTGTGGTCATTCACGCTCGGCAACTGGTCATTCTGGCTGATCACCGTCGGCATTTCGACCATGGGCCTGGTGTTGACTGCCGCCGGTCTGCAGCAAGGCTTCGAGTGGATGAATGGTACCGAGTGGGTCGACACCGTGGTGCGGATGAAGGGCTATTGGCTGGTGCGGACTCTCTCTGGCATCAGCATGGACATTGGGATGTCTCTGCTCGTCATCAATCTAATGATGACAGCGCTGACTAGGCCGGGCGAGGCGAGGGAACCGATGCCGAGACCCGGGGCGGCCCCGGTTCCCGCCGGAGGGCCGGCCCAATGAACGCGCGTTTTGTCGCCCTGGTGGCTGGTGTCTTCTTCTTCTTCCTCGCCGTCGCCACTCAAGGCATTCTACCCTTCGTCGAACCGTCAGCGCGCACCAACCGGGTGACCGCGGTCGTCCGCACCGATTTGGGCCAGCTCAAATGGATGTTGACCGAGGCCACAGATTATACGCCGCTGCAGGAGCTCGGCCGCCGCGAGTATCTTCTCGAGGGTTGCTGGTATTGCCATTCCCAGTATGTGCGGCCGGTGACGGGCGAGACGCGCCGCTGGGGCCCGGTGAGCGAGGCCGGCGAGTACGCCTACGACGTGCCGCACCTGTTCGGCACCCGGCGTATCGGACCGGATTTGACGCGGGTCGGACTTAAATACAGCGACGAGTGGCATCTCGCCCATTTCTGGAATCCGCGGCAGCTCTCCCCGGATTCGATCATGTCGCCCTATCGGGGGCTGTTCGAGGCGCCCGAGGAGCCGGTCAAGATCGTCGATGATGGATCCGGCAATCGTGCTCTGGAAAAAACGCCGGTTACCCAAAGGCTTTTCGACTTCGCGAGCAAGGAGCAGGCCAAGCTCACACCAAACACCGATGGACTGCTGTTCGTCCCGATGCAGGCGCGCGGCAAGTTCCCGGTCGTCCTGACACCGAACAAGGAATACACCGGCGACACGGTCAAGATCGCCGCCGAAACGGAAGAGCTCCAAGGTCTGATCGCTTATGTCCAGAAGCTCGGTATGAACCGTGGCAAGTGGCGCGACCTGTTCGAGCCGCAGGAGCTCGAGGTCACGGACGCCACCCTACCGCGTTCGAACGAATGGATCGCCTACGGCAAGGAGGTCTACGAGCGGCGGTGCCTGGGCTGCCACGGGGCCAAAGGCGACGGCAACGGGCCGGCCGCGACCTTCATCTTCAATCAGCGCCCGCGAAATTTCACCTTGGGCGTGTTCAAGTTCAGGTTGACCCAAAAGCCGGTGCCGACCGATGGCGACCTGCTGCGGACGATCACCCGTGGCGTGCGCGGCACCGCGATGCCGGCCTGGTATGAGCTGCCCCTGACGGATCGTCTCGCCGTCATCCAGTACATCAAGTATGAGCTGGCAGTAGACCGCTCCGATCCGGCGAAGCCTTATGCTTATTTCAACGAGGAGCCTCCCGGCGCGCCCTTGTACATCGGACGGCCCCCGGCTTCCTCTCAGGACGTCGTCGCTCACGGCAAGGAGGTGTGGCAAAGTGCGAAGTGCTGGGAGTGCCATGGCAACACCGGCAAGGGCGACGGCGAGAAGGCTGCGGGGCTGAAGGACGATTTCGGCTTCCCGAGCCGGCCCGCCGACCTCACCAGCGGCCAGTTTAAGTCAGGTCCGGCGGTGGGGGACATCTTCAGGACCATGAGCACCGGATTGAGCGGCACGCCAATGCCGACTTACAGGGACTCGTTGCCGGAGCAGGACCGCTGGGCCCTTGCCTACTACGTCCTCTCGCTCTCCGCCTTCAAGGACCCACTCACTGGAGAGCCGCTGCCGATCTCGGCCGCGGATCGTGCGGCGCTCAACAATCCAAAGCTGGAGGCGGGCTCCCCGGACGACGCCTATGTTCCGAGTGGGGGCACGACGCATCGCGCCGCGGCATCCGGCGCGACGCTGGCTGCCACCCCCCAGAAAGAAGAGTGAGTCATGACCGATTTTGAGGTGATCGGACCCTACGTGGTCGCCTTGCTGATGAGCATCGGTGCGCTGTGCATTTTCGTGTGGGGCGTGCTCTCGGGCGCCTTCAGCGGCACGGATGAGGCGGCCATCAGATTCTATCGCATGGAGGTGGAAAATGACCGAATCGACGCGCCCATCGAGCACAAGCACATCGAGCAAGCCGACGAGTGACAGCTCGTCCCACGAGATGGAGGAATATGCAGGTGGCTACATCAAGGCGTGGCACGGGCATATACCGGCGTGGCTGTTGGTCGTCTACGCGGTGCTTTTCATCTGGGCGCTCTTTTATCTTTACAACTATTGGGGCGGGCTGGGGCCGGGACGGATCGGTTAGGGGTGACGGTCGCGAACGGGAGTTGGCGGTCCGACTGATCAGGAAGAGGTGGCAGAAATGCTGATAGCCAGGATCATTTTCGCGGTCGCGGCCTTAAACCTGATCTTCTTGATCTCCGAACTCACCATGAACGTGGTCCGGGTTTACTTCGGCTGAACAGGAGAGAGCATGCTGCCGAATGCGGTTTTCTCGCTCGCCAATGCGAGCCCGGAGCAAGCCATCGGCTTCTTCGGCTTCGCGATATTCACGATCGGCTTCTTCGTCTGGGTGGCTTACCTCGTGCGAATGAAGTAGCGATAACGGAGCAGCGCCACCCGGCACAATCAGCTCGGGCGGTTTGGCAGGATAATCTGCCATGGCCTACTATCTTATGCTCTTCGCGGCGGGCTTTGCCGGCAGCTTTCATTGCATCGGCATGTGCGGCGGCTTTGCCTGCGCGCTCGGCCGCGACCCGCATGGGCACGCTGCGACCGTCCTGCGCCACCTGCTCTACAACACAGGCCGATTGACGACCTACTGCTTTCTGGGCGGGCTCGCGGGCGCGCTGGGCCAGGTGATATGCACGCCGCAGGGAATGACGGTCTCGCTCGTGGGTGGCCCCCTCGACGCCGCGCAGCGAATTCTCGCGATTGTCGCGGGGTTGCTCATGATCGGCATGGCGCTGCAGTTCTTCGGCCTGCTGCAGGGCTTTCATCGCCTTGCGAGCGGTTTCGGCAGCAGCGCGTTTGCCATGTCCCTGCGCAGCCTGCTGACGGCACGCGGCCGCGCTGCACCGCTCGCCTTTGGGGTGTTCAACGGCTTCCTGCCGTGTCCCCTGGTCTATGCCTTCGTCGCCGAGGCGACGAGCACCGCCGGAGCGCTTCCCGGCTTTCTCACCATGGCGTCGTTTGGATTGGGGACCTTCCCCGCCATGTTGATGATGGGCGGTGTTGGCCAGGTTCTTGCGCCGGCGTGGCGGCAACGTGGCGTGTGGTTGGCTGGCAGCTGCATTCTGCTGCTCGGCCTGATCACCCTCAGCCGTGGCATCCTGCCGATCGCCGCGCATATTGCACATGGTTGGCCGGGAGGACATCCCGCATGACAGACGATCGCTTGTGCCGCCATTGCTTGCTGACCATCGGGCGGCGCGCGATGCGGCGCACTGTGAACGGCGAGAATTGTGCGTTCTGCTGCTATGGCTGCTGTATCGCCTTTCAGGTGAGGAGCGGGAAGAGTGAAGAGTGGGAGGCGGCCTGGCTCTTGATCCGCCTCGGCGTGGGCGGCTTTCTCTCCATGAACATCATGTTGTTCAGCCTCCTGCTGTATACAGGTGCCTTCACCGGTGTCGATGCAAGGCTGCTTCCTTGGGTTCACCTCCTGCTCTGGATCTTCGCGACGCCAGCTTTAGTCATTCTCGGCGGACCATTCCTTCGCGAGACCTGGCTCGATGGCGTTCAGGGGCGCTTGAGGTCCTCGGCGCTCATCGTTGTCGGCGTCGGTGCCGCCTACATTTATTCGGCTTTTGCCGTCATCGAGCGCGGCACGCATGTCTACTTCGATACAGCCACCATGGTGTTGATGCTGTTCACCGTAGGCCGTTATCTGGAGGCGGCTGGCCGCGCCAGGGCGGCGCGCGACCTCGAACCTCTTTTGGCGGCGGAAAGCGCGTGCGCCACCGTGGTCAACGGCGGGGCGGAGACCCGCCGCGCGGTGCGAGACGTCAAGGCCCGCATGCTGGTTCGGGTCCGGCCGGGGGAGCGCATTCCGGTCGACGGCGTGGTGACCGAGGGGGAATCCCACACCGATGAAGCCGTGATCACCGGAGAAAGCCGGCAAGTTGCAAAAAGCGTCGGTTCGCCCGTGATCGCCGGCAGCATCAATCTCGATGGTCCGCTCCTGATCCAAAGCAGTGGCGCGGGAACCACAACCCGTTGGGCACAGATTTGCCGATCAGTTCGGGACGCGCTGGTCCGGCGCAGCCCGACCCAGCGCATTGCCGACCGCGTGGTCGGCGCCTCCGTGCCTGTCGTTCTGGCCCTCGGCGGGCTGACGATGCTTTATTGGGCGCAGTGGCTGCCTCTCGAGCGGGCATTGCTGTTTGGTCTTGCGGTGCTGGTGGTTGCTTGTCCTTGCGCGGTGGGACTCGCCGCGCCGCTCGCGACCTCGCTCGGCATCGGGCGGTTGGCACGCTGCGGCTGCCTGGTCCGCGACCCCGGCGTGCTCGAGGCCCTCGCGCGCACGCGGCTGCTCGCCTTCGACAAAACCGGCACGCTCACGTCGGGTAGAGCACATGTCGTTGGAATCGAGACGGATGGCGCAGGGACTGACGAGGTGCTCGCACGCGCTGCCGGGTTGGAGCGCTATTCCGAACATGGCTTTGGGCACGCCATCACGACGGCGGCCGCAGTGCGTGGCCTCGACCCGGTGGTTACAGGTGACGTCCGGATCCTGCCCGGCCGCGGCATCCGAGGGAATGCAGACGGGAAAGCTGTGGTGGCTGGGAACGGAGCGCTAATGAGCGAACTGGGCTGGTCAGTCGCGCCCGCTCTGAGCGAGCATGGGCGGTCGCTGGAAGCCGATGGTTATTCGGTTATCTATATCGGTTGGGGCGAGCAGGTGCGGGCCGCGCTGGCGCTCGATGATTCGGTTCTTCCCGAGGCGCGGTCGACGGTCGAAGCACTTCGCAGCCGCGGGTTGCACGTGCTGCTGCTGAGCGGAGACCTTGCACATGCGACGCAGCGGGTTGCCGTCGCGGCCGGGATCCAGGATGCACAATCTGGCTTGTCCCCCGAGGCCAAGCGGGCTGCCCTGCGTCAACTGCGCCAAAGGTACAACGTGGTTGCGATGGTCGGCGACGGCCTCAATGACGGGCCGGTGCTCGCCGACGCGGATATCGGTATTGCCGTCGGTTCCGCGACCGACCTCGCCCGCGAAACTGCCGCGTTGGTCTTGCCTCGGGATGGGTTGTGGATGCTGCCATGGGTCGTCGATGTGGCCCGCGCGGTTCGTATGACGATCCTCACCAACCTGATGTGGGCGTTCGGCTATAATTGCATCGCCGTGACCCTGGCGATGCTCGGATGGCTGCAGCCTGTGCTGGCGGCCGCAGTCATGGCCGGATCGAGCATCATCGTCGTATTGAACTCGCTGCGGCTGGAGCGACTGCCGAATCCCGTTCCGTCGGCGGCCCCGGATCAATCGGCGGCGGTTGAGAGCGCTCCTACCATGCACACGTCCAGCCTGCCGATTATCGCCGGCCAGGCGATTCCCTGAACGCCACCCATCAGCCGAACACGTCGCGGGTAAAGGCGTCGTACCAGCCTTCCGCTTCACGCGCAGCACGGCGGCGCATCTCGGAGCTTTCGTCCACTTTACTGATAGACGCATGCGCGGTTCTGATCGTCCCGGCGAGAGGCTTGTAGCTGATGGCGTTGCTCCATGCGTCGTCTGGGGCGAGAAACGTGTAACAAGAGTTGAACAGATGCGGCGTGCTACGCGAGGATCCTGTCAGTACCGACGCGAGGGCGAAGGCGCACGCCTTAGCTTGGCTGTTCGCGGAAAAGGCGGATTTCGGCATATCGCCGGCGATGATCGCATCGCCCACGAGATGGATGCTGGGTTGCAGCGTCGACTCGAACGTGACCGGATCAACCGGACACCACCCCGATCGATCAGCGAGACCCATCTGCTGCGCGAGATGCCCGGCCTTTTGCGCAGGGATGACGTTGGCGACCGCAGCCTTGAACGTCTCTTCTGCCGTTATCACGGATCGGGCCTTAACGTCGACCGCCTTGACCCCGCCGGTGAATTCGGCCGGGAGCCATTCTATCATTCCCGGGTAATGGCGCTGCCAGGCGTCCTGGAACAGGTCCTGCCCCGTGAATGTGCTCTTTGCGTCGAGCACAAGGATCTTCGACCGTGGCTTATGCCGCTGGAAATAGGACGCAACCAGGGACGCACGCTCGTACGGGGCGGGCGGGCAGCGGAATGGATCTGGAGGAACGACCAGCACGAAAACACCACCGTCCTCCATACTTTGCAATTGTTTGCGCAGCAGCTTGGTTTGTGCCCCCGCCTTCCATGCATGGGGCATGATCTGCATCGCCGCCGCGTCATAGCCGTCGATGGCACGGTCTTGGAAAGCGATACCAGGAGCCAATACGACGCGGTCGTAGGACAGCTTTGCGCCGCTGCTCAGGCCGACAATCTTCGCCACCGGATCAATCATCGCCGCGGAATCGTGGACGACGGCGATGCCGTATTGCCGCCTCAGGGTCTCATAGCCGTGGGTGAGCGATTCGAAAGAGCGAAGCCCGGCGAGATAGAGGTTGCTGAAGAAGCACGTCGAGTAAAGTCCGCTCGGCTCGACGAGTGTCACTTCGACCGGTGCGGTGCCAGCGGCCAAATATCGGGCCACCGTCGCGCCGCCCACCCCGCCGCCGATCACGGCAACTTTCGCCTTGGCCTGAGAACGCGCCCTTCGCGGACGGAGCGCTGTCAGCACCGCTGCTCCCGTCAGGCCGCCGAACTCGCGACGCGTCCAGGACTTCATGGGGGCTCGGCCTTCTTTCCCTGCGCGGCAAGAAAACGTGCCACGGCTGCGATCTCCTCGTCGCTGAGCGACAGGGCGATGGCTTGCATTATATGGCTTGGTCGCTCGCCCAATCGGTACGCGAGCATCGCGCGAATGAGCCGGTCTTCACCCAAGCCAATGATGGACGGAATGCTTCTGTCGCCCCCGTCCAGGCGATGGCAGGAGGCGCACACTGCTGCGATTTGCCCGCCCTGATCGTTGGCGGCCGCCGCGCGTGCTGGAGCGGCAAGAAGAATCGGGCTCGCGGCTATCGCCAGCATGAGCGAACGCCCAAGAATTTTAGAAGTACTGAATCCCGCGCGGCATGCGGGCAACATTTTGCGTTTCGACCGCCAGCCGCGCCAGGCACCGACGAGCACCGCGACGCCTGGTCGTCGCGCCGTCATCACCCGACCAGGAGATCGTGTCTCAACGCGAAGACGCGGCCACCATCCTCTTTCCAGACGAAGTCAAGCCGACCACTCGTTGTCGCGCGGAGGTAGAACTCAAAATAGGGATTGGCAGCCACGGCCTCATTCAGGTCGACGCTGAATACCACCTCGTCGTGGTAGCGGCAGACAAATTGGTTGATGATCTTGCGCGGAATCACCTCGCCGTTGCTGTCACGGCGCAGTCCCGTTTCCATTTGATGTTCGATCAGGGTCTTGATCTGAATAATCTCGCCCTTCGCTGCGGTGCGGGGCACTTGCACGCGTGGTGTCGGGGTGGACATTTTCCGCCTCCTTCCTACGTCAGGCGCACCCGTTGGTAGCAACCTCGACCCAGGTTCTGGTCATCAGAAGCGTACCGTCATTCATCTCGGCGACCGCCAGAACATCTTGCGGTTGGGCCAGGCGGATGCGTGTCGACACCCGGGGTTCGCTGCGCTGCGGAACGAAATGAAAGGTCGCGACAGTGATGAGCGGATTACGCGGCGCCAGCACACGAACATCCCGCACATGATCGGCTTCAGTCATGGGGCTGTCGATCACGAGCGTAAGCGGCACGGTGTAGCCGTTCGCGAACACCCGCGGCATCGCAAGGTGAAGGCGATCCGACTCCGTCGGAGTTTTTCCAGTCAGATGCTTGATCAGCTCCGCCGCATCATCGCTGGCGTTCGGCGGTGAGGCAAGAGTGACACCCGCCATGCCGGCGCCCCCCGCAACAGCGGCGGTCAATACGGCCCGGCGCGTAAGGCCGGCTGCCCTGGTCTCCTCAACCACGCCACCCTCCCTGCGCCAGTAAGGCGATAGACTGGCAGACGCCTCAAGAAAACGATCTGATTTGTTAGTCTTTAAAGTTATCCTACCTCGGACGACCTCACAAGACGCAGTGGCCGTTGTAGCCGCGTGGCGGTGCCCGGCTTCTTCGGTTCTCGAGGCATCTCGGACGCTGATCCTATCGACGCGGATCGGGCTTGGCTGCTCCGGGGGCAGTCCTGTCGCGACCTCCGATCGGCTCAGAACTCCATGTCGTCATGGTGGGGGCCGTGGCCATGCCCCGGTAGAGGTGGAGGCGGCGGTTTCGGCAGTTCGGCAACCATCGCCTCGGTCGTGATCAGCAGACCGGCGACCGACGCCGCATCCTGCAGCGCGGTGCGTACCACCTTGGTCGGATCGATGATGCCTTTCTGGATCAGGTTGCCGTACTCGCCGGCCTGCGCGTCATAGCCGAACGCGTACTGCTCTTTCTCCAGGATCTTGCCGACCACGATCGAGCCGTCCTTGCCAGCATTGAGCGCGATCTGGCGCGCCGGCCAGGAGAGCGCCTTCTTGACAATCTCGATTCCGGTCTTCTGGTCTCTGTTGGCCGCAGTCAGCTTGCCGAGCGCCTTGGTCGCGCGCAAGAGCGCGACCCCGCCGCCCGGCAGGATGCCTTCCTCGACCGCGGCGCGGGTCGCATGGATTGCGTCGTCGACGCGATCCACGCGGTCCCTTACCTCGACCTCGGTCGCGCCGCCGACGTGGATCACCGCGACGCCGCCGGCAAGTTTGGCGAGGCGTTCTTGCAGCTTCTCACGATCGTAGTCCGAGGTGGTCTCCTCGATCTCGGCCTTAATCTGAGCGATGCGCGCTTCGATGTCGGCCTTCTTGCCGGCGCCGCCGACGATGGTCGTGTTATCTTTCTCGATCGAAACCTTCTTGGCGCGGCCCAGCATGTTGAGCTGGACGCTTTCCAGCTTGACGCCGAGATCCTCGGAAATCGCCGTGCCCCCGGTCAGGATGGCGATGTCCTGCAGCGTGGCCTTGCGACGGTCACCGAAGCCCGGCGCCTTCACCGCTGCCACCATCAGGCCACCGCGCAGTTTGTTGACGACGAGGGTTGCAAGCGCCTCGCCCTCGACGTCGTCAGCAATGATGAGCAGCGGCTTACCCGTCTTCACCACCGCTTCGAGCAGCGGCAGCAATTCTTGCAGGACTGAGAGCTTCTTTTCGTAAATCAGGACATAGGGATCCTCGAGCTCGACCGTCATCTTGTCGGCGTTGGTGATGAAGTAAGGGGAGATGTAACCACGGTCGAACTGCATGCCCTTGACCACCTCGAGCTTGGTCTCGATCGACTTCGCTTCCTCGACTGTGATTGCGCCTTCGTTGCCGACCTTCTTCATCGCCTCGGCGAGAAAACGGCCGATCTCCTGGTCACCGTTCGCCGAGATCGTGCCGACCTGAGCGATCTCCTCGTTCGAGGTGACCGCCTTGGAGTTCGCCTTCAGATGATCGACCACCGCTTTGACAGCGAGGTCCACGCCGCGTTTGAGGTCCATCGGGTTCATGCCGGCAGCGATCGCCTTTACGCCTTCATGAACGATGGACGCGGCCAACACAGTTGCGGTGGTGGTGCCGTCACCGGCAGCGTAGGAGGTCTTCAACGCCACCTCGCGCACCATCTGCGCCCCCATGTTCTCGAATTTGTCCTCGAACTCAATCTCCTTGGCGACGGTGACGCCGTCCTTGGTGATACGGGGCGCGCCGAATCCCTTGTCCAACACAACGTTGCGACCCTTCGGGCCGAGCGTGACCTTCACCGCAGCGGCGAGGATGTCGATGCCGCGCAGCATCTTTGCACGGGCCTCGACAGAGAATTTGACGTCCTTGGCTGACATGGATGCTTCTCCCACGTGTCCAGTTGGCGCAAACCCGTCCGCGCAGCGACATCTTGATGAAGCGGGCTCGGTGCCCGCGGCCCTATCGCTGCGCCTCGTCGTGGCGATAGGGCCGCGCGGAATACCATTCCTCGCCCTTCCAACCCGTGAACAGCATAATGTAGACCGCAATAACTGAGAGGACCAGCCCGAGCGGCACGACCGGTTTCTCACCGGCGAAGAGCGGCGATTGAAGAAGGCGGATTGGGAGTCGGAAGAAACTCTGCTAAACAAAACGGCCCGCCGCAGCGAGCCGTTTGCTAGTTAGCGTTGCGGACCTCTTTGTTGGCCGCCACTCTGCTGGCCGCCCTGGTTTGGATTTTGCGTCTGTTGGCCAGGCGTCTGATTCGGATTCTGGCCGGACTTAGCGCCCTGTCGATTCTGCTGACCATACTTGTTGGGATCGCTCTGTTTGTCATCACGTCTCCTCAATGGTCGGGAACATATGACAACTAAGCATACGGTGGTTCGTTCCGGCAAATTAAAAAGAAAGCCGTTCAATTCAAATGTGGCAGGCCACTTGCTAATTATCGCGACCTTTGCCTTCAGTTACCCTCGCGTATCGAGCGATACGCCAAGCTTCGCAGCTTTCACGCCTGTCGCACCCGGCGTGCGCTTCAACGCCTTAGCGATCTTTTTAACGCCGATTTTCTGCTTTGCTAGCGACTTCAATTCGCGAACGTCATTCTTAGTCCATTCGCGTCTTACAATTTTCTTCTTCGTCTTTTTAGCCATGTCGGCTCTTGTTGTTGAGCCCGGCTTTTAACACATCAAATTTCAATAGCAACGCGCCGTCCCTCGAGCGATTTCATTACGCCCGCACGAGAGCGGTTGCTTGACCTTAGCACACCGAAGCTAGTCAACGACTTGCTTTGATCTTCGCTCGCTCTGCGATTGTCATCCATGCTTTGGCCATGGCAATTATGGCTTCGCGATACGCGGGAACAGAAGTTCGCTCCAGCAGTGCCGCACACTCGTCAACGTGGCGCTTGCATTCTTCGATCGTTTTTTCTGGCACCATGTTCATTGAAATGGTCATGCGCGTCCCAGCAATTGTCTGATTAGTTTTTACCACACCGCGCTAATTGCACAAATACGACCGCTGCATCTCCTTTCATATTTTAGGACCATCACCCATGACTTCAAAGAGACAAGCCGCGCTTGTTTGATGCGGACGACGTTGCCAAAGCCGAGGCCGATCATTTCATGAATAGAGATTGCACACCGATGTTCGTCCTCAAGGATGAGCGTTGGCATCGTCCGAGCATTTGGACGGACTTCCGCTCGCCCGAATGCATATTCGATATAACCACGGCTTGACGTAGCTGCCTGCCCACATCCCGCGCCCGGCGTGCTCGGCTTCACGCTGCGCATCGTCGTACTTTCGTTTTGAATATTGCGGCCAGTCCAAGGCGAGGCCATTGCGCACGAGCCATTCCCCGAGGTCAGCGCCACCGACCAAGCACGTCGCTACGGTGCGGCCGTACCGATCCAGCGAGATCGGCAGGCAGTGGACCGGCCGCCTTGAAATGAAGGCATCCAGATCGTTCGCCGCCTTCGCTCCGCACTGATACTGCAAGCTGTCCACGCCGCGACAAAGCTGGCTACTTTCCGGCGCATCGACTCCCCAAAGGCGAACGCGCGTTCCGTGGATTTCCAGCGTGTCGCCATCGATGACGCTGGCCTGCCCGGTAAAATCACCGGCAAGCGCAACTTGTATCGACCCGAGGACTATCGCCGCAAGCACCGCTCCGATCTTGAAGAGGTCGTGGATCGCTCCTCGATTTTCGGGGACGCTGTAGAGATTGCGCATTGACCGAAGGTTTAGGGCCTTAAGGGCATTCGTGGCATCAAATCCTAGTAGCCCCAACAACATCGTGTACCGTCCATTCCAAAGGAAACGCGGCAAGGAGAATGTTCGCCTAGGGGAGCGCCCTACAAACCCGGTCACCGCTCCGGGGAAGCTGACGCAGCGCGATCACCGAGCCCAGCGGGTAGACAACAGGAGAAATAGCGCCCGGTCCCCCATGTACTTGGCCGCTGGTCGGGTGCCTTCAAACCCGCCCATAATCGTGGTCCCGTAGCGGTCACAGACCCGCCATTCCCACTTGGTCGGGCTTCGCTTGTTAATCAACACTTCCAACACGGCCCGGTCCGCATCCCCAGTTGCGTACCATCAAGATACGTACGGGCCCTGAGGCGTCTGTTCGCTTTTAGACTCTCAGATATAATTTGATGAATATGAGGTGTTTGCAACACTGCGTGTCCACCGACACCTTCCGGACCTGTCAAGCCATCGTAATCGAAGTTACCGACCGTCCGATTGGGCAAGCCACAGGTCCCACTTGAGAACCCGCTGCACCACGCTCGTGCCGATGCCGAGCTTCCGGCCGATCTTGAGGATGCCGTAACCCTCAGACCTCAACTCCAGTATTCGCGCCTCCACCGTCGGCGTGACCCGGCGGCGTCCCAGCTTCGTTCCCTTGGCTCTGGCACGTGCGAGGCCAGCGTTAACTCGCTCGCGAATGATCCCCCGCTCGAACTCAGCGAATACGCCGAGCATTTGAAACATCGCTTTGCCCGCGGTCGTGGTCGTGTCGAGGCCCTGCTGGTGAAGGAACAGACCGCCCCCCTTTTCATGAAGGCCCTGGAGAATACTGAGCAGGTCGGTGAGCGAACGACCGAGCCGATCCACTGACCATGTCGCGACCATGTCGAACTCTTTCGCGTTCACCGCTTTCATCATGGCGTCAAGGCCAGGACGTTGATCCCTGCCCTTGGCGCCGCTGATCCCAGCATCCTCGTAAACTTCGACTATCTTCCAGCCAGAGCGATCAGCTACCGCTTCCAATTCTCTGCGCTGATTTTCGGTGTCTTGCTTCGACGTGCTGACACGAATGTAGAGTGCAACGCGCTTCATGATGATCTCGCTGCCGAAGATCACCTGTGCCACAATAGTCGCGATGCAAAAGATTGCCTTTGATTTCGCACGCTTATTACGATCGCTTGCGCAGGGGTTTTTGGTATGGGCACGAGGATGCCAACCTCGCACGGTCAACAAATGCAAAGGGGCCGAACTCGGGCGGTGTCGCTCAACAAGGCGACGTCCGCTCTGCCCTAATGAGCGGACGTCGCGCAGTCCGATCGCCACGTCCGAAAAGTGCCAACAACGGACATCGGAAAAGTGAGCTAGCTGGCCTAGCCCAGTGCAGCGCTGATCGTGTTAACTAGGTCGTCTTCCGTGAACGGCTTCAAAATAATTCGCAAGTCGTTGAACTCTTTCAGGACGTCGAGATCACTATAGCCGGTGATGAGGATGACTGGCAAAGTTGGCCGCATCGCGCAGATCACCTTCGCAAGCTCGCCGCCGCTCATTTCCGGCATGGCGAAGTCCGCGAGAACGAGATCTATTTCCTGATTGCTTGCGAGCACTCGGA
>Ga0209117_1000425_pt1 | contig 18263 bp, 13 predicted proteins | sample BlaSpr_A8_OM2_M2_FD_187978 | JGI IMG/M metagenome (GOLD analysis project Ga0209117, IMG submission 187978) | Forest soil microbial communities from Thunder Bay, Ontario, Canada - Black Spruce, Ontario site 2_A8_OM2_M2 (SPAdes) (version 2) | ecosystem: Environmental > Terrestrial > Soil > Boreal...
GCCAACGGCTACGGGAGATATCTTGCAGAAGAGGATTTGTAGCCCCTGCCTGGTATTCGACTGGATTTTTCGCGGGTGAGAGGTTTTTGCGTAGCACAGGACCCAAAGTCAAGATTTGAAAGACATTGGGCAGCCTTATCTGACCTAGATCGGACCTGCGGATTCAAGCCGCTGTTTCTCGGGATAAACAAGCATAGTGGATGATCCCCGACCGGGGAAAACAAAGCCCAGTACAGGAACGCTCTTTCATATTGGGGTTAGCCTCTTCGAACAAGACCGGCTAAGGGTGAATGTCCTCTCTCCTAAGGGTGAGTGGCTTTTTAGTCCGACTAGCCTCCTCACTGCCCGTCCACGCAGCTCTCACTGTGTTCACTTCACGAACTTTGCTCCGATCCGGTAGAAATGCAACCAATTTGTTCGGCAGGATCATCCAGGTATCCGAGAATCTCTCGGCATTCAAGAACAGGACCGCGGAAGTGTTGCGCGGCGATTTCGGCAGTTCCTTCGCGGTTTCGACTTCAATCGCCAATGGTTCCCGCGCGCGCTTCATGAACTCAGGCCCCGCCATCTTCTCAAGCGTGGGATCCAGTCTGTGTACACGCACTGACGTTAATTCGATAGTGCCCCGGTAGGCCGAATCGTCTTCGCTGGAGACCCGGGGTTGCTGTTTCTCTTCCGCGGCACGCGGGGAGTCTGGCGCCCACGACTCGTTGGAACAGGCGGCCATCGACAGGCAGGCAAGCAAAGTGAGCCCAAGAAAAACGCGCACTCCTTTGGTCAACTCTACCGTTCCGCCTACTGCGCTGAACATGCTCGCGGACTCAACGTGAAAACTCGATGTCATCCACATAAATCTCTCCTTGAGTCGGGTAAAAGAACGTGATTCGTACCGTGTCGATGTTGTTCAGGGTCACTCCTGAGTTGTTCATAATGAACGAGTGCAGCGGGACCCGAATTGTTGTCATCACATTCTGCAGTGGCGGTGTACACCACCCGATGTGGTTGTACGGTTTGGGTATCGCTCCGAATTGGCTGGCAAATGTAGCTTTGGTGTGCCCGCCGCCCACGAGCGTGATCATGAAGTCCTGGTTGCCTGAAGCCGGATTGCTGGCCGAGTTTGTCTGCGCCACCCGGAATGACAGAACTTCGAACGACGACGCATCGCGTTGTCCTGCGGGCAGTGTGTAGGTAACAGTTCCTCCACTTGCCGACCAGTCGACCTGAATTGCTTGCGTTTGGTGGACCGAAGGTGAAGCAACCGAGGCCACTGTGGCGCCGCCCGCCGCTACAGCACCTGCGCCGGAGCCATTTTCGAATTTCGAATTATTTTTTTCGTGCCGAATCGGATAGATCTTGTGCCCGGCAAAAGAGGGGAAAGCAAGCCGCCCGCGGAACATATCGTCATAGACAGTCTCATTATTCAGTTGTGCACGTTCATAGGCAGTGAGGTAGGCCTCACCCAGGCGCTGCTGATCGGCGGCAGGGATGTAGTCGTCCCGTCCGGCGGCGCCGTCGTCTCCATCCGCAGCCCAGATCGTATTAAAGAAGTTGTGACTTGCTCCGTAGACGTAGATGCCACTCTTGGTGGTTGCGTCAGCCGGCACCAAAGCGCTCCCCGCACGGTCATAGATACGCTGGCCGGTCAGTGTGCAAACGTCACCATCGGCTGCAGGAAGAATGACGAAATATGGAACGCTGGGCAGTACGTATGATTGACCATCCACCGGCGCTATAGAAGATACGGACCCAATCGAAAATGGATTTACATTCGCCAGGTTCCGGACGTAAGCGCCCACTGATGCTTCACCTCCGCGCGAGTGTCCTGACACGGAGATCTTGGTCATGTCCACATGTCCCGCAAAACGGCCGGAAAAGAAGTCAGGATATGACGTAAACTTGGTCGTATCGTTCATGTGCGACCACAACTCGAGGTGCTTCAAAATAAGGTCGCTTCGTTCCGGAATGAGTTGTGGAACGTTACCTGTTAGATCGTACGCGTCAATAGATACCGCGATGATGCCATTGCTTGCCAGCCGGTCGAGCAATCCCATGTAGCCCATGTGGTTCTGAGTCCGGTTCGGACAACCCGTGTGAACAGCATCGTAGGAAGCCAAACCATCGAATCCGGGAGTGACACACGAAGAATGGTTGCCGTGTTCGATTATGAATATGGGATGCGCGCCTGGGGCAACCGGTGTCCCCGACCCAGCCATGGTTGCTGGATAACGGACCACTGCCCGCAAATCGACATTCGTCCGGCTTCCAAGCGTCGCAAAGAAATCATCCTGAGTATAGGCATCTTGGCCGATCGGAATTGGCCCGAGCGTATATGGATCATCCGCCACGCTGAAGCCGATCTGGTCTGAACCGTCAAGAAAATCCTCACCGTCGTTATATTGAGCATCGGTTACGTAGGTGGCCGCACTTGCTGCGGGCACAGAGCCAAAGTCAACGACTACATCGTAATCACCAACCGGAAGTGGAGCGTTCCAAATTATTACGTCGGTGCCGTTCACGCAGCCGGCTTTCACAGGATGAATCTCAATTCCGCCGGAGACATCGACCAGGGCATTCGAGGCCGCCCAACCGGCTACATCTTTGTGATTAACCACGTAATATGCGGCGTACGTTCCGCCGAGATGGCCGGCGGGAACGTACGTTGGATCTACCGCACCCCACACTGGGTCATTCGTCGTGGCAAAAGAGTCCGCGAATTCAAAATATGGAGAGCCACCGAGCGGCCGTCCGGCAATATCCATCGTTGGACCACCTACTGGATAGCGCAGGTACAGGATGAAGCCGGTTTCCGCAAGATAGGAGATAATGTCATGCCTGCTGACTTTGTATTGCACAGCGCCAGCCGCCTGTGGCCGGTGAGCGATGATGTCGTAGGCTCCTCTGTGCTGTTTGTCCTGGTCCCATGCCTTGAGGGTGAAGCGCCCGTCGTCCCCCACTCGAACCGTTTTTGGCGAAGCTGCCGACCGCTCGCCCGTCAGATCGACAATGGGGTCTCCGACAAACCATGACCTCTGATTCTGAACCACCGAGATCTCCAGCGTCTCTCCCGGCGTAAAGTTTCTTCCGCTTACGTACATGTCGTGCCTGGACGTCAGATCGCTGTTTAACAGGCAGCCCTTCTGGTCTGAAGCGAAGACCATCGGACTCTTTCTCTGCTTGACCGGCAAGTGAATGACGGATTGCGCCTCTCCCGTCTTTAATTTCATCGGCGTAACTCTTCCCGTTGAGTCCCCCTCTACCTCGTACAGTGAAACCGTGAGCGACTTGCCTTGCAGCGAGCGCTCAGCCTCATCAAAGTCACGGAAAACATAAGGCCGATTTTCCATCTTCGGAATCTCCGAGCAGCCCACGACCCCGGATTGATACCACAACACCACGGGCGGAATATTTCCATCCCGATCAGTGGTTGACCGGGCGAAGCTCACCACCTCTTCCAACGAACGGGCCGGTTCGTTGCCCACCACGACGCGAAATTCATAAGTGGTGTTTGGCTTCATCTTGCGCGCGCCGATCTGCAGAGAAGAGCCGGCTTCCAGCGCTTCGATCGGACGACCGCCGGCATCAGTGGCATATCCACCGGCAGACCGCCGGCTATGCCAACATCCTGAGCACCCGGGCAGAGACAGTGTGAGGGCCAGCACAATGGCGAGGCGCATATACAGTTCTCCAGCTACCGCATTTTTGTGCAAAGTAGACTTGCACGGTCTTGATATCCGATTTAGCCACAACGGTCGCGATACTCACTCAGCTATCGTATCCAACTTCAACAGGAATCCGCGATGCGCTTTCTCTAATTCAGCGGAAGACTTCCTCGATTGCATCTGCGCCAGATACGGGCCAAGTTCGGCACCCTTTGCACCCAACGCATCAACTGTCTCCTTGAACACGGGTCCGAGGCTGTGGAGCAGATGGGCATAGGCGTCGTCCTTGGTTTTTCTTGAGTCCCAATGCCGGATGAAGTTTCCCGATTCCTTGACCAGGTATGCGGAACCTTTTTCGTTCGGAAGCTTGGGATGCTCTTCGTAAATCCTCTCCTGCCAGCGCACCATTTGCAGGATGTCCCCGGTGTCGCCCTGAGCCTTTTGCAGCATGGTTTCGAGCGAGTCGAGGCTGTTCAGCAACGTCAAGTGCGCGTCCAGAACACTTGTCAGATCCTTCCTGGAATCCGACCTGAGCGCGCTCCGGAATGCTGTCAGAGCGCTCTTAACTTTGAATGCGTCCCTGGATTTGTCCTGATAAAGCAGCCGCTCTGAGTGCTTACCGAGACTCTCCGAGCTCTTGCGCAGAAACTCCAGATACTGGGACTCGCTTACCTTGCGCATGCGGAGCAAAGCTCGGACCCGCTCACGTTCCTCTTCCGTTCCCGGCAACCGAAAGCCAACCGCCATGCGAGTAATTACCGCCCGATGCTGCTCCAGATTGTGTCGAATAACAGTACTTAAGGGAGCGCCGCGTGGCGAGAGCGTGAAACCGTTTACGATGCGATCATTAACTACATCTTCGAAAGTCACCGTAACCGGTTCGCCTTCTTTAAGCGGCTGGCTGACATAATCAATACCGATCCAGCGGTTCTCGCCAGGCGCCATATTCGGCAGGGTGAACGTGCCTTTGCCTGGGATTGGCACAGGCTCGCTGCCCGTCGCCGGATTGCCGATCACGCGGAGTGCGCTTCCTTCGATCTTCCGCAGCACTCCTTCGGGTATTTCGTAGTGGATCTTGAAATCGCGCGCCCGAAGTTCCGCGTTGTGTATCAGGGCATAAAAGGAAAGCTTCCCACCTTGCTCCGACATCGGTGGGAGATCCATGTTGATCTGGGCCTTGTTGTTGTCCAGCACAATCAACGGGTCGCTGACACCCGGTGCCCGGCCCAGAAGTTCTGGAAAATATGGGTCGGTGGTCGAAGAAATTTCGACAGCCATGCAGATATGCTGGGACCGCGTCAGCGGCAAGTTCCACTGGAAGCCTGCCCCATCCGCCATGACCTGGACGGTATCTGCTGCCGCGAAAGTCAGAGTTGGTTGTGTTCCTGCGCCGGCATCCACATAATTGCTGCCCAAGCCATAATCGGCATACAAGAAGCGGGCCGACACCGTGACGTCCGGCGATCCAGCCGCCGCCGCGGCTTTGCGATGAACTCTGGTAAAGGCGAAGTTGGCTACCGCGTCTTGCGCGACTTCGTGCTTGGGCTGGTCATTGGCGTTGAATCCGCCCGACGTATTGGTCAGTCGGTTCCAGACATCACTTACAGTCCACCAAACATTTGTCGAAGGCTCTTCACCATTGTCGTGAGAAGCGGCGCTGCTGGTCCAGTCGCGTACATAGAAATCTGCATCTGCCGGGATCGCAGTCTCGGTAAAGAAGATCGGGTCCTGCTGCACAGTGCCCCGCCCGATGGACTGACCGGTGAAGACGCCGTAAAACGTCTTGCCCAGGGCAGTGAGTCCTTCGTAGTCGCCCCACAAAAATCCGTTCCTGAAAGTGCCGGCAGTAAACGTACTCGGATCCTCGGCCTGCAGGATTTGGTCTGTCCATGTAGCGCCGTTATCGAACGATCTCGCCAGATGATGCCGGAAAATGGTATTAGCGCCGGAATCGTCGAAGTCGATGTAGAGAACTCCGACTGCCCCATTGCCGGCCACCGCGATTTCCGGATAAGCCGAGTGGTGCGTGCCATCAGTCACCCGCACCGGTGCGCTGAACGAGGTTCCTTGAGTGGTGGACCGCGCTACAAAAATCTGGCCGAAGCCGGAGGCGTCACGGTTGGTGAACACGGCATAAACATCGCCGGAATTCGGGTCGGTGGCGATCCAGCCATCACTGCTTCGTGCACGGCCGACGTTGCCCTTGGCCGTATTGCCGAAATTGTTCGTGAACCAGGTGGTAACAGCTGTTGCACCGTGTACCGATACGCCCGATGTGCCGCCGTTTGCAGTCCATGTTGCACCGCAGTCGTCCGAGCGGCGGACAAAAAAATGCGCGGTTTCGAAATTCGCGTCGACCGCGCCCTCACGCGTCTTATAAATAATGTAGGCCTTGCCGTCCGGGGCCAGCGCAATGCGGGTTGTACGGTTAGGGAACGTGGAGTTGTCGCCCGCCGCAATACTGGTCATGGCTGCTCCACCGTTGGTTGAGTTCGCGACATTCGATTGAAAGTTCGCCGCTGAGGTGTTCAGCCACGGGGAATAGAGGCGATTCACGCATGCGCTGAGCGCCGCGCGATCAAGCATGAGGTGGGGCTGGTCGTCGCCGTAAGAGCCGCCGACGGTAAGAGGGTCATCTGCGCCGGCCGTCTGCCGATAGATAAAGTCCGTCGCTGGAAAAAATCCCAACTCAGCTACAAACAGATTACCGGCGGCATCGAAATCGATCTTCTGGTCTCCCGGGCCACCCAAGGTGGCAGTGGGCGCCCCGATTTGAGTGATTTTGTGCCAACTGAAACCTCCGTCTCGCGACTTCCACACTGGAGCGCTGGTCGCCGCTCCCCACGGTTCTGAGAAGGTCACAATGACGATTTCCATCGGGTTCAGCGGATTAACCGCGATGCTGGGCTCGCTGTCTTCCAGGTTCGCGGGATCATTCGTGTCGTTTGCGATATCTACAATGCGCGCCTGACTCCAGCCGCATACGCACCCCGTCACCGCTAACAGGAAAGCGGCGAGCAGTCGTGAGAGGGCCACTTTAGAAGCGATCGTCGAGTTTTTCATCTTGCCTCCCGGAAGACTGCTGAGTTGATCGTTCGCACGTTCAAAAGTGCGCGATCGATGATCCCCGGCCGGAGCGTCGGATCCGGTACTGCAAAAGCAATCTGCCCGCCGGCATACTCGTACAACTTGAGCTGGGTGGGCCGCCGCTCTGTTTTGTTCTGGACCGTAACGTAGCGGACTCTCTCCGGCTCACCCAGTGCGGCAGTCAGCCGTTCCAGCGTCAGGTCGGGATTGAGCAATTGCAGTGAAGAATCCGTTATGGCAGCGTGATAGGAATCGTCCTCTGGAAACGGAATCGCTTCGACGCGCAAAGGGCGGGGCGGCGCCTCTGAGATCGCGCTGAATTCCGGTTTGAACTGGGCTTGCAATTTGGTCAATGCTTCGTTGAGCTGCGAAGCCCGCTTCTCCGCTGCCTGCTTTGTGTCAAAAGGAGTTGATCCCACAATTCGAGCGCTGAAGACTGCAATCTCACGTTCCTTCAGTGCATTCCACGCCGGCATACTGCGCAGTCCGGCGGCAAAATCTTTTCCGAACACTGCCTGGTTGCTTAGGATTTTTACGATGGCCAGTTCAGGCGTCTGACCCGATGCGCCAGTTAGACCGCCCAGCCAGGCAGCGAATAGAAACGATAGCCACCTCATGATTTTCATCGTCATTGAGTTGCCCGCTTTCTCGGATATATCTTGCACGGTTTACAGTTAGGCACACGCACGTCGAACACGAAGCCATTCCCCATCGCTACCCGTTTGCCCGGTACTAGCGGCTTTAAGACCCCATTGACTTCGATCGTCGCTTTCGTACCGGGCCGGGCCGTTTCTGGCACATGAAGGTGAATCGGCTGGAGTACAGTTTCGCCGGGTTCCAGCACTCGGCTTTTTACGCCCAGCAGAAGAGCCTTGCGGTTCGGCCTAGGGTTGGGTGGCAAGGGAGGAGCCAGCACCTCCCAACCACGAGGCAATTTTTCGCGGTTGATTAGCGCTTCATATTCGACCGGGACGTCAAAGTGGTTGGTGATAGCGACCATCAGAAGCCGGTCGCCCGCAACTGCGTCCACGGTTTCAAAATTGCGGCCGCCGATGTTGCTGCTGAGCTGGATTTGCGTAGTGAGTGGCCGATCGTCAGGATGCAACACCACCGCTCCCACGCACCAGTGATGTTCTCCCCAGATGTTCGTACCTGTAGGGACCGTCCAGGAGAAGCTGACCGGGGTGTCCCCAGCCGGGAGATTGACGGTTTGCTGTCCGATGAGAACCGCGACGGGGTTCGGAAACTCCAGCGAAATCCGGGGATCGGTGTAGTAGGCGCGTACGACGGCGCCATTTTTGGTCGCATTAGCGTCGTTGTGGACGACAACGTTGAGAGTGACTGTGCTCCCACCCACCAGTGTTAGCGGAACCGTCGAAATGTCCGGGCTGACCCAAAACGCGTGCGACCACCCAGATCCTGTCCAAACCGCGGACGGCTCGGTGCCGGAGTCTCCGGGGTAGTCCTTGATCCAGAGAGCCCGGCAGCCAGAGTCTTTGATCAGGGCTAGGGCGGCCGGCAGGTTCTCTTCATTGTTGGGGATGATCTCGGAGGCGGGCGGCGAAAATCCGCCCACGCCGCCGGTCGTGGGCCGCATCTCCGGTGTGAACGCCGCCATCCGGTATTGACTCCAGAAATAATCAGTGGCTTCTCCAGAAGATGTGTACCAGATGTTTTCGCCGTAGGTTTCGCCATGCACCGCCGCGATCTTGGCGATGCTGTCTTGGGCGACGTAGGCCAAGGTCTGCTCGCCGGGCGGATCGCCGGTGGTATACGCCCATGGCCGCAGAAACAGTTCCGAGTAGGTGTGATAAGTGAGCATGGCACGAGGATTATGCCGCGCGGCAATGAAGTCACGGAACGCTGCGGTTTCGGGCTCGCTAAATGGCGCTGTGCCGCGGTAGGTATCGTCATTGGTGTTCGGAGAAGATCCGCTATTCAGTCCCCACTGGTATCCGTAGTTCCGATTCAGGTCGACGCCAAACGTGCCGTCGCCGTTATTGCGGCGATTCTTCCTCCAGTAGCGGTAGCCGTTGGGATCGGCCGTATAGGCGTAGCCATCCGGGTTCAGTACCGGAATGATCCAGATCTGCAGGTTGTTCATGCAGGCTTGCAAGCCGGGATCGGTAGCGTAGTTTGTGAGCAGATACTCAGCAAGACGCAGCGGCATTTCTGCCGCCAGCCATTCCCGCGCATGATGCACGCCGACAAACACCACGTCGCCCTTCGCAGGATCGTCCACGCCCGGGTTCGTCGAGATCTTGATACCCTGGATCACGCGACCTTCGATCGAGGTTCCGATGATAAACATCTGCGAGAGTGCTGCGTGAGTGGTGGCCAGATTCGACAAGTCACTGAGAAGTGAAGCCGGCGTGTGGTACTGCGTGAAGTCGATCTGCGCCAGAACATGCTGCGCGGAGCAAAGGCACAGGGCAAGTCCGTAGAGCAATATTCTCTTATTCATCGGATCACACCTGGGGGATCGGCCAGAATTTCCACTTCGAATCCCGCTGCCTTCAATTCATCAATGCTGTCGTCGAATGCGCCGCCCAGAATGACGTAGCCCTTTTCTGATTTTGTAGTGTCATAAATGTCGACACGCAGCCCGCCCACTTCGGCTACCTGCTCCAGCCGAGAGATTGCGATGCGGACCTGGCGGTGACGCGGCTCGCGGCGGCCCAGTTCTTCCACCAAAAATCCAAGCCGCTCGAGGAGTTGCAGTTGCGTCAGCGTGGCGCGCACTACCCAGTACTCGCGCTCGCGCAAGACGACGGTTGCTCCGGCCTTTACGAGATCTTCTTCGGTGTCCTTCTTCCTGATCACCATGACCAAGCGAGTCAGGACGTCCTCTCGATTCACACGGACGGGCTCATATCCGTGCCGGCGTAGCAGCTGGTTGATCTCCTCATTGCCGTAGTAGTAGAACGAGCGGGAGCGGATGAGCGCGGGCTTGACTTTCAGTTGCTGCTCAATCAGTCCGGCCTCGATTGAGTCCTCAACATCGATCCGGTAAAACGACCGGCCCTTGTCGTTGGGTTGCGGGTAGTCCTGCGACGACTGTCCGGAGGACGTGCCTTCCAGGCTGAGCAGGGTCGACAAACAGATGAGAAATACAAGCCCAGAACGCAGCAATTGATTTCGTGCAGAAGTCCTGTTGTTCACCGAGCCACTCCTTGGGGGAAGAGCCGACTGGTAGAAATGCACTGCGATAGGGAAGGACCCCACCCTAGTCCAAGGGAGGATTTGTGTCAAGTGGAAATTGTTGCTGGAAATTGTTGCCTTGTCGTTAGCACATGATATGTCCGGTTGAGATAGCACGTGATCTGTCCGCTTTTCGGGCGGCGAGGCCGCAGTGGAGCGGGCAATGAAAGTACAGGAAGTGATTTTGCGAGCCATGGCGAAAAGGATCACGTGGTGGCAAGCCGCCGAGATCATCGGCATTAGCGATCGACAGATGCGGCGCTGGCGCGAGCGCTATGAGGAATTTGGCTACGACGGTCTGTTCGACCGGCGGCAGGGCAAACCCTCGCCGAAACGGGTGCCGGTGGCGCTGGTGGAGCAGGTGCTGGGACTCTACCGCGATCGGTATTTCGATCTGAACGTGCGCCATTTTCACGAGAAGCTGCACCGCGAACATGGGGTCGATCTCAGCTACAGCTGGGTCAAGCTGGCGTTGCAAGGGGCGGGGCTGGTGACGCGGGGACGCAAGCGAGGCGTGCATCGCAAGCGGCGTCCGCGGCGTCCTCTGCCCGGGATGTTGTTGCACATCGACGGCTCTCATCACCGTTGGTTTCAGGATGAGCGCTGGTATGACCTGATCGTCATCTTGGACGACGCCACCAGCGAGATCTACTACGCGCAGTTGGTGGATGAGGAATCGACGGCCACGGTGATGGCGGCGCTGCGCGCGGTGGTCGAGCGCAAAGGGTTGTTCTGCGCGTTGTACAGTGATCGGGGCAGCCATTTCTGGCTCACTCCGAAGGTGGGCGGCCAGGTGGATCGACACGATAGCGGCGCTAGAAAACCACAAGGAGGTCGCAAACGCCTCCAAGGAAAAAAGTTTGACCCCCGAACAGGTTGGTCAGCCCAGCTCCAAATAGGTTACTGACTGCCTGCAAGAATGCCGCTTGTCGGTTCAATACCGCCGACTGGCGCGGTTTCGCGTCCTTCCACATCACATCGAGCCGGTTTTGGACATTTCCCTCTTCGTCTACAGTCAGGAAGAAAGCGGCATACAAAAGAACGAAGCCCACGGCGGCAGTGAATCCATGGATGATCCGAGACGGCATTGAATCGACAATCTATCAAATGGCACCTCGGCGGTCCAAAACATTCAAGGCGGCCAGGCGATTCCCAGCGTTCTAGAAATATATCTAGGAATCGTACAACTATCGCGAATAGGTTTGGCTGCGATTCTCGTTCTATGTACTGAGGGTCACGGATTCTCTCTGGAGTGGGGAAACGGGACACAATCCGAAGACTCCAGACGACGTCACTCATGGGATTGCTCTGACGGAGGAGCTTGCCGGGCCTCCTGCTGCTCACGGGTGGGAACGGTGGGCGGAACTCGCCGCGGGTGGATGGTCTTTTTTCCCGAAGGCGGGCTGCGAAACATCAGCGAGGCAAGCAAGGCGGTGCATGACAAGCTGATCTCGCCACTGTCTCCGCAAGACTTCGTACTGGAGCCCGGAGGCACGATGCTGACCCGAAGAACTCCCTGTCCGGAGACTACCCAGCTTCCATGGCAAACTTCAGAATGCCGGAGTCGTTCGTGACACCCGAGGAAGGCAAGGGAGATCCGATGCCAGTGCTCAAGACCAGTGTGAAACCAACGCCGGCCCGCGTCACCGGGATCGGTTTCTTCGACCGCTGGCACAACCAGACCGGTGTAACGCCGAACGTATTCGAGCTTCAAACGGTCTTGAAGATCGAATGGATGTAGACCGAATCGAGGTAGGACCGGGGAGATGGGAGGGTCAACACCGCGGTTGATTTCCAATCGATTCTGCTGGGGGCCTTCTGGACAGTGTTTCTGGCGGAGTTGGTGGGGAGACAAGTCGCTGTGTACATTGACCCCGCTGGCTCTGCGCTATCGTCTCAGAGTGCTGAATGGCGCTTTTGCCACGGCTGGACTTCAGCTCAGGGACCGTTTGCCGCAGCGGGCTCTGCAGTTGATGGTCTCAGCTTCGCGCTGCCTGACTACTTCTCGCCGGGTTCTGGGAACAGGAGTTTGGATCAAGGGATTTTTGGTTCCGGCCTTGCAAACTTATGTCACGAGTGAGAGGTGCGGAGATGATCCTGAGCGCACGAATGCATGGGTTCTGTTTGATAGCATTGCTGGTCCTCTCTCTGTCGTGCCGCGGAGATGAACCAAAGATCAACCAACGTTTCCCGATCCACGACGGCGGGCAGCTTTCGCCTCCCTTGGTCGATCCCGTGGGGGAATGCGCGCAAGCAGTACACGTGAAGGGGTTCGTTCCCCACTCGATCGTGCGTCTGTTCGTGAACGGGACGCCAGTGGGAATCCAAAACCCGCGTTTTTCGGAAACGGACTTTTCGGTATCGCCGCCCCTAAACCTCGGAGACGTGCTAACCGCGACGCAGGAAGTGCTGGGTTTCACAAGCTCGGCAACGAATCCTCCGATAATCGTGGGACCCTATCCTCCGACGCTGAATAAGCCGCACGTGGTGGAGCCGATGTATGCGTGCGGGCGAGTCGTGGACGTGGACAACTTGAACCCCGGAACGGTGCTCGACGTCTTCCGGAACGGGGACCCGACGGCGATCGGCGAGGCAAATGTCACCGACCCGGGCGCGGCTGTTTTGACAGCCAGCCTGAATCAGGGCGATCAAGTGACAGCCATACAGACGGCATGCCCGGACAATCCTGCAAAGAAAAAGGTGAGCCTGACATCCGACCCGCAACCGGTGCAGGCCGACCCGAGCCCAATGGTGCCGCCGACGCCGTGGCCCTATCCGCGGGGTGCCGACACAATCGTGCTGGACGGGTTGTACATCGGATCGTTCGACCAGGTCCTCGACAACGGTACGGAGGTGTCGAACGGTTTTTCAAACGCTTCGGCGAACAAATTTCTTATCAATCCGCCGGCAAGCTCGAGCTCGAGCATTCAGGGGTCGCAGAAGTTGTGCACAACGAGCGGACCGGGGCCGGCGGTGGGGCCGTCATCAACGCTAGGCGCGCCCACGATTGTGCCACCGCTTTGCGAGGGGCAGCCCTACGTGACGGTGGCGAACACATATCCCAACGCTATCATAGTGCTCTTCCGGAATGGAGCGATCGCCGGGATGGCGGGAGGAGACCTGGGAAATGTCACCATGGCGCTCGGAGGGGGAGCGATATGGGCGCTGGGCGACGAAGCTCAGGTCGTGCAATACGTGGGAAGCGTCATCAGCCCGCGGTCGGCGCCGGCCTTTGCGAACTGCGCCAAGCAAAACGTGATCACGCAGCACAACGACAACAGTCGATCGGGAGCGAACCTGGCGGAGACGATCTTGAAGCCCTCGAATGTAAATTTCTCATCATTCACAAGGCTGTTCTCGCGGCAGGTGGAAGGAGATATCGTGGGACAGCCGCTTTATGTGCGGTCCGTGCATACCGCGACCCAGGGAGTGAAGAATCTGTTTTTCGTGACGACATCGAAAAACAATGTTTACGCATTCGATGCGGATGCGCCGCCGAATTCGCCGTCGGTCTCCGTGTGGCGACGAAACTTGTGCGGAGCGCGGCACCTTTGCGTGTACCTGGGACCCAACAATAGCGACCCGCCCAACTGTCCGACGCCAGAAATCTGCAGCGAAACAAGGACCGGTTTCGTCGGTGTAACCAGCACCCCGGTAATCGATCCGACTACGCAGACAATGTACCTAGTGGCGAGATGTTCGACGCAGTCAGGAATGGCTGACGACGGAGCCGTTTACATCTACGCCATAAAGCTGGAGGATGGGAACGACCGCGTGGGACGCGTGAAGATCGACGCGACGGGCCCCAACAGTGGCCCCAATTTCGACTTCCACTGCCAGCGGAACCGCCCAGGATTGCTCTTGTCGAATGGGGTAGTCTACGTGGCATTCGCGACGTTCCAGTGCGATCAACCCTGCGCCAACTCTCCCTATCGCGGGTGGGTGATCGGCTACCGGGAATCGGATTTGGCGCAGACGGCCGTCTATGTGGTAAGTCCGAATGCGGGCCAGTCCGGAATCTGGCAGACCGGCAACGGCCTTGCGGGTGCGCCTGACGGTTCCATTTATTTCCAGACCGGCAACGGCCCAACGGGCGAGCCCCTGCAGGACAGCTTCGTGAAGCTCATTCCCACCAACGCGCCGGGCGGGTTCGCATTGGCGGGCAGTTTTCATCCAAACAATGCGTCAGACGCGCCGCCGGCGTCCTGGGCAGGCAATGGGAGGAACGGCCTTAATGTTGGGGACACGGACCTCGGTTCGGGTGGGCCCATGTTGCTGCCGGGAGGAATGCTGATCGGCGGCGGAAAGCAAGGCCGCTATTACGTGCTCGACCAGGCGACCATGCATTTGGCGCCGCAGGACGTGCGGCCTCTCTCGACAGGGTTCGACGGCTTTCAGGCGTTTTACAATCAGTTTCACAGTGTCCACGACATTAGCCATCCGGACTGTCCGACGCAAGCCCCGCCATCCGGGTGCGACTGGGGAGCCAACGGAGGCACTTGCTACATCGATCCGAATCGCTACGGCGACGGCGAACAGTGCGGGCCCAATATTCACGGAGGACCCGTGTATTGGCAGATGAATGCAACCTCGGGAATGATCTACAAGATGCCCGAGAAGGACTTCCTCAAGGGTTTCCAGTACGACGTGACCACAAAGAAAGTGAACGAAACACCTCTGACAGCAACGGGGTCCTTTGCCAAGCCTCCTCAGGATGGGATGCCGGGCGGCTTCAGCTCTCTGTCCGCAGATGGGATGACAGACGGAATCGTTTGGACCTCGCTGCCGAACGGCAACGGCCAGGGGAACCTGGTGCCGGGAATCTTGGTGGCGCACGACGCGACCACCCTGGCGCAATTGTGGTATGACGACGACAACATCACGTTTGCGAAATCCGTCCCCCCGACGATTGCGGATGGGAAGGTATTTCGGACCGTTCTGACCAACCCGGATTCGTTCACGGATGTTTCGAACGTCACAGGAGTGGTGATCGTCTACGGGCTCAAGAGGCCGCCCTTCCCTCGCCCTCGACCGCGGCCTGATTACCTGTGCTACACGATGGCAGAGAAGTATGCAAACTACGCCGGTTCCCTTGGGATCCTAGGCACTCCGATCTCCGAGGAAATGGCTGTGGGAGACAAGAGAGAGGGACGATACAGGAATTATCGGGGGTTGATCATGGGGTTTACGCGGACACTCGCGTCCACCGAGGCGTCGGGCCATGAACCCATTCCGACTTGCTCGAACCCGAAAGGAAAAGCGACGCCCCTCGAATCCACCATCTATTGGAGCAAGAGGACGTGCGCGCACGTAGTGATCGGCGACATCCGCAAGCTCTATCTGAAATTAGGCGGGCCGAAGGGCGAGCTCGGCTACCCGATTGAAGACGAGACATATTCTCCGGACCATTACGGGAGAACCAGCCGGTTCGAGTCCGGAGAGATCCTGTGGTATTCGGACAAGGGAGCGCACGTCGTCCATAAGAAACATGGAGAGGACGACAAGGACGACGAGCGGAGAGAAGGACACTCCAAGAAACAAGAGCGTCCACAATGAGGCAGCCCATAGCTTGTCGCGCGGGAGGGGGCGGAGGTATTTCCCTCTCAGGAGAACAGAGTTCCGGAGGAAGTTCTTCCTGCCGGCCTTTGGGTATATCAGGTGGGCGAATCTTGCTTCCTACATTACTTTCGCCCGGCTGAGACTACACTTCGGCCTCGATCAAATGAGCGGAGTAAAGCGATTGACCGGCGTCTTGGTCGCCGACAAACGACGCCATTCATGATTTTTTGAAATTGTTCACTAAGGAGAAGCACAATGGCTGATGCCAACGATCCCACCAGCGGTATGGAAGCGAAACCATCGACCTCCCCTGCGCTCGAATTACAGCGCCGGCTGCTTGCCGCGCTGGCGTCGAATGAGAATGTTCCGAGTGGGATTTTGCATCGCTGCGCCGCCTTCAGCAGCCGAATACGCGAATTCACCGGCGCCGCTGATAGCCCGGTATGTTCGCAAGGTGAATGGGATCATATCTATCACGAATTGGTGTTCAGCCGGCACCATGGCCGCGACCTGGATTCCCTCGACGCGGTGAGCGCGCGGGCCGCGAAATACGTTGCGCGCGGCCTGACTCCGATCCTGGTGGCGGATTTCAACTTCGAGATTGTTCGGCCGCGATTCTGGGTGGCGGTGCAACGCCACCTTACGGCGCAGTTGGCGCCCGAAGCATTTCCGCTGGCGGAGTTCCCCGTCGATGAGATTGTCGAGAGCCGACGCGCTTTTTTCGCCACGACACACGTCGAGACCAACTATGGCCTGCTGACTACGTTGCCGCGGGTTCATCGCGGCCTTGCGGTGTCATTCATATTGCCGCGCGACGGTTACTTCTCGAATTATTCCTCTGAACTCGCTGGAGTCGAGGTCGATTTCGGTCGCGGCGACGGGTATCAAGCGATGCAGTGGGACGAGCCGCTGACGATTGAGTACGCCGAACCGGGCATCAAGATCATCCACTTGCGCAGTTCCACAGCGTCTGGGGTACAGTACGCGCACTTCACTTTGGAACTTGTCATCGACACCACGCCGCCCGTGGATGCGTCTTGGAAGCTCAAAGCCTATCAACCTTATCAAGGCAATACGGCGCTAGGCCACGCTTGGGTGTTTTACGGGTCGATCAATGGAGTGAAGAAAACGACGCTCACCGAGCCGGTCATCATTGCCGAGGGGTTTCCTGGGAACTACAAACTTCCCGATCTATGGGAGCGGCTGAACCAGCAAGGGCTGGCGACGACCATGCTGGCCGAAGGGCGCGACTTGGTGATTCTCGGTTTCGAAGATGGCACATTGCCCATTCAGGCCAACGCGTACGTGACCGTGAGCTGTATCCAGCAGGCCATTGCTCAGCGCGTCGGTAACCAGCCTTTGCAAGTTGGTGGCGCTAGTATGGGCGGATTGGTGACGCGCTATGCGCTAACCTTCATGGAGAAGAACGATTTGCCCCACCAGACGGTGCGGTTCTTCACCATCGACTCGCCGCACGGGGGCGCGACCATTGCTCCCGCGGCTCAGGCGTTTGTTCAATACGCCGAAAAGTATCAGCACACGCCTTTCGCCGGCCAACTTGCATCTCCTGCGGCACAACAGATGCTGCTGCTGTGGATACCACCTTACGACTCGTGGAAGTCAGGCATGGGCCTCGGCGCCAGCCCGTTGCGCGGACAGTTCATCAGCGACCTTCAAAGTATTGGATGGATGCCGCGTCAACCAGTCTCTGCCGCCATTGCCGATGGGGTCGGTACCGGCGCCCAGAACGGCAGTACACCTGGTGCGATGGCCACCAGCTTCACCGCAACGGCATGTATTTGGGACGAAACCCACGTCTTCCCTCTCGGTGGCAACCAGGTAACGTTTGCCAGAATGGAAATCAGCAAAGTCGACTCCAATATATGGACATTCTATTCAACCAATGGCAACGGCCTTGACAGCATCCCCGGCGGGCTCACCCCAGTCTTTCGTTTGCTCTACAATGAATTCCCGAACAGCAAGAGCATATGGTTTTCGGACGCATGTTTTATCCCGACCGTTAGCGCATGCGCTGTCGCGTACGGGTATTTTCAAGCCATCCCCCCAAGTGGGCCGTCCGATTTCAATCGCTATAAGTATTCCAGTACCGCAAACCTGTACCATGTGGACCTTTCGCCCGAGCTGGCTAACTACGTGGCCGACTTCATTCGGGGCAAGTGAACGGGAAGGATGCTGCACGACCGCAGGCGAAAGGATCGACGAGTTCCGACTATCGAGTGCGAACAGGAAGCCCGGGATGAAGGGCCCTCAATCAACGAAATCATCTGCAAACCCAGAAATCTGACGATTGCACTCTAGAATGTATTCCTCTTAATGCATTACGCTCCTATTTTTCCAGAATTGAGGCCGAGCTGCGCTAAACTTGGACGGGCGAGGGCGCCCGTCCCCACACGAGCAACCGCGCACGAGCCAAGTCGCAGCCTGCTAGAATCGCGGCGATGCCCAAATTATCGGCCACCGCTCGCGCCCGCAAGATCAAGCTCATTCTCTTCGACGTCGACGGTGTTCTTACCGACGGCAAAACCTGGATTTTCCCCGTGAGGCCATTGCAGTAGCGCTGCTCCGGGCAGCGGAGGCACTCCGCAATCGAGAAGAAGGCAGGGTGGAATGCCTCGGACAGGATGGCGGGGTGCTCGCTTCGGTGCCGATCCATCATTGTGGTCCAGCGTGCGATGAAGACGCCCTTGCGGATGCGGCCACGATTGAGGAAGTTACCTACGTTGGTTGCTCCGGTTC
>Ga0209117_1000426_pt1 | contig 18263 bp, 12 predicted proteins | sample BlaSpr_A8_OM2_M2_FD_187978 | JGI IMG/M metagenome (GOLD analysis project Ga0209117, IMG submission 187978) | Forest soil microbial communities from Thunder Bay, Ontario, Canada - Black Spruce, Ontario site 2_A8_OM2_M2 (SPAdes) (version 2) | ecosystem: Environmental > Terrestrial > Soil > Boreal...
GCAGCATGTTCCAGCGCGCACAATCGTTCGCCTCGCGATAGAGCTCCTTATAGCTGGTTACGCTCCAAACGTCGACCGCTACGCTATAATCCTTTTCCAGAATCGCCTGCGCCTTGAGTACCTCAAACATGATGGTGCCGCTGCCCAGTAACTGCGCGCGTAGCTTCGCATCTTTCTTTTCAGATGTCCGGTAGCGGTACAAACCTTTGAGGATGCCCTCGCGGATGCCCGGCTGGTCCGGCATCTCGGGCATCGGCAGCGGCTCATTGGTGACTGTCAAATAATAGAAGATGGACTCGCCATCGACGTACATGCGCTTGATGCCATCCTGAACAATGATGGCGATCTCATAGGCGAACGCCGGATCATAAGCCAGCAGATTCGGCACCGGGAGAGCCAGTACGTGACTGTGTCCATCCTGATGCTGCAGGCCCTCGCCCGCCAGCGTTGTCCTTCCCGCCGTGCCTCCGATCAGGAAACCTCGGCAGCGCATATCCGCGGCGGCCCAGATCAGGTCGCCGATTCGTTGAAATCCGAACATCGAGTAATAAATAAAGAAGGGAATCGTGTTGATGCCGTGATTGGCATACGCGGTACCGGCGGCGATGAAGGAGCACATCGATCCCGCCTCGGTGATGCCCTCTTCCAGAATCTGTCCGTTCTTCGCCTCCTTGTAATAGAGGAGCGTAGCCATATCGACCGGCTCATAGAGCTGGCCCACGCTGGAATAGATACCGACCTGGCGGAAGAGCGCCTCCATGCCGAAAGTACGGGCTTCATCGGGAACCACGGGCACGATGAAGCGGCCCACTTCCGGGTCGCGCAGCAGCTTCGAGAGCATGCGCACGAAGACCATGGTGGTGGACGCTTCGCGACCCTCGGTGCCCTTGTAGAACTCCTCAAAGAGCGCATCGGAAACCGGCTTCAGCGGCGTGGCGCGCACCTTCCGCACCGGCATGTAGCCGCCCAGTTGTTTCCGGCGCTCCTGCATGTACTTGATTTCCACGCTGTCGTCGGCGGGGCGATAGAAGGGCGCGTCGTGAAGCTCGGCGTCTGGAACCGGAATGCCGAAGCGCGAGCGGAAGATTTGTAACTCATCGTCATTCAGCTTTTTCTGCTGGTGCGTGATGTTCTTGCCCTCGCCCGCTTCGCCGAGCCCGTAGCCTTTGATGGTCTTGGCGAGGATGATGGTGGGAGATCCCGTGTGATCAACCGCCGCCTTATATGCGGCGTGCACCTTGATCGGGTCGTGACCGCCGAGTCGCATGCGAGCGAGCTGCTCGTCCGAAAGATGCTCCACCATCTTCAGCAGCCGGGGATCGGTGCCGAAAAAATTCTGCCGGAAATACGCGCCACTCTCGACGAAATATTTCTGATACTGGCCGTCGGTGATCTCGCCCATGCGCCGGACGAGCAGGCCATCGCGATCGGCCTGAATGATCGGATCCCAATCGCCGCCCCAAATCAGTTTGATGACGTTCCATCCCGCGCCGCGGAAAATCGCTTCCAGTTCCTGGATGATCTTGCCGTTGCCGCGTACCGGTCCGTCGAGACGCTGCAGGTTGCAGTTGACGACGAAAATCAGGTTGTCGAGCCGCTCGCGCGAAGCCAGCGTAATCGAGCCGAGCGCCTCCGGTTCGTCCATCTCGCCATCGCCCACGAACGCCCAGACTTTTCCGCCGGTCGAGGTTTTCAATCCGCGATTTTCCAGATACTTGATGAACCGTGCGTGATAGATCGCCTGAATCGGGCCGAGTCCCATCGATACGGTCGGAAATTCCCAGAAGTCGGGCATGAGCCAGGGATGCGGATACGACGAGAGTCCGCCGCCTGGTTTCAACTCCCGCCGGAAGTTCTCCAATTTCTCTTTAGGGATGCGGCCTTCTAGGTAGGCACGAGCGTAAATTCCAGGAGCGGCGTGTCCCTGGAAATAGACAATATCGCGGTCACCCGATTCCGTGGATGCCTGAAAAAAGTGGTTGAACGCCACTTCGTAGAGCGTGGCCGCCGACGCAAACGTGGAAATGTGTCCCCCGATGCCTTCTTGAATCTTGTTGGCACGGACCACCATGGCCAGGGCGTTCCAGCGCACCAGGCTCTTGATGCGGCGCTCCATTTCCTGACTGCCGGGAAAGGGCGGTTGCTGCCGGGAAGGGATCGTATTCTGGTAGGGAGTGGTCGCCGAGAACGGCAGGTTGATCCCAGCCTCACGCCGGGCATGCAGCGCGAGCTGCTGCAAAAGCCGGCCAGCGCGCTCCGGGCCACCGCGTGACAGCACATAATCCAGCGAATCCAGCCACTCCCGCGTTTCCAGGACTTCAATTCCGTTCGTCTTCGTTTGTTGCGTCTCAGCCACTCTGCCCCCACAAATAATGCGATTCCCCATCATAAGCAATCGGTAAGAATTTTGCTGGAAGTTGGGTTGTTCGTGTGGGGACGGCCGCCCTCGGCCGTCCAAGCCGAGCGCAGCTCGGCAGCCGCAACGCCCCCTACTCCAGCGTCACCGCCTTCACCAGGTTGCGAGGACGGTCCACATCGAGGCCGCGCTTGGCAGCGACATAATAGGCAAACAACTGCAGAGGAACGATCTCCAGAATCGGCGACAGGAGTTCCGGCGCCGCGGGAATAAAGACGGTGTGGTTCGCTAACTGCGGTACGGTTGTGTCTCCTTCGGTTGCCAAGGCGATCAGCGTCGCACCTTGCTTCTTGAAACCTTCCATATTGCTAACGTTCTGCTGGTAGCGCGCGACAGAGCCCGCGTTATTATTATTATTATTGCGGTCGCAGGTCGCGATCATGACCAGCGGCAGCCGGAAATCAATCAGCGCGTTCGGTCCGTGCTTGGCTTCTCCGGTGGGATAGCCTTCCGCGTGAATGTAGGAAACTTCTTTCAGCTTGAGAGCCCCATCCATTGCGATCGGGTAGTGGATCGCGCGGCCGAGGAACATGAAATCGTCCACGCGATAGTAAAGCTCGGCCAGCTTTTCCACTTTGTCGGACGCCGCCAGGATCGTTTCCGTCTTATGGGGCAGCGCGAGAAGTTCGCCGATATAGCGCTGGGCTAGCGCTTTCGCAACCTTCTCCTTGATTTCGCCGAGGTACAGCGCGAACAGAAGCAAACACGCCATCTGCGCGGTGAATGCCTTGGTCGAGGCGATGCTGATCTCCGGACCGGCGTGGGTGTAGATGAAACCGTCGGCTTCCCGCGCAATTGTCGAGCCTTCGACATTCGAAATTGCAATGGTGCGCGACCCTTTCTGGCGGGCTTCGCGCTGCGCTGCGGTCGTGTCCGCAGTTTCTCCCGACTGAGTAATAAAGATGCTGAGTTCACCATGCCCGATCATTGGGTTGCGGTATTCGAACTCGCTCGCATAGTCCACGTCAACCGGCACACCGGCCAACTCCTGCAGCATGTATTGGCCGGTCATTCCCGCATGACGACTGGTTCCCGAAGCGACGATGTTAATCCGCCGCAGCGCGCGCAGTTCCTCGCGCGAGATATGGATTTCGTCCAGGCGAACCCGTCCGTCGGCCTGCGAGACGCGCGGCGCAATGGTTCGCCGCAAGGCCTCCGGCTGCTCAAAAATCTCTCGAATCAGATGATGCGGAAATTTGCGCGTGTCAACCATTACTCTTAGTCCCCTTGACCGTCGCTTGACTGCAGTTCTCAGTTCCAAGTTCTCAGTCTTCAGTCCTCAGTTCAGCATCAGAATCCAGAGGAACGACCCGAACACAAACTTCTGTCACTGATTCAGCTGAGAACTGAGAACCGGGAACTAGGAACAAGACCCTGAGTATTCCACGCCGCCGATAAAAGTCCGCAACACTTCGCCCGCGGGGCTCAGGACCACAAAGTCGGCGTCGGCTCCCGCCGCGAGAATGCCTCTGTTGGCGATCCGTGCCACCCGCGCCGGATTTCGGCTGGCGGCGGCCACTGCCTGGGGCAGATCCCATTCCGCGAAACGCGCCAAATTGCATACGGCACGGTCCATGGTCAAAACGCTTCCCGCCAGCTTGCCGTCCGCCATGCACTTGCCATCGCGAACGTCCACTTCGAAGGACCCAAGGCGATAGCGGCCGTCGGGCATGCCGGTCGCCGAAATAGCATCCGTGATAAGAACAGTCTGCTCCGCGCCTTTCGCGTTAGCAAAGAGCTTCACGATTGCCGGATCGAGATGCACGCCGTCGGCGATGATGTCCGCGCTCACCCGACGATCCGTAAGCACCGCACCCAAAATACCCGGGCCGCGATGGTCCAACGTACGATGGTCCAACGTACGATGATCCAACGTCCGGTGGTCCAGCGGACGCATGGCATTGAAGGTATGCGTGGCGTGCCGTGCCCCCGCTGCGATTCCGCGTTCGGCCGCCTCAAAATCGGCGTCGGAATGTCCCAGGCTCACGCAAACGCCGCGCCGCGCGGCTTCGGCAATGACTTCTGGCGCGCCCTCCAATTCGGGAGCAATCGTCATCATGCGAATCCGGCCGCGCGCCGCTTGCCAGAACTGTTCGAACGTGGTCAGTTTCGGAGCCAGCAAATTTTCCGGCGGGTGCACCCCTCGGCGCGCGTGACTGATGAATGGTCCCTCCAGATGGACTCCGAGCGGGAGGGCTCGACGCTTGCCATCCGCATTCTGTCGTTCGTGCTGTTGTTCGCGGTGTCGTTCGAGATCTAGTTCGCGCTTTTCGATCGCATCCGTCAGCCGTTCCAGTGCGCGCAAAGTCGCGTCCATTGGAGCGGTGACGGTGGTTGGAAAGTAACTCGTGACGCCATGCCTTGCCAGCAGTTGTTCGATTGCCGGCAGCGCCTCGGCGGCATCGTCCATGACGTCATATCCAGCGCTGCCGTGAATGTGAAGATCAACGTAACCGGGCGCCATCACGCCATCGCCGAAATCGGACACGGAAGCTCCGGCGGGAAGCTGCCGGCTGCTCTGGGCAGAAATTTCGAGGACACGCCCTTCGTCGACGAGCACGAGAGGGTGCTCGACGGCATCGGTCGGAGTCAACAACCTCCCAGCAGTAAAAGCCAGCATAGAAACGTTTTTTAATAGCGGTAGAAAGACGACTATGACCAAGATTGTAGCAGCCCTCGCGCGCCCGACGGCAGTGTCAGTGCGACGGCTTCCCCGGTGAAATAACGATTCCATCAGCGAACTTCCCGTAAACGATACGGCATGACTGCCCAAACGCGACGGTTTCCGAAATCAGTGCCTACAAACAGTGCAGGAATGAGCATTTGTTCCGGGCAGCAGACTGCGGCCCGCGCGCTAAACGCAGACCGCAGAATGCTATACTGTCTGAGTTCGAGTCGCCACGTCGTTCCTGTGGCGGCCGTGATCCAGCCGTCAGTCGGGGAGTGGCTCAGCCTGGTAGAGCACCTGGTTCGGGACCAGGGGGTCGGAGGTTCAAATCCTCTCTCCCCGACCAATCCTATTCAAAACCAATCAGTTGCGCGGTATGAAAACTGGAATGAGCAGTTCTTCCTGGCGGCGGCTGCCCAGAACATTAAGCGACTGGTCCGCTTCCTCAGCCAGCGGCCACAGCCACCGCTCCCCGCAACGACTTAGTCTACCGCTCGCAGGAAACCCTTCCACGCTGCAGTACTCATTACCCCACCAGCAGCGCTTCCGAGCAACCCTTTTTCAACACCCACGCCTGATTACCACAACCATCTCGCCCCAACCGTGCGAGGCCGCAAATTGCACGGGGGATTCCGGGCGACTATAAAATGGCTTGTTGAGGTGCACCGCGTGAAACTGACAACCCCAAAAGCACGAGCGGCCTTGAAGGATCTGTATCTCCACAAGGCAATCGAGGAGTATGAATATTCACTCGGCCCGGAATATGACAAGTCGAGTTTGAGTCCCAGAGCCGTCGCAAAGGGAACGCTGGACTTTGACTACCACAATGCACAGTCAGCCGTGGAGCTCAGTGTTTCCGGTGAGCCGAGGGTGCATTCATGCGTACTATAGCCTTGCCTAGAATTTCTGCCTTTGTACTTGTGACATCGTGCCTGCTAGTTGCGCAGCAGCCGTCTGCAACTCCAGTTGCGCCGCCGCAGACGAATCCAAATGCACCGCCTCCCACCAATGAATCCGTGCAACAGCCTGCGACTCAGCCGCAGGAAAGTAAGCCAAGGCAGCAACCCACAGCTACTCCCAAAGCTCCCAAGACTCCGAAGCAGGAGGCGTGGCAGATCCTCAACACCGCATGCACAGGAGACAAAACGAGCGGTCGCGCCACGGCGATTCGAGTTTTGGGTCTGATGCCGAACGACGCCAAAGCTTTAAAACTAGCCGAAAAAGCGCTCGATGACGATCGACCGGAGGTGAGATCCGCGGCCGCAGCAGCGCTGGGGGATATGAAGTCGAGGACCAGCATCCCGAAGTTGAGGGCGGCCTTGGACGACGACGATCCCTTGGTTGCTCTGGCCGCCGCCCACTCCCTTGAAATGATGCATGACGATTCTGCCTACGAGGTCTACTACGAAGTCCTGACTGGCCAGCGAAAAGCTGGCAGAGGCCTGATCGCTTCGCAAACATCCGTTTTGAAGGATCCGAGGAAGATGGCGCAACTCGGCTTCGAACAGGGCATTGGCTTCATTCCGTTCGCCGGTATCGGATGGGGAGCGATTAAGGCGATCAGGAAGGACGATTCGTCTCCAGTTCGCGCGGCGGCCGCAAAGGTATTGGCCAAGGATCCCGATCCAGCCGCGACGCAAGCGCTGGCCGATGCGGCAGGCGATAAGAGCTGGCTGGTACGCACGGCGGCATTGGAGGCCCTTGCCAAACGGGGAGACCCCTCGGCGCTCGATACAGTGAAGCTCTACATGTCCGATGAAAAAGACGCGGTAAAATACACTGCCGCGGCCGCAGTCCTGCGGCTCATGGCGATCAAAGAATCAGGTCCCCCGGTTATGGAAAAGAGGAAGAAGAAGGAGAATGAAAAGAAGAGAAAAGAGTAGCGGCAGTGAATATTGCGGGAGGTGCACGCGAGATGTTAGCCTCCCCCTTCGCCCTCACACAAGCAGCACGTTTCGCAGTAGCTGGCGAAACATTGCCATTACACCAACAATCAGAGCACCCAGAGGTGGCGTTCCGGCTTTTCGACATGCCCCATATCATCGTGACCTTCTCCAGTGCCTGGTGGTGCCTTCCCGCGTGCTGACACTTGGTTTGGCTCCAACAATCTGGCACGCAGGCAGCCCTTACGTTCCCAAGTTTTTTGCACGGAATGGGGCGGGACAATTCGGACACAGTCTTCCCCCATCCCTCCGAGACCTGAGAAGACGGCCTGCAATGCTTTTTGGCCTGCACTCAACGACGACGGAATCCGATCCAGGCTAAAAAGGTCCCTGCCAAGACGCCGGCCGCAAAAACTGTGCCCATTGCCTGTAATGGTCTCTGCTTGACCGTGTGTTTCGCTTCCTCGATTGCGTCTTGGGCAGCATGGCGACTCTGCCTGATGGCTTGGCTTGCCGACCGGACACCATCTTCCACCGCATCAGTGACCCTAGAGCTAATCTTGGAGACCTCGCGAAGAGGATTCTCAACCGTTGCCGGTTTTTCCAATACATTTGCTAGCATAAGGTTTGCTCCTTAGATTTGATATTTTAGGAAGCGAGGGCATATCGGCTATCGGGCACGGGCCGGCACGGCGATCATTTCGTCGAGAGTGGCCATCTCGAATGCCGGAATCGAACCCGCGTACTCCAGCCTGTCCGGCAAGGATTGAACAGCTTCAGCCGAAGATCGTGTGCGTAGGCCCATCGCTGCAGGAATGCGAGCATTCCCAACCCCCCGCCTCCCACGTCCACTCCGAGAGATCCAGTACAACGATGCGGGCGGCGGTTCGCGACAGGACAGCATGACGAAGTTTGAAAACAGCATCGCTGTATACGATTCTGGCTTCGCACTCAACTACTGCCATGGCTCCCACTTGCTCGATATTATGCTTAGCCTGACCTCCTCCCATACCTATTCACTTGCCTCTGGGAGCAAGAGCCTTGCCAAAAGGCGAGTGGCTTTGTTTTCTGCTCGATGCAGTCAGAGGAAGGGGAAAAGAAAGAGTCTTTGGGGAGGTATCGGGAAAATCTGCACTACCAAATCTGCACTACCTAAAGACACCCGTATCTCTCACCCGGATGCTCTGAGGGGTTCCACCCCACACCCGAGGACTCCCATTGGGACTCCAATTCCACCTCCAATTCCACCAAGAATGACAACTACCAGCAAGAATGAGAAGGGCTGGTACGGTTGGAGCACCTTCAGCATTCGTTAATAAGAAGAGACTTCCCGGTATCCAGAATTTCGGGGTCGGAGGTTCAAATCCTCTCTCCCGGCTCTCCCGGCCCAATGTTGTTGGTTTGGTTGACTCAATTCTCGCGGTTCCCGCAAGTTTCTGATTCCAAACAGTGAGTTTGTGTCCGAGTTGTGTCCGTGACCGGGCCGGTTGGAGGTTTTCAACGAAGCGCTGGGGCGCCTGCCCGCTTCACGCAACACGAACGACCCACCTAAGCGACAGTATCGGAAACTTTAAGTTCTTGCGGGCACCCGGCGCGGTTGAAGCGCTATTCCAGTTGCAGCTTGCCCGAGAAGCTTAGCCCGGCAAGATCTCCTTAAGCGCCCACTCAATCCTATCGACTTCTTCGCGGATCACTCTGATCGATTGTTGGTTTTTCAATGGGTGGGCCAACGTAGTGATTCCTTCCACCGCGCCTCGTATTTGATGATTCCGAGCCCAAATGAAGTTGAGCCTTGCGCTTCTCTCCTTGCGATTTCGGTAAATGCCGCCGACGAACTTAGTGGCGAGCCAGGCAAATACCAAACCAAACAGCACCTCAACCGGAATACGATCGGTTGCGCCGTCAAACTCTGAAAACAAGAGTCGATAGACCGCTTCACCCATCCCAAACGATGCGAACAATACCGTTGCCCCGAACAAGTATACTTTTAGGCGTTCGATTGGTTGCAAGCGTATGGAGTCGTCGCTTCCGTCACGTGTCTGCAGAAAGTTGATGGCCATCCTTCCTCCCAATGATTTGTCAATGTTGCCGAGGTCGCAATCAGCGGTACCAGGGTCAGTCTCGCTGAAATAATAACTTGAAATTGCCCTCAGCGGCGGGATTCTCTCCGCCGGCTGGCCGCACACTAGTGCCCACCCGCAGCCCAATGCGGAATTCCCCCGCATCGGTTTCCGGGAGAGAGTGCGCGCTCAGGCTTTCGTAGTTCTGGTACTCGGTGGTCCGCGTGCGCGACCACCCCGGCGAATAATGGAAACACTCGTATTCTCCTTGGCGGGAGTGGGTCAGTCCACATCCTTCGCCGAAAACGGGCAAGCCTGTCGGTTACCATCGCCCTCTTCCCCGCAGTTCCTCTCAGGGCACTGCCCTCACGCTTTCGCCTGATTTGGCCGATGGAATCTCTGACAAACCACCAAGGAGACCGTATGCATCGGAGAATCGTCGGACTGGTCGTTGCCTGTTTCTGCGCAGGCCAACTCACGTTACCGGCGCAAGACTTCAAACTCTTTGACCGCAACGTGCAAATACATGGATTCGCATCGCAGGGATTTGTCTACACGAACACCAACAATTGGCTGACGATGAACACCAGTCAAGGCAGCGGCGCCTTCACTGATTTCGGGTTCAATGTGTCCACCAGCGTCACCGATAAGCTCCGGGTCGGAGCGCAGCTGTACGACCGCAACCTTGGCCAACTCGGCCAGTACCACCCCTCCCTGGACTGGGCCGTCGTGGATTACCGCTTCAAGAGCTGGTTCGGTGTTCGTGGCGGCAAAGTTAAAACCACCCTGGGCCTTTATACCGACTCGCAAGACCTGGATTTTCTCCGTACTTTTGCGCTGCTTCCGCAAAGTGTTTATCCCACGGATATCCGCGACGCTACCATCGCTCACCTGGGGGGCGATATTTATGGCGGGGTTTCCCTCCGGCGTAACCTCGGCGCCATTTCCTACACAGCTTTTGCGGGGCATCGCAGTGACAGCATCTATAGCGGCTTCCCGTACCTCGCTGCTGAGTACGGAATCTATTACTCGCGCTATGGTGGGCTACAGTATGGCGGCGATCTCCGATGGAACACTCCGCTGAAGGGGCTGTTGATCGGAGCATCCCGGATGAATGAAGACCTCACTGGCAAGGCGACATTGGTAGAACGAACCGGTTCGGGCACCGCGTTCGTCCCTGAGTCCGAACGTTCGAGGGCGGACTGGACCAACCAATTCTACGGCGAGTACACCGTGGGGAAACTGCGGATCGATTCGGAGTATCGCCGCTTTCTGCACGACGAACAATTTACAGTTCTCGACCACGTCGTCCTCGAGACCACAACCGATGTACGCGGCTGGTACGTCTCGGGAGCTTACCGAGTTATGAAACGGCTTGCACTTGGCTCCTACTACTCTCACTACTCGGTAACCAGCGTGGCAGGAGGCCCTTACGCTGCGCTGTTCCCTAACCAAACTGACACCAGCCTGCCCGCCAATCACATCTACGACAAAGTCATCACCGCGCGGGTTGATTTGAAAAAATTCTGGAACGTGAAAGTGGAAGGGCACTTCATGAACGGCTATGGGGCCAGCACATACCCAGACGGGTTCTACCCCCAAGTCAACCCCCGGGACTTTAAGCCCAACACTAGTGCTTTGGTCGTTAAGACCGGAATTAATTTCTAGAGGTGCGGGCAGGGACGCACAGGAGAACGCAATGAAATGTCCGAAGGTACTCCTCGTCGCCACCGGATTAACGATCTTCGCCTCGGTGAATGCCCTTGCGGGCGACGTCAAGGTGATTGCCAATGCAAGTGTGAAAGCAGATACGATCTCCGCGGCCGAGCTGAAACACGTGTTTCTGGAGGAGAAGATCTCGCTCGCGGACGGTACGCACGTGGAACCAGTACTGGAGAAGGGTGGGCCGGCGCACGAAGCCTTCCTGCGAGAGTACCTCGGCATAAACGAAGATGATCTGCAGACGTATTTGCGCACGCTGGTGTTCACGGGTAAAGGCTCCTTGCCGAAGGCATTTGGATCTGATACCGAAGTCGTGGCTTATGTGGCCCGGACGCGAGGTGCGATTGGATATGTGAGCAGCGCAGCCAGCACGGAGGGTGTGAAGACCCTCGCCATCGGGGATACCAGTAACAGCGCCGAAAGAAAGCTGATTACGCGGGTCGAGCCGGATTATCCGGAGACGCTGAAGCGGCTTAACATTGGCGGGACGGTACGCTTGCGGGTATCCATTTCGGCGAAGGGGAAGGTGGAGGAAGTCGAGTTGCTGGGAGGCAATCCGATTCTCGGCGAGTCGGCCGCATTCGCGATGAAGGAATGGGTCTACGCCGCTGGCAGGTCGCGGACTACCGCGGAGGTTAGCATCGTGTTTGGTGGGCACTGAGCCGTGTACTGGCTCCATTGCTGGTCATGAGGCAGCTCTAGGTTGTGGCAGAAAATGTTCTTGGCGAGCTTAGGGAGCCCTGCGGACGCTGCGAAGTCCCGTCTTCACTCCGTGAGCAACCCCCGGCTTTTTCCTTGCAACTAAAGAATTAGTTACCTTTCGCTGCGGGAAGCGTCTAAAGGTCGGAGGAGGGTATCCGGTGCCGCCGAGACAATCGGGAACTTTGACCGAAGCCGAGTTGCGGATCATGAACGTGCTCTGGCTGAGGGAATCGGGAACAGTCCAGCAAGTGCTTGATTCGATTACTCAAAAGCCTGCTCTGGCCTATAACTCTGTTTTGACCACCATCCGTGTCCTGGAGAGAAAAGGCTATCTGAAACACCTAAAGGATGGACGGGCGCACGTGTATACGCCGCTGGTCGGGAAGAACGAGGCAACGCGCTCGGAAATCCGGCGTCTTGTGAGTCGCTTTTTCAAGAACTCCCACGAGCAACTCGTCTTGAACCTCCTTGAGGACCAGGGTATCGGGACGGAGGAAATTGGTCGCCTGCGGCAGATGCTGGTTCAGAAGGACACGATTCGGAGCGACGCGAAATGACCTGGCTCTCCGTGCAAACCGTTGCGCAGATCTCGGTCGAGCGCATTCTCAACGCGCTTCCCGAAGGATTCCTGATCGCACTCTTTGCCTGGGCGTTGCTCCGTGTTTTGCGAAGGCAAAATTCGGGAACCCGATTTGCAGTCTGGTTCTTGGCATTGCTCGCCGTCGCCGCGCTCCCTGTGCTGGGCGGTTTCGGCGAAGGGCGGGCACTGATGGCGGCGGCGACGTCATCGGGGATGTCCTGGGCGACGTCATCGGGGATGTCGTGGGAAAGTCTGCGGCCTGCGATCACCATACCCGGTCGCTGGGCGCTTTTCGTGTTCCTTGCCTGGGCTCTCGGGGCGTGCGCGGCGATGGCACGTCTGGCGGGTGGGCTTTGGCGCCTGCGACGGCTGCGCCGGAGTTGCACTGCAATCGTCGCAGCGGATCTCGATCCGGCGGTACGAAAAACGGTGGATGCAATCGCCGCGTCAAGGTCAGTTGCCTCAAGGTCAATAACCATCGTCACGTCAGAGTGCCTGCGCGTTCCCGCCGCCATCGGTTTCTGGAAGCGAACAATCGTCCTGCCGGCCTGGGCGTTGCGAGAACTGCCACCGAACGATCTCAACATCATCCTGCTCCACGAGTTCGCACACCTGCGGCGCTGGGACGACTGGACAAATCTTGTGCAGAAAATCGTGCGCGCTGTTTTCTTCTTTCATCCAGCGGTGTGGTGGATTGAGAACCGGCTCTCGGTGGAACGCGAGATGGCTTGCGACGATGCCGTGCTGGCTGAAATTGCCAACCCGTACGGATACGCCACTTGCCTGGTCTCGCTGCTGGAAAAAAATCTGGCGCATCGTCTAGCGCACCGCCCAGTGGACGAACGATGGTCGATGGCTCAGGCAGCCGTCGACCGGGCCCGCGAAGCTTCGCTGCGGCTTGCGCGGATTCTCGACACAAACCGGCCCGTGGCCACGCGAGTCTGGAAACCGGCGCTGGGCATGGCCGGAGCCTTTTCCATGGTTTGCCTCGCGGTGCTGCTGCACGCGCCCCAGTTCGTCGCGTTTGATCGTACGGCTCGTGTAGGGACAGACGCCCTCGCCCGTCCAAGCCGAGCGCAGCTCGGCGGCAGCCTGCAGCCACCGCAACTCCGGATTAGCGATCGCGAACGGTCACCGGTGGGCACGACTGCCAGAGAGACGACTGCCAAAGCCGTTCGTCCACGCGCGGTTGCCGGACGCCAGCTTGCTCCGGTTTCGGTGGTTGCTGCCCGATTGAACGCAGAGCCGCCGCGTGAGCGAGTAGTGGAGGCAAGCGCAGGTGCGGATCGGGAAGTCGTACCCGAGTTTCGAACGCTGGTCTTTATTGAGGCCACGCAGTATGGGACAGCCGATTCGCCGGTATGGAGAGTCCAGGTGTGGCGAGTGATGTTGCTGAACGCAGTGCGCGAACGGGTGGCGAGATTGCCTGTGGCGCATTCGACGTAGCCGATAAAATTTTTTGCAATTAGCAACTAGATAATTAGTTGTACAAGGAGAAAAGAAAATGAAGATGTGGATAGAAAGTTGTAAAGCACGTTGTAAGGCAGTGGTGACAAGGCGTCTGGTGGTGGCCCTGATTGCCATCGTGGCAGTTGGGTCAGTGGCGACCTTCAACTTTACGAAGTCTGCAACCGCAGCGGTGGCGGCTCCGGCCGCGGCACCGCTTGATGACAACAGCGTCGGAGCGTTGCTCACGCTCGACCGCGCAATGGAAACCCTGGCGGCGCGAGTGACACCGGCGGTGGTGAATGTCACGGTCGTATCGAAAGCCAACGCGCGGCAGAGCGGTATGGAAGGTATGCCTGACATGCAGCAATTCTTCGGTCCGGGCAATCCGTTCGGCCGTCAGTTCAGTTTTCCGTCGCAGCCTCAGAACAGAATGGAACACGGACTAGGCAGCGGCGTGATCATCTCCCCCGACGGCTATATCGTCACTAACAATCATGTCATCGACGGAGCTGTCGATATTCGCGTCACCATGAGCAACCGGGAGGTGCTGCCAGCGAAGTTGGTGGGCGCCGACCCGCTGACGGACCTAGCCGTAGTCAAGGTCAATGCAACCAACCTGCCGAGCGTGCCTTGGGGTAACTCGGCCGACCTGCGCCCGGGACAAACGGTGCTGGCTTTCGGAAATCCGTACGGATTCCGCTTCACGGTGACGCGCGGCATCATCAGCGCGCTGAATCGTCCCAATCCCGACCCGAGCGATCGGCGCAAGCCGGGCGAGTTCATCCAGACCGACGCTGCCATCAACCCCGGGAATTCCGGCGGAGCCCTGGTTGACGCGCGCGGCGAACTCATCGGCATCAACACCTTCCTGATTTCATCCTCGGGATCATTCGCGGGCATGGGTTTTGCGATTCCTTCCCAGATTGTGCAGCCGACCGTGGAGACATTGATTCGGGACGGCAAGGTGACGCACCCATTTATCGGAATTCAGATCGCAGACGTGACTCCCGACAACGCCAAGTTCTTCCAGTTGAACAAAGCCGCGGGAGCGCTGGTCAGCGAGGTTGAGCCCGACGCGCCTGGAGCGAAAGCGGGCCTGCGCACCGGAGACGTGATTACCGAACTCGATGGAAAGCCCGTGACCGACGCCGGTCAATTACAAATGATGGTCGGACAAAAACGGCCGGGTGACACGATCCATCTGCGGGTGGTGCGTGACAGCAAATCCATGAGCATTCCTGTAAAGCTCGAAGCGCTGGGCGGCGGCAAAGGCACCGAGACTGCTGGAGGCGAACACGGGAAGGGCCGCTGGGGGCTGAGGCTCGCCGACTTGACCCCGGACCTTCGCAACGAACTGCAGGCGGAAGGCTCGGTGCATGGCGCCATTGTCGAGGATGTCCAGCCCGGCAGCCCGGCCGATAATGCGGGCTTGCAGCGAGGGGACGTCATCATGGAAGTAAACCGGCACGCGGTGAAATCGGCGGCCGAAGTGGTGCAGGCGTTGTCCAACGTGCCGAACGGTCAGGATGCACTCGTGCTGGTGTGGTCGAACGGTGGCAGCACATTCCGCGTGTTGCATCCGTCGCAGGGCTAGCGCTGAACTATACGGTGGAGGGACGGGCGCCTCGCAAGCGCTGCCCTGAGCGCAGTCGAAGGGTCCAGCCGGGCGGGGACGCCCGGCTCTCCACCGGCATGCTTGAACGTTGTCCCGGCTACCAGCGATCTTGCACCAGCGGACAAATCTTTTCGTCATAGATGCGCCGCACCCCTGTCATTACCACGTCGCTGAGGGGCGGCAGGTCCGAAGCTTGGCAGTTGTCCGCAACCTGCTCCGCCCGCTTGCCACCGGGAATGACGCAGGTCACTACGTCGAACATGAGGATCCAGTGCAGAGCGAACTGACTCATCGCCTGGTGCAGCGCAATGAGAGATTCGTCGTCCGAAACGCTGCCCCACGCGCCGCCGATGGCCCACGCGCCAAAGCTGATGTCCGAAACCTTCCACTCCGGCGCGCCCAAGTTGACGGGTATTGCATCGTTTCCTTTTCTTCTCTGCAGAACGGATCAGGTTCCGCCCCGACCCGGAAGTGCGGCACGGAAGTGGAGCTCCAAAGCATAACTCGAGAGTATATCGTGCGAATCAGAGCCAGCAGCCGTCATCGCCCGCTGATGCGCTCCATGAACAATTCAAGTTGGACTTACCGCGAATCGGATATTAAGGTTTTTAAGTTGACAACACATCGGGAATTACGGAAGCGCCAACAGCAACGCCGCCATTCGATGCGCACCGAGGTAATCAACAATTCCATGGCCGATATGGAGTAGTTCCGTTCTCAACCGATAGAATGGCATGGGGGGATGCTTTTTCCAAGCATCTCGCCTCGTTCGGCTGGTTACGGGGTGACCGGCTGCAAGGCCTAAGGAATTTAAGCAAATGGAGACAAGATTGGACCGACCGAACGAGCCAGTTCAGGATCAAGACCACGCTGCCTGTTCTCTCGATGCCAGCTATATGCTGACGTGGGAGGAAATCGCGAACTTGGCGGCGGATCCCGGCAATCCAGCCGAGACCCTGATGAACGTTGTCGCATTGATTGCCAGACGGTTCGGCACCGATGTTTGTTCCGCCTACCTGCTGGAGCCGGACCGCGCCAATCTGGTTCTGGCCGCGACGCTCGGGCTTCGCCCGGAATGCGTCGGCAAGCTTCGCATGGCCGTTAATGAAGGACTCGTCGGCCTGGTCGCGGAACAAGTCCGCCCGGTGGCCGTGGAACAGGTCAGGAATCATTCTCGCTTCAAGTACTTCAGCGAGGCCGGCGAGGATGCTTACCAATCGTTCCTGGGAGTTCCCCTCATTGATCGCGGTGTGCTGCAAGGCGTTCTGGTGGTTCAAACCGTGGAAGCGCGAGTCTTTCCGAAAAATGAGATTGGTCTGCTCACGGAGGCCGCGAACCGGGTTGCGCACGTGGTCAGCGAAGCCCGCACGCTCGACCGTTTCATCGCGCCTGCCCAGGAGCGGCTCTGGGCGCTCGCCCGCAACCTGTGGTGGAGCTGGGATCACGATTCTGAGGGCTTGTTCCGCGATCTCGATCCTCTGCGCTGGAGTCAGCTCAATCACAGTCCCGTCTCGCTGTTGAACGAGTATCCTCTCGCCAAGCTCGAAGCGCGCGCCACCGAACTTGCCCTGCACAGCCGGATCAATTACGCCTATCGCCGCCTGCGCGAGTACCAGGATGCGGAGCTAACCTGGGGGGCACGCCACGCCGGTGTGCTGCGGCCCCGTCCCGTGGCTTATTTCTCCGCCGAATTTGGCGTCCACGAATCTCTCCCGGTCTATTCCGGTGGACTTGGAGTTCTGGCCGGCGATCACATCAAGAGCGCCTCCGATCTCGGGATCCCCCTCGTCGGCGTCGGCCTGTTTTATGGCCAGGGATATTTCCGCCAGCTCCTCGATCGCGACGGCTGGCAGCGCGAGGAATACCTCGAGACCGACGTCAACCAGCTTCCCATGGAAGCTGCCATCGGGAAAAACGGCAGACCGGTCGTGGTGCAAATCGAGACCCGCCATGGTTCGATCTGCGCCAAAGTTTGGCGCGTCAAGGTGGGCCGCTGCGATTTGTTTCTCCTCGACTCCGACGTGGACGGCAATACCCCCGAGGACCGGCACATGACCTCGCGTTTGTACGGCGGCGACGGCCGTGTTCGCGTGCATCAGGAACTGCTGCTGGGCGTGGGCGGCCTGCGCGCTCTGAAAGCGCTCGGCATCACACCGGGGGTTCTTCACCTGAACGAAGGACATAGCGGATTTGCGGTGCTCGAAGCGATTCGCCAACGCATGGAAGAAGAGGGCATCGGCTTCGACAAGGCCGTGCCGCGGGTTGCCCGGGAAGTGGTCTTTACCACCCACACCCCCGTGCCCGCCGGCCATGATCGCTTCGATGCCGATCTGGTCGAAGAGCACCTCGGACCTCTCCGCGAGGCCCTCGGTCTTTCCAAGAAAAGTTTCATGGCACTGGGACGCGAGAATCCCGAAAGCGACGAACGTTTCTGCATGACCGTGCTCGGCCTGCGGCTCTCGCGCCGCGCTAATGCCGTTTCCTCTCTGCACGCCGAAGTCTCCCGCGCCATGTGGACCGGACTCTCCCCGGGCAAACTGGAAGACGCGGTTCCCATCGGACACATTACCAACGGCGTCCATGTCCCCACCTGGTTGGCTCCCCAGATGTTTCGCCTCTACGATCGCCATCTTGGCACAGGATGGCAACTGCGCAGCAGCGAGGCCAAAATCTGGGAAGGCATTGACAACGTCGACGACGGCGAGCTTTGGGAGACGCATTTCAATCTAAAGTCGCGAATGATCGAATTTGTGCGCCGCCGCGCCGTCAAGCAGGCTGCGCGCCGCGACGAACCGCGCCGCGTGCTGCAGCAATTGGAACGCGTGCTCAGCCCCGATGCGCTCACCATCGGTTTTGCGCGCCGCTTTGCGACCTACAAGCGCGCGAATCTGATTTTGGCCGACATTGAAAAAATAGCGAGCATGGTCAATGACCCGAAACGCCCGGTGCAGTTCGTGTTTGCCGGGAAGGCGCATCCTCTCGACGAGCCGGGCAAGCGTGTCCTGCAGCAGATTGCGCAGTTGATGCGGGATCCGCAGTTTGCCGACAAATTCGTCTTCGTCGAAGACTACGACATCAACGTCGGCCGCCATTTGACGCAGGGTGTCGATGTCTGGCTGAACAGTCCGCGGCGTCCGCTGGAAGCCTCGGGAACCAGCGGCCAGAAAG
>Ga0209117_1000427_pt1 | contig 18105 bp, 16 predicted proteins | sample BlaSpr_A8_OM2_M2_FD_187978 | JGI IMG/M metagenome (GOLD analysis project Ga0209117, IMG submission 187978) | Forest soil microbial communities from Thunder Bay, Ontario, Canada - Black Spruce, Ontario site 2_A8_OM2_M2 (SPAdes) (version 2) | ecosystem: Environmental > Terrestrial > Soil > Boreal...
TTTGGTGTTGCCATCTTTGTAGAAGAACAATTACCCACGAAGGGCAATTCCAAATCAGCCACAACAGTGACTTGTGTCACCCCGCTTGTGGGGAGGCGGGCTTTGTCACCTCCCCACTTGTGGGGAGGTCGGACGCCGCTTGCGGCGTCCGGGTGGGGGCCTAGACCCCAGCCCTCTGTCTACCCTGCCGGGCCACCGCGTCAATCGTCACGGCCGCCAACAGGACGCCGCCCGTCACCATGAACTTCACGTCCGAAGCTGCGCTCAGCAGCGCCAGCCCGTTGTTGATCGACCCGATCACCAGCCCCCCGGTGAGCGCCGACCACACAGTCCCCCGCCCGCCGAACAGGCTCGTCCCCCCGATGACCGCCGCCGCGATGGCGTTCAGCAGTGTGTCCCCGGTCCCCGAGTTGTAGTTGACCGCCTCCAGGCGCGACGCGCCCAGGATGCCGCCGAACGCGGCCAGCGTTCCGCACAGGGCGAAGACAGCGATCCGGATGCCGTTCACCGAAATTCCGGCCCGACGTGCGGCCTCCGCATTGCCACCGACCGCGAAGATGTGCCGCCCAAATCGGGTGCGGGTCAAGATCAGGTCGAAGCCCACGATAAAAGCGAGCAGGATCAGCAGGGACAGCGGCACGCCGCGGTCGGCCGCGAGCACCGCCATCGCCCCGAAGATCACTCCGGCGTACACGACGAACTTCGCTATGGCGCCGGCCCACCCGCCCAACGGAAGCCCTGCCGCCGCCCGCCGGCGCCTCACTATGAAGAGGTCAGCGGCGAGCCAAGCCACGACGATGACGGCCAGCGTCCAGCCGACGCTTGCGGGATAAAACTGGTTGGCAATCTGCAAGATGGTCGGGTCGGTGAGATTGATGGTTCCCTTCTCACCGAGGACGTGCAGCTGGGCGCCATACCAGGTCAGCAGGCCGGCGAGCGTCACCACGAACGACGGAATCCTGAAGCGGGTGAAGAAGAAGCCGTGGAAGGTCCCGATCACGGTTCCTGTCAGCACGCCGGCTGCGATCGCTGGGGCGATGGCCCATCCTTTCTGGACGCTGAGCACCGCCATGACAGCGGAGCCCAGGCCGTAGACGGAGCCCACCGAAAGGTCGATCTCACCCAGGAGCAGGACCAGCACGATCCCCACCGAGACGATTCCGGTGGCTGCGATCTGGGCCATCAGGTTCGTGAGGTTCAGGGGGCTCAAGAAGAGCGGGTTAAGGTAGGTGAAAACCGCCCAGATCAGAAACAGCCCGAGGATGACCGGAAGCGAGCCGACGTCACCCGAGGCAACCCGGCGCTGCAGCGATTCCAGGCCGGTCCGGACGCTCTGTGCGGCGGTCATTCCTGAGGCTTGAACTTGCCGAACTCGGCGCCGGTGATCGCGCCGACGACCGCTTGTTCCGACGACTCAGCGCGGTTGAATGTGCCGACACGGCGGCCCAGGCGCATCACGATGATGCGGTCGGCAACCTCGAACACGTTGGCCAGGTTATGGCTGATGACGATCACGCCAAGTCCCTGATGGCGCAGTCGCAGCACGAGCTCGAGGACTTGCTTGGTCTGCTGCACACCGAGCGCGGCGGTCGGCTCATCGAGCAGCACCACCTTCGCCTTCCACATCACCGAGCGGGCGACTGCGACCGACTGCCGTTGACCGCCGGACAGGGCGGCGACAGGGTTGCGCGGGTTCGGAATCTTGACGTCGAGCGTCTTGAGCACCTCTCTTGCCCGCTGCTCCATGCGCTCCTCGCTCAAAAGCGGCAGCGGGGAGGAAAGCTCCTCACGGCCCAGATACAAGTTGGCCACGACGTCCAGGTTGTCGGATAGCGCGAGGTCCTGATAGACGGTGGCGATGCCGAGTGCGGCGGAGTCGCGCGGGCCGTGAACCGGAACATGCTTGCCTTCGAACCAGATCTCGCCCTCATCTGGGATGTAGATGCCGGCCATGACCTTGATCAGAGTCGACTTGCCGGCGCCGTTGTCACCGACGAGAGCGACCACCTCGCCCGCGTAGACCTCGAAGTCGACTGCCGAAAGTGCCTGGACCGCCCCGAACCGCTTGCTTATCCCTCGAAGTTGAAGGACCGGTTGACGGTCGGTGGCGGTTGGCGGGAGGCCATCGGGCCTCCCGCCTGTTTCAGTCACAAAAGGACTGTAGCGCTAAGAGATTCCAGCGGCGGTGCACGCTGCGGCGTATGCCGTTGTGCAGATGTCCGCCTTGGTCCAGAAGCCGTCAGCGACGACGGTTGCCTGGATGTTGGCCTTGGTGACCGCGACCGGGGTGAGAAGGACCGACTTGATGGGCGCCTTCCCGTTGTCCACGGTCTTGCCTGTGTTCAACGTGCTTGACACAGTGATGCCGTACGCGAGGTCGTAGGCCAGCTCAGCCGCGGCTTCCGCCTCGGCCTTGATCGCCTTGTAGACCGTCATGGTCTGCTCGCCGGCGAGGATGCGCTGAATCGCAGCCAGCTCAGCGTCCTGCCCCGTGATCGGAGGCAGCGGCTTGAGGCCGGCCGTCTTCATCGCCGCGATGGCGCCACCGGCGGTGCCGTCGTTGGCAGCCAGGACGCCGTCGACCTTGTTGTTGAGGGCCGTCAGAGCGCCCTGCATCTCGGTCTGTGCGTTGTCCGGCTTCCAGCCGGGGGTGTCGTATTCCTTGCCGTACTTGACCTTGCCGTCCAGGACGCTGTGCGCGCCTTGCTTGAAGAGCTTGGCGTTGTTGTCGCCAGGGTCGCCGTTGATCTGGACGATGGTCGGCTGGACCTTGCTGCCCAGGGCTGTCAGAAGAGCGTTGCCCTGCAGAGCGCCGACAGCGGCGTTGTCGAACGACAGGTAGTAGTTGACGTCGGCCGTGCCGAGGATCAGCCGGTCATACGAGATGACGGGGATGTTCTTAGCCTTCGCCTTGGTGACGATGGCCGCCGCCGCCGCGCCGTCGACCGGGTCGAGCACGATCACGCTTGCGCCGTTGGTGATGGCCGCTTCGGCCTGGGTCTGCTGCGTGGGTGCGTCCTGCTTGGCATTGCTGTAGATCAAGGTGCAGGCCGCGCACAGCGCGGACAGCTTGGCCTTGAAGAACGGCATGTCCTTGCTGTCATACCGAGCGGTCGTCGCCTCAGGCAGAAGAAGCGCGATCTTCTTGCCTGCCGGCGCGGCCGGGCTGCTCCCGCCACATGCCATGAGGGCGATCCCCACGACCATGAGGACAGGTACGAACTTCAAAAACTTCATGCGCACATACCTCTCATAAACAAACCCCAGCCTTCTTCCCGAGGATTCGACCCCGGGGCGAGAGTGCGCCGGCTGCAGGTCTCCTACTCCTAACCCCATGGCGGGACGTCCCGCCCGCGCAAGAGCATGTCTTACCAGTACACGTTTGTCAAGAGTGCGATGGTGTGACCCACACATTGTGTTCAAGCTCTTGACAAACCCCGGCTGGGGGCGATGATTCCGGTGCCGGTTATGCAGAAGAAAGGTGAGGGGTCGCTCGCATGGCTGCGAGACCGCAACCGCGAGCGCGTCGTGGGAGTGCTGCGGGAGCGCGGGCGGATCAGCCAGGCCGAGATCGCAAGGGTGACGGGCCTGTCGCGCACGACAGTGCACACGCTCGTGTCGGAGCTGAAGGTCTCGGGCCTGGTGCAGGAGATCGAGACGGGTGTTTCCGATGTACGTGGCGGGCGACCGGCCATGCAGCTCACGCTGCGGCGCTCGTCGCTCGCGGTGGTGGGCATCGACTTCGGGCACAGCCACGTGCAGGTTGCCGTCGCGGACATCGCTCACAACGTGCTGGCGGAGCGGCGATGCGATCTCGACGTGAACCGTCACGCCCGGGAAGCTCTGGACACCGCGGCCGGCATGGTTGGCGAGGTGCTGACCGAGGCTCATGTGGAGCGGAAGTCCGTCGTCGGCGCCGGGATCGGGATCCCTGGACCTGTCGACCGATTGAAAGGCGCCGTCGGATCGGCCAGCATCCTCCCGGGCTGGACTGGCCTTCGCATCGAGAGCGAGATGCAGGAACGCCTCGGCATTCCGGTCGAGATCGAGAACGACGCCAACCTGGGCGCGCTTGCCGAGCTCACCTGGGGCGCGGGCCGCGGGTGTTCGAACTTCGCCTACGTCAAGGCGGCCACCGGCATCGGGGCGGGGCTCGTGATCGACGGCCGGCTGCTGCATGGTGTGTCGGGAACTGCCGGCGAGATCGGGCATACGACCCTCGACGAGGCGGGCGCCCTCTGCTACTGCGGGAACCGCGGGTGTCTCGAAACCAAGGCGTCAGGTCCGGCAATCATTCAGCTCGTCGGGCTTCTGAACGGCGAGGTTCCTACCCTGTCGCGGATCGTCGACCTTGCGGTCGCGGGCGACGTGCGCTGCCGCCGGGCGATCTCTGACGCCGGCCACGAGATCGGCGTCGCCGTCGCAGGCCTTTGCAATCTCATCAACCCCGAGCGCGTCATCGTCGGCGGCTTGCTCAGCCGGACAGGCGAGGTCTTGCTCCAACCGATGCGGGAATCGATCCGGCGCCACTCCGTCCAGGCGGCGGCGGAGTCCGTCGACGTCCGCGCTGCGGTATTTGTCGAGCGCGCCGAGCTGCTGGGAGCGCTCGCACTCGCGTTGCAGGCATCGAGCGAGCGAGCGGCGACCGGCGGAAACGGCGACAGGGTCTGAGCAAGTTTTTCCCTCTCCCCTGTGGGGAGAGGGCTAGGGTGAGGGGCGCACGGCAGTTCGCCCGGCGAATTCGGATTGACCACACGTTGGCTTTGCCCAGGCCGGTGAGCTATTGGCGCCAGGCGGGATTAGAATGCGGTTTTGGCGGAGTAAGACTTGCTGCCGGCGCACTCTCGCCCCGCGACCGCGCGGGAAGAAGGCAGCAAGAGCGGCATCTGAGAGGTGTGGCGTGATCCGCATCCTCGGAGGGAAGGTATGAAGGCCAACTGGACCCGTCGTGAGTTTGTCCAACGCGTCGGCACAGCCGCGGGCGTCCTCGCCCTCGGCGGCACTTTCGCCGAATTCTTGGCAGCCTGCGGCGGCAGCGCCACCACCAGCGGCAGCAAGCTCGAGATCTTCAGCTGGTGGACCGCCGGCGGAGAAGCCGACGGCCTTGCCGAGATGTTCAAGATCTACAAGGCGAAATACCCGAGTGTCGCCATCCAGAACGCCGCCGTGGCGGGCGGCGCCGGCAGCAACGCGAAGGCTGTGCTGGCGACGCGCATGCAGGGTGGCAAGCCACCTGACAGCTTCCAGGTCCACGCCGGACAGGAGCTCGTCAGCACCTGGGTCAAGGCCTCGAAGATGGAGCCGATCACAGCCATCTGGGCGTCAGAGGGCTGGGACGCCGTCATCCCCAAGGACCTGAAGACGATCGTCAGCTCCGGCACCGACGTATGGTCGGTGCCCGTCAACGTGCACCGCGGCAACTCGCTGTGGGTTAGCGCTAAAGCAGCGTCGGCAGTGTCCGCCACGACCACCAACAACCTCGACAACTTCCTGTCAGCACTTGGGACTGCCAAGGCCGCAGGCATGCAGGCGCCGCTTGCGCTGGGCTCCAAGGGCAACTGGCAGGTCACGATGCTTTTCGAGAACAACCTCGTCGCCGTCGGCGGAGCCGACTTCTACCGCGGGCTCTTCACCGGGAAGAGCTCATGGACCGATAACAACATCAAGACGGCGCTCAACTACATCAGCCGGATGCTCAACTACGTCAACTCGGACCACGCGACCATCGACTGGGACCAGGCCGCGGGCCGTGTGCAGGCCGGTACGTCGGTGGCGACCATCATGGGTGACTGGGCGAAGGGCTACTTCACAGCCAACAACTGGAAGCCGGACACCGACTTCACGGGCATCCCGTCACCGGGAACGACAGGCACTTACATGATCGTGTGCGACACGTTCGGCGTGCCCAAGGGCGCTCCGGACCACGACAACGCAGTCAACTGGGTGAAGGTGTGTGGCTCCAAAGACGGCCAGGCTGCCTTCAATCCCAAGAAAGGTTCGATCCCGGCCCGCACGGACGTGCCGGCGAGCCTCTTCGACTCCATCGCGCAGAGGTTCATGGGCGAGTTCAAGAATGCGTCTCTGACACCGAGCATCGCTCATGGTTCGGCGGCGCCCGAGGCATTCGCCAGCGGGCTCAACGACGAGATGGGCCAGTTCGTGCAGCAGAAGAACGTCAACGCCAGCGCCACTAACATCGCGAAGCTAGCCGCCCAGTTCCTCCAGTAATAGAAAGTGGCGGTTGCCTCTTCGGGCACCGCAGCGAGGGAGCGGCCTCCGGTTGGAGGTCGCTCCCTTCGCCATTTTGCGTGGGACTCTCTGACGCCGTTTCTCCTGATCGCGCCATCGGTCGTCTTGATCGCGGTCTTCGTCTACGGGTTCATCGGGTACACCGCGTACGTCTCCACGACCAAGTGGTACGGCATCAACCCCGACTACACGTCGGTTGGACTCCGCCAGTACACCGACCTTTTCGGCCTGCCGAGATTCCAGGCCGACGTCAGCAACACGATCGAGTTCACGATCCTCTTTCTTCTCGGGTGCATCCTGCTCGGCTTCGGCGCGGCGATCCTGCTCGACCAGAAGCTGCGCGGCACGATCTTCTTTCAGAACGTCTTTCTCTTTCCCCTCGCGATCTCGTTCGTGGTCACCGGCACCGTCTGGCGCTGGATGCTCAACCCCAACTTCGGCATCAACCTGCTGTTCGACCAGGTCCACCTCGGTTTCTTGAAGTCGCCGTGGCTCGCCGACACGCACACCGCCCTCTACGGCCTGGTGATCGCCGCGACCTGGCAGATGAGCGGCTTCTGCATGGCGATGTTCCTCGCCGGCTTGCGCGGCATACCCGATGAGCTGCGCGAGGCCGCGCGCGTCGACGGCGCCAGCGAGCTGCAAGGTTTCCTGAGAGTCATCCTGCCGCTGATGCGACCGATCACGCTGTCGGCGGTCATCATCCTCGGCCACATCTCGCTCAAGATCTTCGACCTGGTCGTGGTGATGACCAACGGGGGACCCGGCTACGCGACCGACATGCCTGGGTTCTACATGTTCGTCGCCACGTTCCGGCAGAACCTGTACGGACGCGGAGCCGCGATCGGCATGGTGCTGCTCGTCATGGTCGCGGTCCTGATCGTGCCGTACCTGGTCTGGAGCATGAGACAGGAGGTCGAGCGTTGAGCGCGGCGACGACGATTACCCCACGACGGCGATGGCTCACACCGTGGGCTGTGTTCGGCTACGCGCTGCTGCTGGTCGTGAGCGTCTTCTATCTGTTGCCGGTCTACGTGATCGTGGTGACGTCGCTCAAGTCCTTCATCGAGGTCTCGCACACCACGCCCTGGCAGCTGCCTTCGGCACCCACCCTGGAGCCCTATGGCGCAGCAATCGAAAAGCTTCTGCCCAGCTTCATCAACAGCGTGGAGCTGGTAGTACCCGCCACGTTGCTGTCGGCGCTGCTGGGATCGCTCAACGGTTACGTCCTGTCCAAGTGGAGATTTCGCGGCGCGGACCTCCTCTTCACGCTCCTGCTCTTCGGGATGTTCATCCCCTACCAGAGCGTCCTGATCCCGATGGTCCTCGTGCTCGAGAAAATTGGCCTGTACGGCGGCCTCCCGGGCCTGATCCTGGTCCACGTCGTCTATGGCATCCCGATCTGCACGCTGATCTTTCGGAACTACTACGCGGCCATTCCCAATGAGGTTCTGGAGGCGGCCCGAATCGATGGGGCGACCGTGCTCGGCATCTACCGCCGCATTCTCGTCCCGCTATCCATCCCGGGGTTCGTGGTCGTCCTCATCTGGCAGTTCACGAGCATCTGGAACGAGTTCCTGTTCGCGCTCGTGATCGTCGCCGACCCTGACCAGCAGCCCATCACTGTGGCTTTGAACGGGCTTGCCGGCTCATTGCTCGCGCAGTACCAGGTGCAGATGGCGGGCGCCTTGATGACGGCGCTCCCACCTCTCGTCATCTATGTATTGCTGGGCCGCTACTTCATCCGCGGCCTCCTAGCAGGCAGCCTGAAGGGCTAGGAGCGAGCCGGCAGCCTGAAGGGTTGAGTCTTTGCTTCCCCACTTGTGGGGAAGGTGGCCCGGCGCGAGCCGGCAGCCTGAAGGGTTGAGTCCTTGCTTCCCCACTTGTGGGGAAGGTGGCCCGGCGCGAGCCGGCAGCCTGAAGGGTTGAGTCTTTGCTTCCCCACTTGTGGGGAAGGTGGCCCGGCGCGAGCCGGCAGCCTGAAGGGTTGAGTCTTTGCTTCCCCACTTGTGGGGAAGGTGGCCCGGCGCGAAGCGCCCGGCCGGATGGGGGAGGTGGAACCTCTCCCAGCCTGAATATGGCACCCACCCTTAGGGTTAGACGTTCAAATGCAAATCGTCGCCGCTCTGGTCGGGATCGTCCTGGTCGCGAGCGTGCTCTGGGACTCGTTCGAGACGATCATCCTTCCGCGTCGCGTCTCCGGCCCTCGACTCTCCAAAACCTTCTACCGACTCACCTGGAGACCCTGGGCCGCGGCCGGCCGCCGTATGCTTCCGGGTGACTGGCGCGAATCCTTCCTCAGCACGTATGGGCCGCTCTCTCTGCTCGTCCTGTTCGTACTCTGGGGCGCCATCCTGGTCACTGGCTTCGGCGCGCTGTTGTGGGCCGCCGGCTTCGACGTTCACCTTTCCGGTTTGGGCCACCTCTATGTCAGCGGCACAACCTTCACGACGCTGGGCATCGGCGACTTCACGCCGAAGACGGACCTGGCCCGAATCATCACCGTCATCGAGGCCGGCACCGGTTTCGGGTTCCTGGCCGTGTTCATCTCCTATCTGCCCGTCCTGTATCAAAGCTTCTCGCGGCGCGAGGTCTCGATTTCGATGCTGGACGAGTGGGCCGGCTCGCCGCCGAGCGCCGGCGACTTGCTGCGCCGCGCAGCCGAGTCTGGTGAGATGGCCGAGCTGATCCCCTTGATGGCCCGATGGGAGACGTGGGCCGCAGAGCTCCTGGAGAGCCACCTGTCGTATCAGGTGCTGAGCTATTTCCGCTCCCAGCATGAAAACCAATCGTGGCTCGCCGCGCTGACCGCGATGATGGACTCCGCGTCGGTGTGGCAGGCGACCAAGGACCACGGCAAGTCGTGGCAGGCCCGCCGCCTCTACGCGATGGGCCGTCACGCTCTCGGCGACCTGAGCCAGGTGCTGCGCGCCGTGCCTGAATTCGACGCGCCGGACCGCATGTCACAGGCTGAGCTCGCCGCGCTCTACGACACGGTCACCACGGCCGGCGTCACCGTCGACCTGGTCGCCTTTCGCGAGCGGCTCACCGCTCTGCGCAAGGGCTACGAGCCCTACGCCATCGCCCTGGGGCATGAGCTGTTGATGGATCTGCCGCCCTGGATGCCGCTCGAGGAGCGCCAGGACAACTGGGAGACGACAGCGTGGGAAGGCGCCGCGCCGGGAGAGTCCCTGCACTAACCGCGACCTATCATCGAGATCCGAATGACCGTGAAGCGCGCGTGGCTGGCCGTCGGAATTGCCGTTCTCGTTTCGCAAGCCGGACACCTGCTCGCCTACCAGCTTCGGTTCGGAGCCGCGGCCCAAGCGATTCAGAGCTCCGGCGCCCACGTCTACTTCCCCGGCCTGGTGCGGGCGAGCCTGGGGGCCGCAGCAGCACTGGTCCTCGCAGGCGTGTTCGTGGTTGGCCTGGCGCGATTGCTCAGCGGCCGCGCGATTCGGCCTGACTCCGCACCGCCCTTTCTCCGCCTCTGTGCGGCCATGTTCACGATTCAGCTGGCGTGTTTTGCCGGACAGGAGGTGGTCGAGGCCCTCTTCGTGGGCGCGCCTGCCGCCTCGGTTGCGGATCTCCTGCTGTGGGGAACTCTGGGCCAGCTTCCGGCGGCGGTGATGGCCGCCGCAGGTCTGCGGTGGCTCATGGCTCGCTTCGAGACGGCCGTCACCGAGATTCGCGTCGCGCTGGCGAGCATCCCAATCCAGCCCTTCTTGCCGGGAGTTGAAATCCCAGTCTGGGCCCACACCGATCGGGCGTGGTTCCTCAGGTCTGCAGCGGGAGCCTCGCTCGCCAAACGCGGACCACCCTCCTGCGTGCGTCAGCTCGAACTGAACTGATCGCACGCGCGCACGCGCGCGTGACATTAATAGGAGGAATTTGATGAGCCGGAATCGAATCGCCGTCGTGGCTGGCGTCCTTGTCCTCTTCGTCATCGTCGGCGGAATCTTGATCTACGCCTCGCGGAGCGGCGGGAAGCCCGTCACCCTCAACGTCACAGTCATCGGCGGCAAGACCATGAACCCACCCGATCTCGCTGCGCATCAAAACGACACCGTGACCGTCAACGTCACCAGCGACACCGACGGCGAGGTGCACCTGCACGGTTATGACCTCATCTTCAACGCGAAGAAGGGTCAAACCGTCAGCAAAACGTTCAAGGCTGACAAGTCGGGCTCGTACCCCATCGAATGGGAGAGCACAAGCACGGAGCTGGGCCAGCTGGTAGTGAGCCCATGATCCTTCTTCACGGCTTTGGGCAGCGTTACGACCTGCCCATCTCGCTCGCGCTCTACCTCTACGCCGCGGCGGGCGTGGTCGTCATCTCGTTCGTGCTCGTCTACCTCTTTGCGGGCGATCAGGTGGGCGCAAAAGCGATTCATTACTCGCGCCGCCCCGTTCCGGCGCTGTTGCCGATCGCGCGTTCGCGGTGGCCCCGAATCGTCGGCGGCATCATCGGAATCGCCGGCCTGCTGGCAATCGTCATCACAGGCCTGTTCGGATCCAACAACCACCCCGAGCTCAATCCCGCGGAGTATCTGACCTGGGTCTACTTCTGGGCCGGGCTCGTGATCCTGTCGGGCCTGGTCGGAAACCTGTGGTACCTCGTCAATCCGTGGGCGGCCATCTACGACGCCGTGAGCAAGTTGGTGCACGTCAAACCCATCTGGAAATTGCCGAATGTCGGCGTCTGGCCTGCGACTGCAGCGTACTTTGCGTTCGCCTGTCTCGAGCTCACCACCGGGATGGCCAACCGGCCGTGGCTCGTCGGAGTGCTCGCGCTCGTCTATTCGGTGGTGACGCTTGCGGGGATGTTCCTGTTCGGGCGCGATGAATGGCTCGAACACTGCGAAGGCTTCACGGTCCTCTTCAACATCATCGGTCGCTTCGGTCCCGTCGAGACAGAGCGCGACGAGGCGGGGCGCATCAGCACGGTCTACCTGCGCCCCTGGGGGGTGGGCCTGCTGCAACCCTCGCCGGCGGGATGGGACCGCGTCGTGTTCGTGATCCTGATGCTGTCGACTCTTGCCTTCGACGGCATCCTCTATACGCGCCCGTGGAGTGACTTCAATCTCGCGCTCGAGCCGATCTGGCTGCCGATGGGCGCCTTCGGGTTCTTCTTCGTCCGCACGCTCGGCCTCGTCCTGCTCACGGTCACCTTTCTGCTCGTGTTCATCACCTTCATGGAGCTGGTCATCTTCCTCGGCAAACGCAACGTCGATGTGAAGGCCACCATCTCCGCCTTTGCGCTGACCCTCGTGCCCATCGCCCTCGTTTACAACGCAGCTCACAACTACACCTATCTGGTCCTGCAGTCGCAGGCGCTGATCCCACTTCTCAACGACCCGCTCGCGAAGGGATGGCACCTCTTGCCGGCGCTGGCGGCATTCAAGCCAAACTTCGCGCTCGCGCAGGCCTCGACGGTCTGGTACGCGCAGGTCGTGCTGATCGTGCTCGGCCATGTCATCGCGGTGTATCTGGCGCACCTACGCGCGGGCGAACGCTTCCGGACCGCTCAGCGCGCGCTTCTGAGCCAGTACCCCATGCTGTTGCTCATGGTCATGTACACGATGACCAGCCTTTGGATCCTCGCCCAACCCATCACCAGAGAGGCCGGATGAGCAGGTGAGCTGGCCGGTCGATCTGACCGTCTACGCGGGCCTGGTGGCCCTGTTTTTGGGACACGCCTGGCTCGCCGGCACGGTCTCAGATGCTCGGCGGAAGCACTCCCTTTACTTCGGGCTCGGCCTCATCACCTTGTGGCTCGCACTCGAGACGCCGCTGGACACGATCAGCGACCACTACCTGGACAGCGTTCACATGCTGCAGCACGTCCTCCTCGGTTTCATCGCGCCGCCGCTGATGCTTCTCGGCCTATCACCTCAGATGGTGGAGCGGGTCGTCCGCGTCCCCGGCGTGCGCGCGATCACCGAACCCGTGCCGGCGCAGGTGATCGCCGGGCTTGTGATGATCGTGTGGCACCTTCCGCCGCTGTACAACGCGACCCTTTACTCCGAACCGCTGCACGTAATCGAGCACCTGGCGTTTATCGCGTCCGGGCTGGTGCTCTACTGGCCGATTCTCGCCGCGACGTCCGCGCACGCGCGCTGGCAGATGTCGCCGGGCGCGAGGCTCCTTTACATGGTGCTCGCGACGCTGCCGCAAGACGGAGTGGCGCTCGTTCTCATCTTCTCGCGCGTGCCTTTCTACGAGTTCTACACGCACGCTCCCCGGCTCGTCGCGTCGTTCACGCCGTTGATCGATCAGACCGTGGCGGGTGCACTATTGATGATCCTGGGCAAGGCCACCATGGCGGTCGCTGCGCTCGCGGTTTTCTTCCGCTGGTTCGGCGCCGAGCACCGAGCCGACCGTCGAAACGTGGCGGGACTAGAATCCCGATAGGGCCTGGTGAAGTACTACGAGAGCATTCTCGACATCGTCGGCAACACGCCGTTGGTGCGCCTGCATAAGGTCACCAAGGGCCTCAAACCCACCATCCTCGCCAAGCTCGAGCAGCTGAACCCAGGCGGAAGCGTCAAAGACCGGATCGGCCTCACGATGATCGAGGAGGCCGAGCGCACCGGCCAGCTGCGGCCCGGCGGCACGATCGTCGAACCCACTTCCGGCAACACCGGCCACGGCCTCGCCATGGTGGCCGCGATCAAGGGCTACAAGATGATCTTCGTGATGCCGGACAAGATGTCCTCCGAGAAGATCAGCCTGCTCAAGGCGTACGGCGCCGACGTGGTCGTCTGCCCGACCAATGTCGAGCGCTCCTCGCCGCAGTCGTACTACTCGGTGGCCGACCGCCTGGCGCGCGAGGTGCCCGGCGCGTTCCAGCCCAACCAGTACTTCAACCCTCGCAACCCCGAGGCTCATTACCAAACCACCGGACCCGAGATCTGGGAGCAGACGGACGGACGCATCGACGTCTTCGTGGCCGGCATGGGGACGGGAGGCACGATCAGCGGAGTCGCGAAGTACCTCAAAGAACGCAAGCCCGCGGTGCACATAGTCGGCGCCGACCCCGAAGGCTCGCTCTACTCGGGTCCGATCGCCCCCTATAAGGTCGAGGGCGTCGGCGAAGACTTCATGCCCGGCACGATGGATATCAAGCTCGTGGACCAGATCGTGCAGGTCACCGACAAGGAGTCGTTCGTCGCAGCGCGTCGACTTGCGCGTGAGGAGGGCATCCTGGTGGGAGGCTCATCGGGTCTCGCGATGCATGGTGCGATAGAGGTCGCGCGTGATCGTGGACCGGACGAGGTCATCGTCGTGCTGTTTCCGGACACAGGCCGCAACTACCTCAGCAAGTTCTTCAACGACGAGTGGATGCGGCAGAACGGTTACCTGGCGCGACTCGGCGCCGTGCGGATTCGCGAAGTCCTGCTGGCCCACACCGAGGGAGTCCCGAAGCTCGTCACGGTCGAAGCGCGCAAGTCGGTGGGCGAGGCCATCGACCTGATGCAGCAGTACGGCATCTCGCAGCTGCCCGTGGTGGATGATTCGAATGGGAACGGTGTGATCGGGACGCTGCAGGAGCGGACGTTGCTGGACCGCGTGTACCGCGACCCCGCCGTGGTCACGACCGCCGTGTCCTCGGCGATGGATGCGCCCCTCAGCCAGGTGGGCGTCGACTCTTCCCTCGACGATGCATTCGAGCCGCTGCTCCGTGGCGAGCAGGCGGTGTTGGTGGTCGAGGGGGGCAAGCCCGTGGCTGTGATCACACGCGCCGACCTGCTCGAGTTCGTCGCCCACCGCGGCCAGGGCTGAGCTTGTCGAAGGACGAATCAAGCAGCTGGGGTTTTGCGACTCGAGCCTTGCATATCGGTCAAGGGCCTGACCCCGCCACCGGCGCCGTCGTCCAGCCGATCCACCTCGCCACGACGTTCGCGCAGCAGGGAGTCGGCAAGCACAAGGGTTTCGAATACTCGCGGTCAGGCAACCCGACTCGGGCTGCGCTGGAGGAAAACCTCGCCGGGCTCGAGGACGCCAAGCACGGCCTCGCCTTCTCGTCCGGTCTCGGCGCGGAGACCACGCTGATGCTGCTCTTCAGTCCTGGCGATCACGTCGTCTACATGGAGGACGTGTACGGCGGAACGTTCCGCCTCTTCGACAAGGTGATGAAGCGTTTTGGCATGACCTTCACCGCGGTGGACGCCGGAGACATGGACGCTGTCGACCGAGCGATCACTCCCGCGACCAAGCTCGTCTGGCTCGAGTCGCCGACCAATCCGCTGATGCGCATCGTCGACATCGACGCTGTGAGCGAGGTGGCACACAGCCATGGCGCGATGGTGTGCGTGGACAACACGTTCGCGACGCCGTACCTGCAGCAGCCCCTCCATCTCGGCGCCGACTTCGTCGTGCACAGCTCGACTAAATACATCGGCGGCCACAGCGACGTGGTGGGCGGCGCGATCTTGACCAACGATGACGGGCTCGAGAAGCAGCTGCGGTTCCACCAGAACGCGGTGGGCGCGATCCCGTCGCCTTTCGACTGCTGGCTGCTGCTGCGAGGGATCAAGACGCTCGCGCTGCGCGTCGACCGCCAGAGTCAGAATGCGATGGAGGTGGCGCAGGCGCTGGAAAAGAACAAGGCTGTGAAGCGAGTCCACTACCCGGGTCTTGTGTCACACCCGGGCCACGCTGTCGCCTCGCGCCAGATGCGAATGTTCGGCGGCATGATGAGCATCGAGGTCGCCGATGAGGCCACCGCACTGCGCGCCCTTTCGCGCCTCAAGATTTTCGCCCTGGCGGAATCGCTCGGCGCTGTCGAATCGCTGGCCGAGCACCCCGCGCTCATGACCCACGCCTCGATTCCGGCCTCGGAGCGAAAGCGGATCGGAGTGGGGGACGGTCTGATCCGTCTCTCGATCGGAGTTGAGGACGTCGCCGACCTGATCGCCGACCTGGAATCAGCCCTGGCCTGACTACTTCGTGGCGAGGAAGGCTTGAACGTGTGGCAGCATCTGGTCGCTGGCCAGGAACGCGTTGATGTGACCGAGGCCCTCGAAACGTATCTCGGTCGCCTCCGTCATCTGGGCAGCCACCTCGGTCATCAGATGGCCGTCATCTTCGAGATCGCCAACCAGCAACAAGGATGGAGGCTTCGCGTTGACGACCAGATCCCATGGAGTCACCTTCCAGTCGAGGCGTGCGCGCTGCCAGAGGATGAATTGTTCGAGGTCCGTCGCCCTGATGCGATCCCGCATCCATGCGGGACACTCCCCCTCATCGGCGGCGAAAGCATTGATGAGCCAGTCCCAACCCTCTTCCTGGAGATTTCGAATCCTCTCTTCGGTCGCGGCTTTCAAAGCCACCGCATCGACTGGCCTGGCTACCGCACCGCTCAGGATCAACGAGCGAACTCGGCCCGGAAACCGCTCGGCCGCGGCACACGCAACGAACATCGCGTTTGACCAGCCCCAGAAGTGCACCGAATTCAGGTGCAGGTGGTCGAGCAACGCGCCGACGTCGTCGACGAATCTATCGATATGGTTCGCGGCGACGTCCCGCGGACGATCGCTGGTGCCGTGACCACGATGGTCGAAGAGGATGCATTGATATTTCTTTGCGAGCGGCTCGACGTACCCGGCCGCACGCCACAATTCGCAATCACAGCCAGCCCCCAGGTGCAGGAGTAGAGGCGGCCCGCTGCCCTCGAGTTCGTAGTGCAGCCGCACCCCGTCCGGTGCAGTCACGAGCGGCATGAGCGCATGGTAGTCCGGCAGGCGCCGATGGCCGTGATTCATCACAGATAAACTCTTGACCGTGCCTCCTCGCGAGCTCCCAAGCCGGACCCTCTACCAGGGGCGGGATCGCGCCGCGGCACGCTCTTTCCTGCACGCGATCGGGCTGACCAACGCCGACATCGACAAGCCGTTCGTCGGGGTGTCGAACGTCTGGACCGAAACCATGCCGTGCAACTTCGGCCTGCGCGACCTGGCTGCGCCCTTGAAGGCCGGCATCAAAGCCGCGGGCGCCAACCCGATGGAGTTCAACACCATCGCCATCTCCGACGGCATCACGATGGGCACCGAAGGCATGAAGGCGTCGCTGGTGAGCCGCGAGGTCATCGCAGACGGCATCGAGCTCATGGGACGCGGCCACATGTTCGACGCGATGGTCACCCTCTGCGCATGCGACAAGACAATCCCCGCCTCCGCCATCGCCCTGGCTCGTCTCGACCGCCCCGGAGTGCTCCTCTACGGCGGCTCGATCATGGCGGGCATGTTCCGCGGCCGGCAGGTTGCCGTCGGTGAGGTTTACGAGGCGATGGGCGCCGTCGCCGCAGGCAAGATGACCGACGCGGACCTCGCCGAGCTCGAAGCTGTGGCGTGCCCAGGCGCAGGGGCGTGCGGCGGCCAGTACACCGCGAACACGATGTCGATGGTCATGGAGGTCATCGGCCTTTCGCCAGTCGGCTTCAACTCGATCCCAGCGACGGATCCAAAAAAGCACCCGGCGGCTGAAACCATGGGCCGAGTGGTCATGAACGCGCTCGAGGAGGACCTACGGCCCTCGCGCATCCTCACCCGCCGCGCCTTCGACAACGCGATCGCAGCGGTAGCCGCAAGCGGCGGCTCGACCAACGCTGTCCTGCACCTGCTCGCGCTGGCGCGCGAGGTCGGCGTGGAGCTCGCGATCGACGATATCGACCGGATCAGCCGGCGCACACCTTTGTTATGCGACCTCAAGCCGGGCGGCCGTTTCGCCGCCGTTGAGCTGCACCGTGCTGGAGGCATCGCCCTGCTGACGCGCCGCCTCATCGAAGGGGGCTTCATCGACGGTGATGCGCTGACCGTGACAGGTCGCTCACTCGGTGAAGAGTGCGAATCGGTCACCGAGACCGCCGGCCAGGAGGTCGTCGCGCCGCTGTCTCGTCCGCTGCGCGCGGAGGGCGGCCTGGTCGTCCTGCGCGGAAACCTTGCCCCCGAGGGGGCCGTCGTGAAGATCACTGCGCACACGACAACTTCGCACCGTGGACCCGCGCGCGTCTTCAATCGTGAGGAGGATGCCCTTGCGGCGGTCTATGCGGGCCGGATCAAGCCTGGCGACGTCGTGGTCATCCGGTACGAAGGGCCGAAGGGCGGGCCGGGCATGCGCGAGATGCTGACGGTGACCGCAGCGATCGTCGGCGAAGGACTTGGCGACTCGGTGGCGATGGTCACTGACGGGCGCTTCTCGGGAGCAACGCAGGGGCTGATGGTCGGTCACGTCGCACCGGAGGCGGCAGTTGGCGGCCCGCTTGCCGCTCTGGAAGATGGCGACATCATCGACATGGACGTGGACAGCCGCCGATTGAATGTCGAGGGCGTGGATATCCAAGCCCGCCTGAAGAGCTGGTCGCCGCCCGAGCCGCACTACCGCAAAGGCGTGCTCGCCCGCTACGCGCTGCTCGTTGGCTCGGCCTCCGAAGGGGCGATGCTAAAGCCCTAGCCTCCCCACCTTGTGGGGAGGTCGGCACTGCCCGCAGGGCACTGCCGGGAGGGGGTCGAGGGTCCGCTACTTGACTGCCGGCATCCACGCGGCCCGCCGCGACTCGAATGCCGTGATGTCAGCGCTGTGCTTTTCCACCAACCCGATCTCGTCCAGCCCGCCCAGCAGGCATTCCCGTGCGAACGGGTCGATCTCGAAGCGGTAGGCAAACCCTTCGCCATGAACCTCTTGCTTCTCCAGGTCGACAGTCACTTTGGCCGCCGGGTCTTCCGCAGCCAGATCAATCAGGTGCCGCACCTGCCGCTCCGGCAGCACCACCGCCAGCAAGCCCGTCTTGTAGCAGTTGGCGAGAAAGATGTCCGCGAAGCTCGGCGAGATGATTGCCTTGAACCCAAAATCCCG
>Ga0209117_1000428_pt1 | contig 18093 bp, 19 predicted proteins | sample BlaSpr_A8_OM2_M2_FD_187978 | JGI IMG/M metagenome (GOLD analysis project Ga0209117, IMG submission 187978) | Forest soil microbial communities from Thunder Bay, Ontario, Canada - Black Spruce, Ontario site 2_A8_OM2_M2 (SPAdes) (version 2) | ecosystem: Environmental > Terrestrial > Soil > Boreal...
GCATCCGACTTCCCCACCCTAAAGCCCGTAGGTCTTGGCGATGATCTCCTTCATGACCTCGTCCGTCCCGGCGCCGATCCTCGCCAGGCGAGCGTCGCGCCACGCGCGTTCGACAGGGAACTCGCTCATGTAGCCATGGCCGCCGAGGATCTGGATCGCTTCATCGGCCACCTCAGAGGCAAGTTGGGTTGCAAGCAGCTTGGCCTGCGAGACCTCGCGCACCGGGTAAGCGCCCTCGTCCCACTGCTTGGCCGTTTGGTATACGAATGCCTGGACCGCCGCGATCTTCGTCCCCATGTCGACGAGCTTGTGCTTGATCACCTGGAACTGCGAGATCGGCTGGCCGAATGCCTGCCGGTTGCGCGCGTACTCCATCGTGTACTCGAACACGTGCGTCGCACCGGCGATTGCTCCCGCTGCGGTGATCATTCGCTCGCCTTGAAGCTCCCACATCAGGTTCTTGAAGCCTTCCCCTTCCCCGCCGATGAGATTGGCGACCGGCACGCGGCAATCTTCGAACAGCAGCTCAGCGGTGTCGGATGAGTGCATGCCGAGCTTTTTCAGCGTGCGAGTGACCTGGAAGCCGGGCGTTCCCTTCTCGATCACGAGCAGGTTGAAGCCCGCGTGGCCCCGCTCACGTTCGGCCTTCGTCACGACCAGCGCCCAGTGGCAGCGGGCTCCGTTAGTGATGAAGATCTTGCGACCGTTGACGATGTAGTCGTTACCGTCGCGGCGGGCCACCGTCGTGATGCCTGCTACGTCCGAGCCGGCATCCGGCTCTGTGATGGCCAGCGCGGCGATCTGCTCGCCGCGGATCGCCGGTGTGAGCCACTTCCGCTTCTGCTCCTCGGTGCCGAACTTGAAGACAGGCGGGGTGGCCATTTCGGTCTGGACCGAGACGGCCATGCCGAGTCCGCCGCTGGCGATCCTGGCCATCTCCTCCGCCAGGACGACCGCGGAGAAGTAGTCCCCGCCTTGCCCGCCGTATTCGGGCGGGTAGCGCAAGCCGAGAAAGCCGAGCTCGCCGAACCTCTGGAAGATCGAGTTGGGGAAGGTCTTCTCCTCCCACTCCTCGAGGTGCGGTTGGACTTCTTTCTCGAGGAACTTGCGGATGTGGAGCCTCAGTTCTTCGTGCGCGTCGGTGAAGTACATCGGGGTGAGTTTAGGCTCGAACGGAGCCCAGGCAGCTTCCGGTATGATTCCCGAGCCCGCGACGGTCGGGCAACCCCTCTTTTAAGATCAAACCTGTCTGGGAGTTGGATTGGGCTCGGTAATTAAGAAGCGGCGCAAAAAGATGCGCAAGCACAAGCACAAGAAGATGCTTAAGAAGACCCGCTGGGCGCGACGCGCCCACGCGTAGGATCTCTTCCTGATGGGCATCTGGGTTGTCATCGGCATCGTCGTTTTGGTCGTGGTGTGGCTGGTCCTCACCTACAACGGCCTTGTCACCGCGCGCAACCGCACCCAGGAAGCCTGGTCTGAGATCGACGTCGAGCTGAAGCGCCGGCACGACCTCATCCCGAACCTGGTCGCCACGGTTCAGGGCTACGCCGGCCACGAACGTGGGACGCTGGAAGCGGTGACGAATGCGCGGGCCTCGGCCGTCGCAGCGGGTGCAACGGGCGACCCGGCCAAGATCGGCCAGGCCGAGAACGTGCTGACCCAGAGCCTTCGGAGCTTGTTCGCGACCACGGAGAACTACCCCGAGCTCAAAGCGATCTCGGCCTTTACCAGCCTCCAGGAGACCCTGACCGCCACCGAGGACAAGATCGAGTTCTCGCGCCGTTTCTACAACGGCAATGTGCGCGACTACAACATCAAGCTGCAGACCCTCCCGACCTCGCTCATCGCCGGGGCCCTGGGCTTCAAGCCGTTCGGCTTCTTCCAGGCCGACGAGGCCGACCGCGCCGTGCCGCAGGTCAACTTCGGCCCCACGACGTCGTCAGGCCCGCCTGCACTCGGCTCGTCAGGGCCACCCTCAGCCGGCCAGTCCGGCCCCCCGCCCGGCTAACCACCGGCGTTCGCCCAGTCCGCGGCAAAGCGCGCCGCGTACGTCTCAACCGCGACCGGGTCACCCGTCTCAATGTCCAACTCGTGGTTGACGCCCAGCCCGCTCAGCGTCCAGTTCGCCGACCCGAGCACCAGGATGCTGTCAAACAGTCCGATCTTGGCGTGGAGCTTCGCCTCGCGGGGGACGGGGTACCACCGGACTTCCACCCCGCCGGCCCGAAGCACGTCGTAACCGTGCTGGTTGTAGGGCTGGTGCGGATCTAGGAGCACACGCACCGTGGCGCCGCGGCGATGGGCTTCGGCGAGCTCGGCGATGACCTCCGGGTCGGTTAGCGTGTACACCTCGGCAAGCACGCGGTGCCTGGCGTGGACGAGCGCGGCGGACAGCATTACCCGGATCTCGGCACCAGGCGCCGTCTGCGCGACTACCGCGACCGCTGCCGCCAGAGGCGTTGGATGGCCGCCCGCAAGACTCCAGTCCTGCTCGAAGATGCGCACCAAGCGATCGATATCGACAGCGACTCGCGTCTCCAGGACATAGTCGTGATTGCGGTCACTGTGCTTCCCCCAGTTCATGCCGCCTACGGCGGATTCCTCGTCCGCGATCAAGAGCTTTACGTGGTCGATCTGGTGGCGGCGGTCGTCAACAGGGTAGACGCGCTCGGGCACGCCCATCGAGTCGAGGACCGCCGTGGACTGACGATTGCCAGTCACCGTTGGGTCAGTGATCACGCGCACGTTGACTCCTCGCCTTACCGCCTCGCCCAGCTCGCGCAGGAGGTCTGCCCGCTCGAGCTCATACATCTCGACCATCACCCGAACGTGCGCCGATGAGATGAGGTGTTTGACCAGATCGAAAATGGTCGCATCCTGCCAAAGCAGGACTTGCTGGGCCCCGCTGCGAATTGCATGAAGTGGCGCGGGTTGGGCCGGGTTCGAGCAACCCACCAGGCATAGGGAGATCAGCAGACAGGCCACTCGAACCACAGCGGACGAAAACTACCTGGGCGAGAGCCTGATGAAAACCCAGGTGGTTAAGACCGTTAGATGAGGTCGACCTTCATACCCGGCCGCGCGCCCAGCAGCTTGTCGGCGCGGCCCTCTCGCACTGCGACCTCGAGGTAACCCATGCTCCCGATGTAGACGAACGGCTCGGTCGGCCGCCCGTCGGCGTAGGTCTTGGCGGTCGCGACGATGTCGTGATTGTGAATGCGCATGCGTCGCGCGGGGGCCTTCACATTCGTCACAAGGTTGCCGAAACCGTCCACCCACAGCACGCGCGGCGAGCCATTGTCGAGTGTCTTGGGCGGATCGGTCCGAGACCCAAGTGACTCGAGAGGAATGCCGGCCGCCAACGCTCCGGCCGCGGGAGCAAAGACGTCGCGGCCCTCGAAGGTCGGCGCTCCTTGCGGACGAGGAGCAAGCTCGACCGCGCCCTGCAGTCCAACTTCCTCGATAACGATCCCGAAAAGGCCGTTGTCAGGCCCGACGTAGTACCGACCGCCGGCCCGGATCGCGAGGCGCCTGCGCGACGTCCCGACGCCCGGGTCGACAACCACCAGGTGCACCGAGTTGGCGCCGAAATGGCGCGTGCCGGCAAAGAGCATGAAGGCCCCGGCTGAGACGTCGAACCGAGGGACTTCGTGGCTGACGTCCACCAGGACGGCGTGAGGGCAGGCGGCAAGCACCATCGCCTTCATGGCCGCCACGAGTGGCGAGCCGGAGCCAAAATCGGTGGTGAAGGTGACGAGGGGCGGCCGGGTTGGATCGCCCCGGCTACCAGTAGCGGGTTTCTTTCCAGGGGTCAGCTTCGTCGTGATACCCACGTTGCTCCCAAAAACCAAGTCTGTTGCGCTCCATGAACTCTAGCCCGCGGAGCCACTTGGCCGACTTCCAGAAGTATTTCGAGGGCACGAACAGTCGCAACGGCCAGCCATGCTCGGGCGTCAGGTCCTGCCCATTCCATGCGTAGCACAGGAGGTTTTCCTCCTGGTCCAGCACGCTGATCGGGACGGACGTCGTGTACCCGTACTCGCAGTGGGCGGTGACGTACTTCGCTTCAGCCTTCGGCTTGACTCGGTCCAGGATCGTGCGAATCGGCACGCCAGTCCATTTGTCGCCGAGCCGGCTCCAACCGGTGACGCAGTGGATGTCCGCAATCACGTCCTTCGATGGCAGCGCGCGAAGCTCGCCGTAGTCGAGCGTCAACTCCTCCTCAACTGCGCCGAACACCTTGAAGTCCCATTTCGCGATGTCAGTGTTCGGCACCGGTCCGAAGTGCAGCAGGGGCCAGCGGTCGGGGGCCGTAAGGGTCTGGCCGGGCGGAATGCGCGCCGGGTCCACGCCCTCCGGAATTCGCTTGCCCTTGAACAGGAACGACATCTGGCGAGTATAGGAACGCCCGCCGGGCGCAGCCTGTTCCGCCGCTCGAGGACCCGATCAGGGCCGGGCTATACTGGCTTTTCCCTCAACTTCTCGAGCACGTGGGTCCGTAGCTCAATTGGGAGAGCGCTTGAATCGCACTCAAGAGGTAAGGGGTTCGAATCCCCTCGGATCCACCATTCTCAATCCAGACTCGTAGGCCGCAGCGGAGCGCTTGGTAACCACCAAATGGACGATCCTGCCAACGCGGAACTTCAGCCGGCCGCTGATCTGAGCCTGGGTGGTGCGTGGCAACCTCATCGCGTACGGCCGCACGTCCGCCACGGTCACCGTCAGGTTATCTTCGTGATATACACGCCTCCGAACCAATTTGAGCAATCGTGTAAGCAGCATGAATACAAAAGCGGTCAGCGCAGCCTGGTCTCGATTCGAGGCGGCATCGATCGCTGTGATCAACGCGATCCATCGACGCGTGGCAGTATTCGCCCCGCACCTGCTTGGAGCCCTCTCTTCGACGAAGGCGTACCTGATCGGCATCCCGCTCACCGTCGCCGTACCGGTCGCGGGTGTCTTCCTTGGGTTGAAGCTCGCCCACAACCCGCGGTTCGCGAACGACAAGGGTCCTCTGATCGATGCGGTTGTCGGCGCCGGTTTCTTTCTGGTCTCCGCCTTCTTCACCGGCGTGCGATGGCTCGGACCTCTGGGAGCGGTGGCCATAGCCGCTTTCATCGGACTGGCGATCTTCTTGCTCTGCGCGCGCCTAATCGGGGCCAGCGTGCTCGCCCTGTTTAGACGGGAGCCGGGCCCCTCAGTCGCGCCGGAGGACTTGCAGCCGCAAGAAATCGCCGACCCCGCGCCATAAACACCGAAGGTGAGCACAATCCAGACATAGATCGGCGCAGCGTGAAGCAATCCGTGAACGCTTCGACCGGATGGTGTGGCCAATCCGGCGGGCCGCCATCCTACGCGGAGGCCCTCAGGCGGATCGGCTGAAAACGCTCCGCGCTGCGAGCACAAGCAGCAAAGCCGGGACGATGAGGTATGCGGTGTGCAGCTCGGTCGCGTCCGAAAGCCTTGCCAGCACAAAAGGCGCTATCCCGATCGCCAGGCCCGAGGCCAGTGCGGCCCAGGCGGCTGCCCGGTCCGGCGCATGCGGCCAGACCGCGACGACCCGGCTCACGGTGGTCGGATACAGCAGCGCCATCCCCAGGCCTGCCACAAAGAGCCCGGCAGCCGCAAGCGTGAGATTTGGCGCGGCCCAGAACACAACAAACCCAGCCGCCGCTACTCCTACACAGGTCAGCATCAACGCACGTACCGCACTTAACCGGCGTGTGATCGGTGCCGAAAGCCCGCGGCCGACGGCCATGCCGACCAGGAACAGAGACGCGAGAGCCGATGCCTGGCCGAGCGACGCGTGGTCCCATTCGATGAGTGCAGACGCCGCCCAGAACACGAAGCAGAACTCGGCGCTCACCGCGACCAGCACGTCCACCCACGGGCCGAGTAACGGCTGCGAAGCGACACCCTGCGAGTCCTCCGCCGAAGGCGGAGGTTCGGGCATCTTCAACTTCCACGCGGGTACCGTGAGAAGGGCCAGCGCCAGGAGCGCCGGCCCCACGTAGCCGGCGCGCCACCCCAGTCCCGACACCAGCGCCGCCGAAACCGCCAGCGGCGCCACTACCGACGCCGCGCTGGCCAGGGCATTGGCCTCGCCCACAGCCGCCGTGGGCGCCTGCGGATGCAGTGCCGACAGCAGCGGGGGTCCAAGCTGCACCATCACCGCCCCGCCCAGGCCAAGCAGGAGCGCGCCGAGAAGAGTTGCGATACGCGCTGGGGTGGCAAGCAGCAGCCCGCCCAGCATCATTCCGGCCATCGCAAGGCGCAACGCCGCCGTGCGGCCGATCCGTCCCACAAGCGCCCCTCCGGTGAGGCCCACGACGACGAGGCCCGCCGCGAACAGGCTGGGGTAGAAAGCGACGTCGCTACGGGTGACGTGCAGGTCCCTCTGCAGCGGAGCCAGCACCGCGCCCAGCCCGTTCAGCAGGAACGCCATACAGCTGAACACTCCGTAGAGCAGCCACGTGGCCTGCCCACGCGACAGTCCTGAAGTTCGGTTCTGAGTGGTCAGCGTTCTCCCGGTGAGATGTTAGGCCGCGCGCACCACGAACACCGGATGCGTCGCGCCGGATCCGATCGGGTCATCAAGGATGTCTTTTGCTCCCAACATCGACCCCAACATGAACCGTCCGAGCCCAAGCGGTATTCGCTGGACAAATGGGCCGAGCACATCCTTGAAGAAGGCGCCCCCTGATTCAGGCGAAAGCTCGACCACCTTCACTTTTTCCACCCGGCGACCAACAGTGAGCGTGGCCCGACCCGCCGCGCGCAGGTTCCGCACCCAATTCGTTTCTCCGAACGTTCCGATCACCCAACGCTTGCCATCGATCTCGACCAGCGCCACGGGAGTCGTCCGGTCCAGCCCGGATTTCCGTCCGCGAACTGTAATGAGCGCATTCGGACCCATGGGGACGCCGGCACCAAGCAATCGCCGCGCGAGCGGGTTGAAGAAACCTACGAAGCCGGGGACTCGAGTTTGCGATTCGACGACAGATGCCATGGCGGTACCTCCTGGGCTTCTCAATCAAGTGATTGAGTCCGGCTCAGATTAGCAGACCCATCAATCAGTTGCTTGATCGCCTAGCTTTCGGCCCAGATACCCCCAGCCACCTTTCCAGTTGCCGCATTGCCTGGTCTGTCCGTTGGCCTGAAGAGATCGTGGGCAGCGTCATCGCGGTGAGAGCGGCGACCACCAACGCGGCCACGCCGTCGCTGTCGATCTCGGGTCGAAGGTGGCCCTCTTTCACCGCCCTTCGAAGCAGCCCTCGCATGGTGCTGTGCCACGCGTCATACATCTCCGTCATGAGCGCGGCCATCGCCTTGTCCCTCGACGAGCGCAAAGCCAGCTCGCCCATTACGCTGCCCAGCTCGGGTTCCTCCACGAGCAGCTTCCGGACAGCGCGCAGGTGGTTCCGCAGCTGATCTCCGGGCGTCCCGTGTGGAGCGAGCGTTGAGCGGAACCGGCCCATAGCGTGCTCCAGCACCCCGCGGATCAACGACTCCTTCGTCAGGAAGTAATAGTGGAGCGTGGCTATGTTGACTCCAACCTCGGCCGCGACATCCCGCGTCCTCAGCCCCTCGAACCCATGCTCGGCGATCTGATTGAACGCGGCAACTACAAGCTCCTGGCGCCGTTTCTCTTTGGTCGTTTCCAACCGGCTAATTAAACGCTTGATGGAGAGAACCGGCCGCGGGCGCGATGCCCGCGACCGGTTGCCGAACTAAATCAGCATTCCCCGTCCCCGCCGAAGCATCCCGCGGTGACCACCAGCGTCACCGAGGTCGTGCGGGTCAAGCTGCCGCTGGTTCCTGTGATCGTGAGGGCATAGGTCCCAGTCGGCGTCGTGTTGCCTGCGGTCACCGTCAGGGTCGAGCTGGCGCCGCCGGCCGGGTTCGGGTTAAACAATCCTGTCGCACCGCCTGGAAGTCCGCTGACGCTCAACGAAACCCCTCCGGCAAAGCCTCCGGTGCGGGTGATCGTGACTGTGTAGCTTCCGCTCGTTCCCTGCTTGATACTCAAGGTTGCGGGGCTTGCCGAAAGGCTGAAGTCACCCGCCGCCGGCGCATTGACCGTGAGGGTGACTGTCGTCGTGTGCGATGGGACGTTGGTACCGGTGCCCGTAATCGTGATCGTGTAGGTGCCCGGCGTCGTGCTGGTGGAGGTGGGCACGGTCAGCGAGGAAGCGCCTGTCGTGTTCGGGTTAGGCGAGAACGTGCCGGTCAGACCTACGGGGGAGCTGCTCATGCTCAGCGTGACCGCGCCTGTGAACCCGCCCGTGCGCGTGACGGTGACTGTGTAGCTGCCCGCAGTGCCCTGCGTCACCGTGCTGCTTGGAGGAGTCGCAGAAAGGCTGAAGTCGGGTGTCGGCGGCGGGTTGACAGTAAGGGTGACGGTCGTCGTGTGAGTTGGAACCCCGGTGCCCGTACCGGTGATCGTGATCGTGTAGGTGCCCGGCGTCGTGCTGCTCGATGTGGGAACGGACAGCGACGAGCTCGCCCCAGTGTTCGGGTTAGGCGAGAACGTCCCAGTCAACCCGGTTGGTGAGCTGCTCATGCTCAGCGTCACCGCGCCGGTGAAACCGCCCGTGCGCCCAACGTTCACCGTGTAGCTTCCCGCTGTTCCCTGCGTCACCGTTGCGCTCGCAGGAGTTGCAGACAGGCTGAAGTCGGGTGTCGGCGCCGTCGCCGGGCACCCCGCCAGCTTGAACGCGGCGATGCGAGTGCTCCAGTTGAAAGATCCGCTCGCCTTGAGGTACTCGTTGGCGTGGAAGAACGTGCAGTCGTCGGTTGGATCCATCGCCATCGACGAGTAGTCACCCCATCGCGCGAGGGCGAGCTGCGAGCCCAAGCCGTCGATGATGACGTTCTCGCCCTGGGTCATCGTGCCAGGCGCATCCCCAACGAGACGTCCCGTGTAGTGGATCTGCGGGCTGATGTTCGGACCGGAAACGCTGTAACCCATCGCGATGTTGCCAGCCTGATCCATGTTGATGCTTCCCATCCACCGCCAGTTGGCGTCAGGCGCGTACGTGCCTTGCTGGAAAACGGTCAGATTGCGAGATGCGTCAGGCCGGAGCTCGTACCACCGCACACCCGAGTGCAGCGAGGCACCCGAGCCCACCTCGATCGTGTGGTCCACGACCAAAGCCTCGTGGCCGCCCAGGTTCCGGTAATTCAGTCGATACATCAACCGGTCGGCCAGGGATTCGAGATTCGAGCCCCCTAGTCCCTGCGGTATGCAGTCACCGCGCGGCAGCGTGCTGCACGAATTCGTGTATGTGGACACGGTCAGGAACGAAGGACCGATCATCGTCGTGCTGGCCGGCGTCGTCCAATCGACATGGAACTTCCAGAACGCGAGGCGATTAGAGGTCGCAGGAGTGTCCAGCCCCATCACGTAGTTCACCGCTCCAGCCGGCGGCGTAGTGGCGCCGTTAACCGTCGACGGAAGCATTCCGCCCCAGTTCACGCCGGAGTTGAAGCACTGCTGGGTGGCAAGCGCCCCGGTCAGCATCTTGGCCCGGTCGTATGCGCATGTCGTGCCGCCGGCAAACGTGGTCCCGCCGGCGAACATGTTGAAGGTGACGTAGTAACCATCCGGCCAGATGCCGAACTTCGGGTAGTCAGGAAAGTCGGCGTACGAGTACGAGTACCGGTAGTAAGCGCCGGTGGGATCCGGAGTCTGCGAGATCGCGACGCAGTTCAGGTAGTGCGTCGTCGTGACTGCAAACTGGCTGATGAGCCACCGGTTCGCCATCGAGTCGTAGAGCGCGGTGGGGTCGCCGTCGTTGTCGGTCTGGCATCCGCCACCGAAACCACTCCACAACGTGTTGAGAGGAACCGGCCCGTACAAGAGCGTGCCGGTCTTGTTGAAGACCGCCAGGTCGAGGTTCACCGTCTCCACGATGTGGTTGGGGCCGACCGACGCATTCGTGTCAGGCGGCGCGCAGCACACCACGTAGGTGCCAAAGCCCAAGCCGATGCCGTCGAAGTTCACTCCAGGCGTCGGCGCGCTGGCGGACGGTGCGGCCGGCGACGCAGAAGCGCCCACGGCGGGCGCACTCGTGTGACGCACAGGTTTGGCCGCGCGCTCGTTGCCAAGCGATGACTCGAAGTTGTAGTTCGCGGGCTGCATCGAGGCCAGCGCGGGCGAAACGTCCATGTGCACAGGTGTGGGTGTCGCCGGGTAAGGAGTCGGTGCTGGATATGGGGCAGGAGGCGTAGCCGCCGCCGCGCCAACCGGCCCAACGGCCAGAGCGCCGAACGCCATGAGCGCCGCGCCCAAGCCAGTGGAGACACACCTGCGAAGGTCGAATCGCTTCATGTTCGCTTCCCCCAAAAAGTGCCTGGTAGTCGGCTGAAATTTCGCGGGAGCGTAACACCAAGTTTCGGAAGCGTCCTGAAGGTTCTGTGAAGAGTTGTATTTCGGCCTCGAAAAGGGGTGAGCCGGAGCGACTTCCGCCCCGGCCCACTCATTTGGGGATTGCCTCCTGGGAACGAACGCCACCTACTTTCTTCGTTTACGCATTTCTTTGAACCTCCTCTCCGGCGTTTCGCCAGCTATTTCGGCGCCACTTGCGCATCGATAGGTTCAGGGTGCGCGCGGCCTTTGAATCGGCTCTAAACCTCCTCTGGGATTCAGCTGTGAAAGCAAGCTCGCGACAAAAAGAAGAGACCCGCACTTTGCGGGCCTCTGTCAGATTCGGAATCGCCTCCTAGTGAATGCCTTCCTGCTGCGTATCGACGTTGGCGCCAGCCGCGTCCGCATAGCCCCCGTCGGGCAGCGCCGGTTCGTTGGGCTCTACCGTTCCAGGCGCCGTTGCAGATTCCGCCGGCTCTGCAGCTGCCGCAGTCCCGGTTGGGCTCGGGCTGGGATTCGCCGACGCAAAGCCGACCACAGACCCGAACGACACAGCAGCAAGCGCCATGACCGCAGGCACGGTCAAGAACGCCGCCTTGCTTCTTAGTTTGAGCATTTGTCTGAACCTCCTTTCCGGCGTTTCACCGGGTATTTCGACGCCCATTAAGCGTCGATAGGTTCAGGTTGCGCGCGGCCTTTGAACCGGCTCTAAACCCCCTCTGGTATTCACCTGGGAAAGCAAGACAAAGAGAAAGAGACCCGCACTTTGCGGGCCTCTTCCAAGACACGAACGAAGGAGACGGTTAGTGGATACCTTCTTGCTGGGTGTCTGCGTTGACGTTGTCGGTGTCGGCGTAGCCGCCGTTAGGCAGCGCAGGCTCGTTCGCCTCCGCCGTCTCAGGCGCTCCAGGGGCCTCCGGCGCTTCAGCCGCTTCCGCTGCTGCTGGAGCAGGGGACGGTGGGTTCGCGGTCGTAAAGGCGACCACGGAGCCGTAGGAAACCGCTGCAAATGCCAGCACCGCCGGCACGGCCAGCAGCGCCAACTTGCTCTTGATCTTGATCATTTGACTGCACCTCCTCTCCGGCACCTCACCGGGTACTTCGGCGCCGTTCGGCACCGATGTCCCCAAGGTTGCCAGCGGTCCTTGAACGAGCCCTAAAACCAGCCCACGACATGACCCACGGTGGGCATTCCCCTGAATTTTCAGGGGGTGAAACAGGGCAATTTGCTGTCGACTTGGCAAGCGTCCAGGACCTATACATCCAGTATCGATTCCCATGACATATACGTGGACGAGCCCTACCTCTCGATCTGTTGGGACAGCGCTCACGAGCACGTGCACGCCGAATGGAGGGCTTTCGCGAACAGCGCGGAGTTTCGCTCGGGCTTGACCAAGGGCATCCAGGCCATCCGAGATCACCGGGCGGCCGCCTACATCAGTGACTCCAGGAAGGTCAAGGTCATCACCCACGAGGACCAGAAGTGGATCAAAGAAAAGTGGATCCCCCTGGCCAAAGAAGGCGGACTCAAGCGAATCGGCTTCGTGACTGCTGAGTCAGGTTTGGGAAAGCTGTGCGTCGAGGACGTTGCAGTCTTGTGTGCCGATCAAGGACTGGGGTCGCGCACCTTCGCCTCCATGGACGCAGCCCGGAAATTCGTTTCCGAGGATCCGTACAGCGCCGCATGATCAATCAGCGTCTGGAGGACGACGTCTTCTACGATCGCCCCGGGGTGGCGGTCGTGACATGGGATCCAGACTCCCTCGCCGTGTACATCGACTGGCGATCCTGGGCGGACGCTGCCGAATTTGAGCTGCTGCTCGACGCGGGGATTCGCGCCCTGGCCGAGCACGACGGGTCGCGCTGCCTCGCCGACTGCCGGAACATGAAGCCCGTCAACCCGGCCGATCAGGACTGGGTCGACCTCAACTGGTTCCCTCGCGCCTACGCGGCGGGTCTCAGGCGCATGGCTCTGGTGGTTCCCTACAGCGGAATGAGCCGGATGCGCATCGACGAGGTCCTGGGTCAGGTCCCGGGCAGCGCGCTGGAGGTCGCTTACTTCGGCACTGTCGAGAGCGCTACGGAGTGGCTGACTGCGCCCTGGTCATCCGGCGCTGAGTCGCGAGGATAGACCCGAGCACCACCAGCACAAAGCCGACGGCCATCCCGGCAGTGAATTGCTCGCGCAGCACGATCACCCCAAGGACCGCGGCAACCACCGGGTTGATGTATGTGATCACCGTCGCCCGCACCGGTCCGATCTCGCCGACCAGCGCGAAGAAGAGCAGGAAGCCGATCGCCGAGCAGACGACAGCCAGCACGACCACCGACGCGAACACCGAGATTGACGGCATGGCGTGCGGCCACTGCGGCGCGGCGAAAGGCGCGTACACGATGGTGCACGCCAGGAGCGAGACGGCGATCACACCCACCGACGGCAGCCCATTTAAGTAGCGCGCGAGGATGGCCGGGCCGAGCGCGTAGCAAACGACCACGACGCCCATTTCGACAAGAGCGAACGAGCTCGTGGCCTTGAGGTCGAAACCAACGATGGCGGCCACCCCCACGATTCCCACCAGCAAGCCCGCAACGCTCGCCACGCCGAGATGCTCGCGGTTGCCGCCGGCGGTTGCGATCACCACCCCCACAAGGGGAACCGCCGCGACCAACAGTCCCGTCAACGAGCTCGAGATGCTCTGCTCGGCATGCGACATCAGGACCCAGGGAATCCCGATCTCGCAGGCCGCAAACGCGGCCAGCGGCAGCCAGCTCTTCGCGAGGCCGCGCAGCTCCCCTCGGGCCAGCGCGATTGGCAGGAGGATCAGAGCCGCAAGTCCGGTCCGCACAAAGACCAGGACCAGTGGCGGGATTTCGATCACCGCGATCCGGATGAACAGGTACGAAATACCCCAGATCACGCTCATCGCGAGGAACAGCAGAAGGGCTCGCCGATTCATGGGACCAAGAACCTTAAGTGATCCAGGGCCCTCAACCGTTTCTCTATTGAAATGCTCAAGAACAGGTTTACGCGACTACTCATGTGGATGGGACTTGCCGCCGCCGCGACCTACTTCATGGACCCCGAGCGCGGCCAGAGCCGCCGCAAGGGTCTTCGCAAGCAGGTCGATCAGCTGCGCAAGAAGGGCAAGGAGATCAGCAAAAAGGCGAATCTCGCCTAAGAGCTCGAGTTACGAGCGCGAATAGCCCTCGTGCCACATCTCGAAGGCGAACAGGGTCCACAGCTGTTTCCGGTTGTCTCGCCGGCCGGCCAGGTGATCGCTGATCAAGCGCGCCACGACCGTGGCGTCGAAATATCCCTCGCGCGCGATCCGCTCCGGGGACAGCACAGAGAGCATCTGCTCCTTCAGCGGTCCGCGAAACCAGTGCGCGACCGGGATCCCGAATCCCTTCTTGGGGCGGTTCAATATCGAGTCGGGCAGCAAGCCCCGCAGCGCGCGCTTCAACAGGAACTTGGAGCGCATGCCCCGCAGCTTCATGTTCATCGGCAGGCGGGTCGCGTACTCGACGAAGTCGTTGTTCAGCAGCGGCACCCGCCCTTCGAGCGACGCCATCATCGAGGCCCGATCGAGCTTGACCAGGATGTCGTTCTCCAGGTAGAAGCGCATGTCCAGCATCAGCACCTGGTTCAGCGGATCTGTATACCTGACCTCACCAACCTCGACCTCATGCCACGCGTCACGCGAAAGGAGCGCCTTCCGCTCCTCCGCTCCGAAAGATCCCATCCATCTCTGATGCCGCTCCGCCACGGGGTATCTCGCACCATCGACAAACCGCTTGGCTCGAAAGTCAAAGCTCAAATTCCCACGCGACACCGGAAGCCGGCGCACCACTGGTTCCACAAGGCCCTCTCGCAAAACGCGCGGCGCCCGCAAGTAGTAGGAGGCCAGACGGTGAGCCTGCATTGTCGGGTAGCCCGCGAACAGCTCGTCGCCCCCATCTCCACCCAGCGCGACCTTCACGTGCCGCCGGGTGAACTCCGACAGCAGGTACGTCGGGATGATCGATGCGTCACCTAGCGGTTCATCGAGCAGGCTCGGCAGCTTGGGGATCAGCCCCAGCAGCATGTCCGGCTCCAGCGTGAGCTCGTGATGCTCGGTCCCAAGGAACTGCGCAACTTTGCGCGCATGAGACGACTCGTCAAACGACCTGTCGGCGAACCCGACCGAGAAGCTCTTCACGTCGCCGCCAAGCTGGGTCATCATCGCGGCCACCGCGCTCGAGTCGATGCCGCCCGACAGGAACACTCCCAGCGGCACGTCGCTGATCAGCTCCTTGCGAACCGACTCACGCAGCACCGCACGAAGCCGCTCGGACTCCTCTTGCAGGTTCTCTTGCACCCTGCGCCGCCCATCGCCGACCCCCAGCTCCGGCGTCCAGTACCTCCGCAACCGGTGCGTGCCGTCCTTCAATGACCACGTCAGCGTCTGCGCCGGCTGCAGCTTGTCGATGCCACGCACGATGCTCGCCGGCGATGGAACGAATTCGTGGGCCAGGTACTGGTCGAGCGCGGCCGGATCGATCCCGCGCCGCAATGCGGGGTCGCGGAGCAGGGCCTTCAGCTCCGACGCGAACACGAGGCGCCGACCATCGATCGCGTAGTGCAGCGGCTTGATGCCCATCCGGTCACGCGCCAGCAGGACGGAACCTCGCCGGCGGTCGAGCACCGCAAACGCGAACATCCCATTCAGCCGCTCGACCATGTCCTCGCCCCACTGCTCGTACCCGTGGACCAGGACCTCCGTGTCGGACTGCGTATTAAAGGTATGGCCGGAGGCGAGCAGGAGGTCGCGCAGCTCGATGTGGTTGTAGATCTCGCCGTTCTGGATCACCCAGACCGTGGAGTCCTCGTTGTGCATCGGTTGATGCCCGCCCTCGATGTCGATGATCGACAGCCGCCGCATGCCGAGCGTCACGCCGTCGAGCTGCGTGATCCCCTCATCGTCCGGCCCGCGATGCACCATGGCTGCACACATCCGCCCGACCAGCTCGCGACCAGCGGCCGTATCGCCGCCGGCGACTCCACAGATCCCGCACATTTAGTGGTGGACGGTCGGCCGTCCGTCTGTGGCTTCCTTGCGCGGTGACCGCTCGATGATCTCGCGCACCACGTAAGTCGTCTTGGCCTGCGACTCGTGATACGTGCGGATCGAAAGTTCCGCTAACAACCCCATGAGGATGAACTGCACGCCGACGATGGCGAGAAACACCGAAAGCAGGAGCAGCGGGTTGTTGTGGGCGTACGGATACGGCGGCAGGAGCTTCTGGATGATCACGATCGCCGCAAAGACAAAAGCAAGCGCCCACAGACCGAAGGCGGCGAAACCGAAGAAGTAGATCGGCTTGGTGGAGTAGCTGCCCAGCAGCTTCACCGTGATCAGGTCGAGAAGGACGCGTGACGTTCGCGCCAGCGAGTACTTCGAGTGGCCGAACGCCCGCGGCCGGTGATTGACGGGGAGCTCCGTGATCCTCGCGCCCACCCACGACGCATACACCGGAATGAACCGGTGCATCTCGCCGTACAGCTTCACGTCCTGGATCACCTCGCGCTGGTAGGCCTTCAGCGTGCAGCCGAAGTCGTTCAACCGCACACCAGTGACCCGGGCGATGATCCAGTTCGCGATCTTCGACGGCAGCACCCGCGCCGCGTCGTCTTTGCGGTCCTTGCGCCAGCCACTCACCACGTCGTATCCCTCGTCGATCTTCTCCATCAGGCGCGGGATGTCGTGCGGGTCGTTCTGCAAGTCTCCATCCATGAAGATCAGGATCTCGCCGCGGCTGTGGTCGATCCCCGCCTGCACGGCTGCCGTCTGCCCAAAGTTGCGCCGGAAGCTCACCACCCGCACGTGCCGGTCACGCGCGGCCAGCTGCCCCAGCCGCTCCGTGCTGCCGTCGCGGCTCCCGTCGTCGATGTAGAGAACCTCATATGAAAGGTCGAGTCCCTCGAGCACTCCAATCAGCTCCTCATGCATCGGCCCGATGCTCTCGAGCTCGTTGTAGACGAGCACGATCACCGAAAGTCGAGGTGCGACGGACGCGGCGTGCCGTGTCCGGGTGGCCATGTCAGCGATTGTAGGCAGCGGTGGTCCTGAGTAAGCTCCGCCCGATGGCTTCACAGGTGGTTGAGCGGCCGGTCGGCTGGTGGATCTTTCCCACCGTGCCGCTCGTGTCGGCCGCGATCGCCTTCGCCTGGATCCTCCGCAGCGAGCTCATGCGCCTCTACGGCATGACCGCGTCAGCCTGGGACCTCGCTTACGACCAGCAGGTCATCTGGAACATCTCGGTCGGACAGGGCTTTTACTCGAGCTTCGCGCGCGCCAACTTCCTCGGCATCCATTTCGAGCTCATCTTCGTGGTCCTTGCCGCGGTCGAAAAGCTGTGGCCCAACCCCGCCGTCCTGCTCATCTTTTCTGCCGCCGGCCTCGCCGCCACGGCGCCTGCGGGCTACCTCTTCTTTCGGGCCCTCCTCCCCGCCGACCGCCCCGCCTCACCGTGGCTCGCCATCGCGCTGGCGACCCCCATCCCCTTCTGGGCCGCGATCCAGGAGGCCGGCCGCGACTTCTTCCACCCCGAGAACATGGCCCTCGCCTTCGCCCTCCTCGCCGCGTGGGCGGGCATCCGCGGCCACCGCGTTGCGATGTGGGCCCTGTGCTTGCTCGTGCTGACCTGCAAGGAGGACCAGGTCTATACCGTCGGGGTGATCGGGCTGCTCATGAGGTCGTACGGCGCCCCGGAGATACGCAAGCACTGGCGGTTCATCGTCTATCTCGCGGGCGCGTGGTTCTTGATCGGGACCGGCATCGTCCAGCAGTACTTCCGCAACGGCGGCTACAGCGACTTCGTGTACTACCGCTGGCTGTTCGAGCTCGACCCTTCCATGCCGGTGTCGTACATGTCGGTGCTCCACGCGATCTTCAATCCCCCGGCGCTCCTGGTCGTCGCGGGCATCATCGCGAGCTTGTTCCTTTTGCCCCTGCTCGCGCCGCGCTGGCTGCTTCTGGCCATCCCCCCTTACCTCGCCAACGTGCTCAGCGAGCACCAACCGCAAAACGTGCTGCGCATTCACTACGTGCTGCTCATTCTGTTTCCGCTCGTGGTCGCCGGAGGCGTCGGCGCGCGCAAGTTCCTGGAACGGCGTTCGATCCAGCCCGTCACCGCCGTCCTGGCGATGCTTCCCGTGTTCGTCCTGGCGTGGGCCACCGGCAACCTCCCGCCGGCGTTGGGCGGCAACTCGACCCTCTACCTTCGTCCCAACACGGTCGCCGAGCTGCTCACCGCCACCTCCGTGATCCCGCCGGGCGCCCCAGTCAGCGCCGACAACGGCCTCGCGGTATGGCTCGCCAACCGCCACACGATCAACGACTTTCCGGACCGCCTGGATGGGACCTGCTACGTGGTCATCGACCACGTGCCCTACTTCAGCGGCCCGACCAACCCGGCCAAGCGGCAGGCCGCGATCGACGAGCTGCCGGGCAGCGGCCGTCACCTTCTTTTCGACGACGGGAGATTCCAGGTTTGGAGCCCTGTAGGAGACTAGTCGACCTCTTTCGTACTCTTTAGGGTCACCATGGCGATCGCAACCTCCACCCGAGAGCGCCTCGATCAGCTGTTCAAGCAGCGGATCGCGATCTTCGACGGGTCTATGGGCGTCATGCTGCAGCACCGGGGATTCAGCGACGAGGACTTCCGGGGCGAGCGTTTTC
>Ga0209117_1000429_pt1 | contig 17999 bp, 15 predicted proteins | sample BlaSpr_A8_OM2_M2_FD_187978 | JGI IMG/M metagenome (GOLD analysis project Ga0209117, IMG submission 187978) | Forest soil microbial communities from Thunder Bay, Ontario, Canada - Black Spruce, Ontario site 2_A8_OM2_M2 (SPAdes) (version 2) | ecosystem: Environmental > Terrestrial > Soil > Boreal...
GCTGCGCTTGAATCAACGCCCACGAGAGACTTTAGGTTTTCAGACTCCTGCGAGTAAACTTCAAGAAAGTGTTGCGTCGACCCATTGAGACCACCCGACAAATCAGGACTTGACCGCGAGTGCTGAGAAGATTCGTCAGTGATTACTTGGATTCAGACTGCTGTGGATGAGACCGGCCAAATCTGTTTTACCTTGGACTCTGAAGCGGTCACGTCTTGCCGATTGCAACCCTAAGAAGAATTAACAGGTCATTTACTGTTTCCAAGGGCATTTTGTGTTCTTCTGCGAAGAGACGGAGTTCAACCCAATCTATGCCATCAAGAGGTGATAGCCATCCGGGCTGTCCTGCATCGATGATGGGAGTGGCCAGAGTTGCTTTGTCGGTGCTTTTCAATTTACCTGAATCGAGCGCAGCCACAACACGAGTAACAGCTTTTTCGTAATCCTTCCGTTGGCCTGCTGAGAAGGTCTCACCAATTTTCTTGAATAATTTCGCCATCGCTTGGCGCATGTACTGTTGCTCCGGTCGTACGGATTCTACAACAGACACGACAATACACAGCGTGAGTCCCGGTTAACGCCGATCGCGGACAAGTGAAATCTGTCGCGAAAGCTGGCCGGGCAAATGGACGGTAACGGGACAAATCAGGACTTACCGCCAGTTCCGAGTACACGTCATCATCGTCCCTTAGCGTAACCTCCGCGACCGTGATAGTCTGCGTTTGCGTAACCAAATGAGTAGTGAGCGAAAAAATTCAGAGGTCTTTAGCTATTACTGGGACCTGTTCTTGGTATGGCCACTTCTTATCTCTTCGCTCGTGGCTGGTGGTCTACTCTTTTCTCAGCAACCTGATGACAGGGTCAAGGGCGCAAAATGTGCCGCTATTGCTACGATTATTTTGCTGATAGCTAGGAGGCGATTGGCTCTGGTAATTGCAGTGGTCGCGTTTCTTGCCTCTCGATTGGTCGTCAGTCTACACCGCCCCGCCGATTGGCGCATCAACATCGCAATGTATGTCACAGGGACGGTCATGCTTTGGACGCTTGGCAGATTACACGAGTCAAAATCATTTCACCGGATGATTCGAGATGAACTCGATGCGTCCTTCTCCGAAATTACGATGACGGACCTTCTCGTGAACCTCGCGGGGCTGCTATCTATCATGGTTGTTCTATATTGGCTGTTTCATTGAAAAAAGCCGCGTCCGGTAGCTGACAAGATGCTGGCCAAGGTCCTGGTAAACGCGGTTATCGTACAAGTGAAATCTGCTCAAATCCCAATGTCCGGTAACGCGACTTCTCAGGACTTGGGAAGCAAGGCATGTTGCAAACGTCAAGAACGGCCACTTCTTTGCTCATCCTTCAGAGCGCGCCCTAAAAATCGTCTGAAAAAATGTATCTGAGCAAATGCGATGGCAACACCAGTAAAAAGCAAGATAAAGTCGAAATAATCAGTATCTAGATGCCAGAGAAACCACGTGTGGGGGCGTAACCACATTGCTCCCGTCACGCCAGCAAAGAGGACTACAAGAGACCCTGCGTGGATGCACACAAGCAGGGGCAGCTTTTGCCTAACCGCCTTCTCACCCAGGCTGAACCCCTTCGTCCCCTTCGCTTTTATCGCCCGCCCTGGCCCGGCATCGCAAAATACGAAAAAGAACACGAAACCTGTGTACACAACCATCGAAGCGATTTGAATCTCAAATGGGTTGTCTCTGAGGGCAATAAAAACAAGCATTGTCGCCAGAAACATTACGGGGATAACAATGAACACTCCCCATTCTTTGAAAAGCACAAAGCCGGAGACTCGCGTACGCTCGGAATCATCGTGTGTGACAGGGAGACGTTCGACTAGGGGCACACCGCAATCGGAGCAGCGGTGAACGTGGGGCAGATACTCGGCTTGGCATTGGGGGCAGAACATGGAAAGCCGCGACTGTAACCTACCTCCTGAGAAACGCGCTCACCGGACAAATGGGTACTGGTAGCCACTTGTCCGATTTCGGACTTCTCGGTTGCGGACAACGGGTTCGACTTACGAACTGAATACCTTCAATAAATCGCGGCTGCGCGCGTTTACCGGGTCCCGCGGAGATCCTTCCAAGGACCCCCGCTTGCATAGCGCTCGGGATAGAGAACCTTGGGTCGCGGGTCTTCCGCGGCGTCGAGCTGTAAGACCATCCACTTCGGATACGGTATACCGGGATTTGACGGCACGTCGAGAAGGCGCACGTCGTCGTCCGAGAGCCGCAGGTCTGCCGCGCGAATATTATCCTGCAGTTGCTCGATCTTCCGGGCGGCGATGATCACACTACTGATTGCCGGGCGGCCCAGAACCCACGCGAGCGCCACCTGAGCCGGGCTTGCGTTATGCCGAGCGGCCACTTGCTTCAACGCTTCGACGACGCGGTAACCCATCTCCTTGTCGAAGGGCACGAACGCACCGGCTTCGGCGAATCGTGTTCCTGTTGGGGCAGGGTTGGCTTTGGTGTACTTGCCTGTGAGGAACCCACCGGCAAGCGGGCTCCAAACGAGGATACCGATGTTGTGATACTCAGCGAAGGACTGAAACTCGTATTCGAGTCCGCGCCCAACGAGGCTGTAGTACATCTGCGCGGTCACGTATTTCTCCAAGCCCAGGCGCTCCTGGAGCATAACCGCGGTCGCTGCCTGCCATGACATGAAGTTGGAGAGCCCGATATAACGGACCTTGCCCTGGCGCACAAGATCGTCGAGCGTGCGCAGAGTTTCCTCCAGCGGTGTGTTGCTGTCCCATCCATGCATCTGGTAGAGATCGATGTAATCGGTCTGCAGCCGGCGGAGACTGTCCTCAATTTCGCGCATGATGTTCACGCGGGTCGCGCCGCTATGGTTAAAATTGTCGCTCATTGGGAGGCGGAATTTGGTGGCAAGCACGATTTCTTTTCGCACACCCTTCAAGGCGTTCCCCACCAGGGTCTCGCTCTCGCCGAGGCTGTACACGTCCGCGGTATCGACGAAATTGATTCCCGAATCCAGGGCGGCCTTCACCATGCGCGTGGTGTCCTCTTGACCGAGGTTGCCCATGTTCATCTTGCCGCCGAACTGCATGGTGCCAAGTGCCAACTCACTCACGATGAGTCCGGTATTGCCCAGTTTCCTATACCGCATCGCCCATCCTCCTTCCGCTGCAATTCAGAATTGCGATAGCGTTTGCCGATTCGCGCAACGCAGCCAAAGAATGCGTTTCCCAAAGAGACAAATCCTGTACACGCGCGGCAATTCGCCATGATTGTAAGCCCAACTGCTGGTAAACGCGCAAACCGGAACGAATGTCAGTACAAGCCCGGCGAAGCGGAAGCGGAGTCGGAGAAGTCAGGTATATGGGCGGACGGCGACTAGTGATTGGCAGGATATTCATATGCGCGAAATGCTCGTGTAAAGCGATGGCGATATGAAAGGTGAGCGACCCCACAAACAAAACAGGAGGCAGTTGCATGGAAACGTACTCCGCACCGAAAGACTACTCCGCACCGAAAGATTTCCGGCGAGCACCGTGGCGCTTGGTTTTGCTTGCCATTTGTCTTGGTCTGTTCTCCGGCCGCGCTTTTGGCCAAGAATCTGAGCCTAACCCCGCGTTGCGCCATATCAAGCACATCATAGTGATTTATCAGGAGAACTGGAGCTTCGACTCTTTGTACGGCCTGTTCCCAGGAGCCAACGGTATAGCGCAATCCTCAGCGAAGTCCCTGAATCAGACCGACCGGTTCGGCCAACCTCTCAGCGCGCAAACCGGGCAGCCGTTCAGCCTGGTATCGGGATCGCTGACGCTGACCACGCCGCCGCCACCGATCAACAACGGCAAGATCGATACGCGGTTTACGCCCGGACTCAATACCCTGCTTCCTTATGACGTTTTGAAGAACTCGACGCTAATGGCCAACGACACCACGGGCGACCTGGTGCACCGCTACTGGCATGAGCAGTCGCAAATCAATAAGGGCGCGATGGATTGGTTTGTCACCTGGAGCGACAACCCCGGCCTGGTGATGAGCTACTTTGACGCGACCAATATGCCCGAAGGACTGCTCGCTCAGAAATACACACTGGCGGATAACTTCTTCCATGCGGCATTTGGAGGATCGTTCCTCAACCACCAGTTCCTGATTGCGGCGGCTGCTCCGGTGTACCCGAACGCGCCCGCAGGCATGCAGGCGACCCTGGATACGGACGGACAACTCCTGGTGAATGCGACGACGGGGAAGATCGTGCACGACGGCAGCATCACGCCAATTGGTGGCGTGTCGTTCACCGTTCCGGCAGCGACGTTCGACCAGAACTACGCGGTGAACACGATTTTCTCCGTGAACCTGGTTCCCACGTTTTCCAAGGTCGGCAGCGCGTCGTTGTTGCCATCGCTGAATGACAGCGACCCGTCCGATGCGACGCGCCCTTACATCCCAACAATCGGCGACCGCCTCGACGCAAAGGACATCAGTTGGAAGTGGTACTCCGGCGGCTGGGACAATGCCTTGGCCAGCACGGCCAGCAACCCCGCCAACAACGGCGTGGTTCCTAAGCCCGCTCCAGTCGATCCCCTGTTCCAGTGGCACCACCAAGCCTTCGCCTATTATGACAATTATGCTCCGTTCAAAAATGGCGTACGCAATCCGGTATCCGCGGCACACCTGCAGGATGAAAGCAACTTCTTCCTGGATCTGCAGACCGGACAACTGCCGGCCGTGGTTTTTATTAAGCCGCTAGGACCCGACAATGAGCATCCGGGATACGCGGGCTTATTGCAGGGTCAGCAGCACGTTGCGGACATTGTGAGCGCGGTGAAGGAAAGCAACTATTGGTATAACACGCTGATCATTGTGACCTATGACGAACACGGCGGCCGCTGGGATCATGCAACACCGCCAGTCACCGGCATCTGGGGCGATGGTTCGCGCGTTCCCGGAATCATTATCGGACCACTTGCGAAGCGCCATTTTGTGGACCACACGCAGTACGACACGCTTTCGATTCTCAAGACCATCGAAGAACGCTTCGGACTGAAACCACTGAGCGCGCTCGATGCCCAGGCCACTTCGCTGAAGAATGCGTTGCGCCGCGCTGAAGAATAGCTGGCGCTAGATAAAACCGAACGGCACACACGACCTTGGGCGGCCCAGCCGCCCGAGGTTTTTTTTGTTTGGGGCCCGTCGATCTCATGCTTGCGCCGCCTGGGCGGTCACCTGCGCCCGAAGCCTCTCCCAAATTACCTTGGTCAATTGTTCCAACGCCGTCAGGGACTCTTCGTCCCCGCCGCCCGAACCGAGCAATCGCTTAACAGTTTCACCTACTCGCCGCTTGCTGAACCCGATTCCATGCCCCGCCTTGTACGCTTGCTCGTAAAGCTTGGTACGCTTACCCCTGCCATCGTCAGGAGCAATTACGGTCTGCGCGGGGTAAGTGGCGACGACAGCGCTGGAGTAAAAATCTCTCGTGAGCATATCTTCCGTTTCAAAGTCGTCTCCCCTATCGAAAACATCACTCAACATAATGATTTTGTGTGCGGGAATGCCAGCATCCTCCAAAGAGCGTTTCAGGTCCCTGCCACGAGCGTCCGCATCGAGGTAGACGAGAAAAGGCAGACCACTCCTTTGGTAAAACTGAGGAAGCAAGCGCCCCGTTTCAGAGACGCTCCCATTAATTGCAATCTTCGAGCTATCGGCTACCCTAAAGCGATTGAATGCGCCTTCCAATATTGGCTTATCTGCAGCACCCTCAACGAGCAAGTTGAACTCGTTCGAGAAAAGAGTTGTAATCAAGCTCGCTCCAACAGCGGAGCGAACTGGCTCGAGTAAGTCCGTATTCCGGCCACCCTCAAATGCCAATTTCTTGATTTTTGTGCCTTGCATGTCTGGTAGCAGTTCAACGTGGCGCACCTGTTCCAGATTGAAGGTGTCAATCATTGCGGGCGAGTGGGTGACATAAATCACTTGAACAATCGCTGGCAACTTTTCTTCGAGGAATCGCTTAATGTCCCTCTGTCCATCCGCATGAAGCTCAAGCGCGGGGTTATCAAGAAGAATGACCGCGGGGCAGAGGTGGCGCTAACTTCGCTTAGAAGCGCGGTGTAGAAGGACAGATACCATTGAAATCCATCGCTTCGTTCAGACGGACTAATTCTACGGTTGTAAGTATTATCGCTTATCGTGACAGAAAGCTTCTCCTTATCAATCCGGAAGTGGATATTGTAGATCTCCTGCGTCCAAAATTCGTTAATGCCCCCCGAAATCGATGAGCGATAATGATCCTCATATGCCTCTCTTCGGCCGACGTCAGTCGCAGCCGCTAATTCCTGAATCTTCTGAATGGAGAGGCCGGCCACCTTGCACAAGTTGGCCATACCTTTTGATATGGCTTCAGCGTCTTTCACGAATTCTGCAACAGAGACCTCATTTGGTATTTTGTCCAAAATCGTGCTGTGGAATACGAAGTGCGGAACACATAGGTGAAATACTCCAACTGGATCTTTTTTGAGGGCTTCAATTATCTGAGCTTTCGCCTTTGTGAGAGCTGTTTCAGTCGTTGCAATTTCTTGTTGGATCGCTGGGTCCTGCCCTGGGAGGCCCTTCAAGGCTGTTAAGAAAGTTTCGAAAATATTGTTCAGCGTGGCAAGGTCGGAAAATTTTGCTGTGGCTAGCTGGTCGATGTGAGCGTCTGCCTGTGGTTTAGAAGTAGCGAAGGTTGGAAACCTAACAGAGTGCTCGACGAGCTTAGACTTTAGGTCATCCAAGATTCTTTTGACGCCGCCCACCAATTCGGCAATTTTGGGGCGAGCAAACTCGACTGCTATTCTTACCCCCTCAGACGGTTTTGAATAATAAGTGTAATGCCCATCGTAAAACTTTGTGACCTCGAATTCACGAACAGATTCAATGTTTGGGATTGCATCAGCAAGTTTCTTCCGATCTTCGATTTCGGGCTCCAAGCAAAGTTTTATGATTGGAATCTCTGAGGTGGCTTTTCTTCTAGCACTGCTCGCATGTGGTTCGGCAAGTCGTTCGGTGTGTATTTGTTTCTGGTGTTAAATGATGTCAGGGCTTTGAGGAAGGTCGTTTTCCCCTGCTCATTCTTTCCAATGATAACCGTCACGCGGTCAGATATTTCGACGATATCGCTGTCGACAACTGAGCGGTAGTTCTGTACGTGCACGCTTTTCAATTTCATCCGGCCTCCTACACCCCGGTTCTCGATCAGAGACCCCGCGACGGATTGGTTTATCAGTATAGTACCTCAAATCTTACGGAGACTGGCGGGTCGGACGGGCTTTTGAGGGTGCGGGTGGCGCACCGTTAATGCCGAAGAAACCTCCGGGGTAGCCTACTCTTTGCGGCCTTTTTACAAAGGGTGGGCCGCTCTTGAGGTCGTCATCTATTGTATTGACAGTTGTATTTACGTTTGCTATGGTCAACCATGACTTTCGAGTGGAACGAGAGGAAGAGCCGGGTAAATCTTGCTAAACACGGCGTTGATTTCCATACCGCCTCGCTTGCTTTCGCCGACCCATTCGCGCTAACCATGCCGGACGAGTTGCACGGCGATGACGAAAGCCGCTTTATCATGCTCGCCGCCATCGATACCGGAACCATCCTCTTCGTGGTGTTCACGGTACGCGCTCAAGACACCATTCGCTTAATTTCTGCTCGCGCGGCAACTCAGCGAGAAAGGGCAATTTATGAAGAAGCTGACTAAACAACAGAAAAAACAAATCGCCATCATCGCCGCAAAAAAGGACGCCGACATCGATCTGACCGATATGCCGGAAGTCCTCGACTGGTCCAAGGCCGAAATCGGTAAGTTCTATCGGCCATCCAAGAAACCCGTGACCATTCGTCTGGACACCGACATAATCGCCTGGTTAAAGAGCTACGGGCGGGGATATCAGACCAAGACCAATATGCTGTTGCGGCACGCTATGCGGAGTTCATCTCGTGCCAAGGCAAACAAAAGACAGTCGGCATAAGGCCGATGCCCGGGCGGTGGCACATCCGCAATCCAGTAGAACCTCCGGGGTGGCCTACAGCAAGACGAGTAGTACCTGGCGAGAGCTTGCCAACTGATTAAAAGTATCGGAAAGATGGAAATTGCTTCGGGCGAACTTGCTGTTCGAACATATTACTAGCTAGATATCTATTGATTTTGTTATTTTACCGTGCTAACATACTTCGTGAAACTCGCATTCCACCCTTTTTCCTCCCGCGTTCCTTCCCTTCCTGTTCACTTAAGAAACTCCGCCCGCGTAAACCCTTTGCTTTGCTACATCTCCACATCGCGCGCAGGCAACCTCTTTCGTTTGATACATCTACAAAATGCCTGTTTGCAACTCCTTTCCTTTGATACATCTATGCATACCCCGGGGGTGGGTTACCCCCCTCTCGCTCCAACTCCCGATCGATCGAGCCTATGGCCGAAACTTTCCCGCATCCGGGTGGCCGCTAATATTGCAAAGTCGTGACATCTTACGGACAAATTCAATGGGGAGCGACAATATCATTTACTTACGGGCGGTCATATTTTTTGTAGGAGATAACCTTGAAAAATCTATTCGCTATTCTCTTCGTGCTCGCGCTCACTGTGACTATCGACGCACGTGCGCAAATCTCAGGCACGGCAGACAGTCCATTGTTCGCGTTTCCCTGTGACATTAATACTACGTTGTGCCCCGATGGAGCGATGCCCGGTTCCCTGATCCAGGCGTCGGATGGGAATTTCTATGGCTCTACGAGTTCCAGCAACGATGGATCGACGCAGGCGCAAGGCGGCACCATTTTTAAGATTTCTCCCGGAGGAACATTCACTCTTCTTTTTACTTTTCGTCCTGACCAGAGCGGCGCCTTTCTTAACGGCACTAACCCCAGCCTATTCGCGGAAGGTACTGCCGGATTCCTTTATGGCATTGCTAATGGGGGAGCCCACGACCAAGGTCTGGTTTTTAAGATTAGTAAAGCAGGAGCGTTCAAAATACTTCATAGCTTTTGTGTGCTGGCAAACTGCGCCGACGGAGCCTCGCCTGTAAGCGCGGTTCAAGGAAGCGACGGTAACTTCTATGGCGTCACACAATCTGGCGGTTCGACCCAGGGAGCCTGCGCGCCGAACGGCTGTGGCACGATCTTTCGCATCACTTCGGCTGGTGCTTTTTCGGTCCTTCATCAGCTTGAGTCGAACGAAGGGCGAACACCTTTGGGGATAATTCAGGGCGCGGATGGAAATTTTTACGGCACAACCTCTCAAGGGTTTGGAGGGCAGATTAGTTTCGGTGCGGCATTCCGGTTCACTTTGGCCGGCGGTTACAGCATTCTGCACAACATCCACTATCCGCAAAAACCCATAACGGGGCTGGTTCAGGCGGCCGATGGTACGTTGTATGGCGCGTCGGCGGTACTCGGCAGCGCGAATCCCAAGTTTATCTTTAGTCTCAGCCCGTCAGGTGCTTTTCAAAATATTTTTCAGCTCACAATCGATCACGGCGAGATCCCTCTTAGCAATTTGCTGCAGGCTTCAGACGGCAATCTATGGGGCGCAGCTGAGAGGGGTGGTATGGGCGGTGCTGGGACTGTATTTGCGGTCAGTCCCAGCGGGGCGTTCCTTCACACAGTGTCGTTTGGAGGGATGAGCGGGGCCAGTCCGAATAGCCTTATTCAGGGAGCGGACGGCAAATTGTACGGCACGGCCTCCGGGGGAGGCCGCGATGCCCGGGGAAATTTGGCGTTCGGCACGGTCTTCACGATTGATGCAAAGCTGCCGCCGCCGCAACCCACGATCGCAGCTTTCACGCCGACGCACGGCAAAGTGAACTCGCAGGTGATGCTTCGGGGAAATCACTTCGTGGGGGCCAGCGCAGTTTCAGTCCACGGCGTGAAAGCCGCATTCAAAGTACTCAATGCAAATTTTATTACCGTCATTGTGCCCCAAGGTGCGACTAGCGGGGCTATCGCGATTACCAATCCTGGCGGCACCGCCACAAGCGCCACCCGTTTTACAGTCGAGTAGCACGTGCACATGATGTAGTTGGCGATGTAGATTAGAAAAACGATAGGAAGAAGCCGATAAGCAATTCGCCGCTTGGCTCGTTGAGCCAACTCGCTTATTAGCGGCGGGCGCGATCTTTGCGGACGGCTTCGTCGATCAGCGCGTCCAGTTCGCCACGCGAAAGTGTGACTTGCCGTCCGGGGGTTTCACCGGAGTCGGAGGTTTCCGGAAGATCGGCGCCTCCGCCTGGCGGCGCGGCAACATGATAACGCGCGCGCGCAGCCATGAGCTTGGCAACTTCGCGGCTGGAGAGTAACTGCAATTCTCCGGCAGCTTCGGCGGCCATGGTAATTTTCGCGCAGTGTTCGATGGTCTCCATGCGGAAAAACGCGGTAAGAAGATCCGGGCCGCAAGTGACCGCGCCGTGATTGGCCAGCAACAGCGCATCGTAGTGCGGGACGTAGGGTTCAAGCGCGGCGCTGAGATCTGGCGTACCGGGAGTGGCGTAACGCACTAGGGGAATTTGTCCGAGTCCCACGATAACTTCGGGCAGCAAAGCCTGGTTGAGCGCGCGCCCAGCAACCGCGAAGCCTGTTGCGGTGACGGGATGCGCATGGCAAATAGCGTTTACGTCAGGACGCAGGCGATAAAACAAAAGGTGCATGCCAATTTCCGAGGATGCAATACGCGATCCGGAAAGATGTTTCCCGTCGGGATCGGTGACCACGAGATCTTCCGGCGCAAGCATGCCTTTGCTGATGCAGGTAGGCGTGGTGAGGATTCGGCCATCCTCAAGCCGAACCGACAGATTCCCTTCACAGGCGACGATAAAACCACGTTCACACATCCATCGCCCGGTCTGGCAAATATCGGAACGAAGCTGCGCTTCAGTCCTGGGGTGGCTTTGTTTTTGTGAGTCCGAGTGCAACATCCGGACTCCTTCCCGGCCCTTAACCTGGTAGGCCCTCGATTATTTATTGTTGCGAGCGAAGGGGGACGGCTCGCGGTTTGCACAGAGTCTATGCGTAAATGCCTCGCAATTTCAATGCCCTTGCTACGCGATCGATGCCAACCATGTAAGCGGCGATGCGGTTGTTCACTTTGTGGGCTTCGGCGTATTCGACCACGGAGTCAAACGAACTCTCCATGATGTCCAGGAGGCGTTCATTCACTTCGCTTTCGCGCCAGAAAAATCCCTGGCGGTCTTGCACCCATTCAAAGTAGCTAACGGTAACACCGCCAGCGTTGCCGAGTATATCAGGAATAATAAATATACCTTTTGAGTCAATTATATCATCGGCTTGAGAAGTGGTGGGCCCGTTGGCGCCTTCACAAAGAATTTTGGCCTGGACGCGATGGGCATTTTTTTCCGTGATTTGATTTTCGATGGCGGCGGGAATTGCGATTTCGCAAGGTTGAAATAAAACTTCCCGGGAAGACATTTGCGCGCCGCCCGCGGGAAACGCCTGGAGAGACTTTTTCTGGTTATAAACCCAGTCGATCACTTTCGGAATATCGAAGCCATTTTCGCTGTACAGCCCGCCATCAATGTCGGCGAGTCCAACTATTTTGTAGCCGGCCTTGTGCATCAGATCCGCCGCCATGGAACCGACGTTACCGAAACCTTGAATCACCACGCGGCATCCCTGTTTCTTGATGCCAAGCTTTGCCAAAGCTTTGTCGCAGCAGATCATCACGCCACGGCCGGTAGCTTCCTTGCGGCCGCGAGAACCGCCCAACTCGATAGGCTTGCCAGTTACAACCGCGGTGGTGGCTTGGCCCGCATGCATGGAAAAAGTATCCATCACCCATGCCATGGTTTGTTCTCCGGAGCCAACATCAGGAGCGGGTACGTCGCGCTCCGGCCCGAGCCAATTCGCAAGTTCCGCAGTGTAACGCCGCGTGACTCGCTCCAATTCACCGCGCGACATCTTTCCTGGGTCGCAGATAATGCCGCCTTTTGCGCCGCCGAACGGGATATTCACGACCGCACATTTCCAGGTCATCCATGCGGCCAACGCGCGAACCTCGTCAATGCTGACGTCAGGAGCAAAGCGAATACCTCCCTTACCGGGGCCGCGAACCGTGGAATGCAAAACACGATATCCGATGAAAACTTCAAGGGCGCCGCTATCCATGCCCACGGGAATGTAAAGAGTAATTTCCTTACTGGGATATTTCAGATAACGGTAGATACCCTGCTCGAGGCCAAGTTTTTTTGCGGCAATTTCAAAACGCGCCTCGGCATTCTGGTAGACATTCAGCAGTTCTTCGGATTCCGTAGCATGCGACATGCGAAATTCTCCTTCGAATATCGTACGCGCGTTTTACGCGCATCCGCCCTTCAGGGCATCTGGAAAGGGTGACATTGCACAACTTGGCCCAGCTAGTCGTGCAGTTGCGATTTGAAAAGCCAGCGCAGGAGGATTTTTGGCGGCCTACCCAACCGCAGTCGTTCCGCGAATGGCCAGGCCGCAGTATACGAACCCGGCGGCGTTGCCGCAAGCTATTCGCGTCGCGGGCATGCGTGAATGCAAACAGAAAATGAATCAGCCGCGGATCAGACTTGCGCGGGGCTGGGAGTGAAAGGAATGCGCGGCCGCTTGCCGGAGCCGGCAACCAAACGGTTTCCAAGCTGAAGTAGCGGAGCTTCTATGTAGTGGTAAAGCAAATATGGGAAGCCGGCGGCATAAGCGCAAAAGACAAGCCACTTCAGGACAACTGGAAGTTCATGCAATTCCTGGAACGCGAACCAGATGCAAATAAAATGCGTGAGGTAAATGCCATAGGAATAACGGGCGATTACCTGGCAAATTTTTTGTAAAGCAGGGAAACGCATTTCTTTACACAGCGGCCAGAGCAACCCAAGCACGAGGCAAGCCAGCCACCCGCGTTTGGGCGTCGGATGAGCAAGATAGAAGGCGGTGGCCAATGCCAATGCAATGATCCATACGAAAGATGGAAGGGTTCGGCGGAAACGTGTCGACAGCTTATAGGCCAATAACCCCGGCAAGAAACATGGAAGGTACAGGAGGATATCGGGAATACCAAACTTTTCAAGGCGGTAAGAATTCATCGCGAGAAAAACGGAACAAATCCAAAGGGCAAGAAGTGGCACCCAGCTGCGAAGGCGCAAGGCGAGGAGAAATAGCGCCGGCAGTACCAGATACATTTGAAGTTCATAGGGAAGGCTCCAGAGCGGAGCAAGGATGGATTCGGTATGGGTTAAGTTCTGAATGAGAAGCAGATTGGACAGCAGACCCCGCCAACCCAATTGAACGTAAAAAAAGTGTCCATCGCGAAGATGGCCGACGGGCAGCATGCAGATTCGCGTTACCAGGACAATGAAAATGCTCAGCGGCAAGATTCGAAAAAGGCGGCGTGCCAGGAAGGGTAAAAAAACCGGATGGCCTGGGTTTCGCGCGCGCTGTCGTTCCAAAGAGAACATCAATACGGTGGTGGTGTGGACGAAAAAGATCAGAACGCCCCAATGACCAAGCCCATAAAGGTGCAATCGGCCGACGCTGTGTTGGCTTAGCTGAAAATAGAGCAAGAGGTGAAATACCAGGACAAAAAGAACCGCTGAACTTCGCAGGAAATCTAAATTTGAACTTTCTCCGGTAAAAGTGTCTTTTGAAGGGTCTTTGGAGCCGTTAAGGGGCGAGAACAGCGGCACCGCCTTACGGCGCAGAATACTCAAATAGCCGTGGTTTCGACGATCTGAGACCCGCAGTTTGGCATTAACTTCTGTAAAATCATCAACTTCTGCTGGATGATCAATACCGACAGATTTACTCAGCACTGCACCCTCTACTGCAAGCGGAATTGCAGAGTAACAGTTAGATGCTTGCTGGGAGGGTTTCTACTGCAGTGCTGCAACTATTGCAAGCGGAATTGCAGAGTGACAGTTAGATGCATGCTGACTGGGTTTCCGTTGAGCATGGCGGGCTGATATTTCCACTGACGCAAGGCGTCCATCGCAGGCTGCTGCAGAAGGACAGGGCCGGAAAGGAATTTCATGGTGGTAACCCGACCATTTGCATCGATAAAGGCGTCAATCTTTACATCGCCCGAAACATGTTGCGATTTTGCCAACCCGCTGTAGACGGGCTGGACCGAAGAGAGCAGCTTTGCGGGAGTGACATTGCCTCCTATCGCCAAAGGAGCTGTAGGACGTACTGGCTGGCCGGTCGCACTGCCGAAATTCGCGCCCATCGCCGCCGCTGAGGGCATATTTTGTTCAAACGCCGGGGCCGCGACACTGTCTTGTATCGAAACTCTCGCTTGAGGGACCGGAGCGGCGAGGTGCAGTTTACCCAAGGAAGCCACTTTGGGCTGCGAAACTGGTGGCGGCGCCGAGGACACTGCAGCGTCGCCCGCGAGTCCCGGAGCAGGTGGATTCTTTGCAAAAGATGAGTCATTAGGCGCGGGTTCAGCCTTCAAGGGGTCCACTTCTGCGGTGCTTGCGGTGACTAAAGGCCGCGAAGAAACGGCGACACTGCTTGGCGACGGGGTGGCGGCCTTCGGAGTTGAAACCGGAGTATTGGACGCGGCAGCAACAGTTTTTGAAGCCGGCTCCTGGAAATACCAGTAACCTCCAGCAGATAGGGCCAAAACAGCGGCGGCAACGCCGATCCAAAGTCCATTTCTTGACGAAGGCGCTGATTGCAGGTTTCGTCCCGATATTCCTTCGGTAAGCGTGTTCTCAAAAGCGCTGGTGGCTGAGTCTTGAGCTTCAAATGAAGAGTCCGAAACAGTGTCCACCGCTTGGGCCACGGCGGCCGATTCTACCTTTGTAGCCGGTTCCGCTGAGCGATTCACAACCTGAGTTGGGGCGACCTTGGGCATCAGCCAGGCCGGCATTTCGATTTCTCCTGATTGCGCCTCTGTTGCGTCTACTAAATGGCTTGCAGATGGCTGTGGCAAATTTTCAATTTTAGTTTCTGGAACTACAATCGGCGGAGCCGGCGCATCCGAGACTTTGCCGGAAAGAGACGGGGTTGCGGAAATTTTCGACGAAACGTCTTCGGAGGAATTGGCGGAGTTTTGATCTGCATTGACGAGATACGAAGCAAGGTCCTCGAATGCGGGTATTTTCAGCTCAGGTTGCGGCGTGGTTTTCGGTTGAGTAGTGGACTTCGCCGGGGCTGGCAGTGTCGCAGTAAGTTCGGCTAACAGCTCATCCAAAGATTTGGCAGCTTGCTCCGGCATCGAGGCCGGCACGGCTGTCTTGTTGGCAGTAGGAATCTTCGGGGCAACAGTTGGCGGCGCGAACGGAAAAGAATCGAAAGAATAATCGCCCGCGGGAGATTCGACCGCAGGAGCGGCCGCTTCAACAGGCTTTTGAAATACTGCTGATGGCGGTTCGGGTTTTTTCTCGAAATGCAAAGAGGTAGTCGAAGGAGCCGCAGGAACGGATGAAACGATGGGAGTGGGTTCTTTGACAGGACCAATCCGGTCCGTGGGAAATCGCACGCCCCAGAAGCCGACTGACGGTTCCGTGAATTCGATTTCGACGTATCCACTTACATTGCGGTACGTTTTGGATTTCACCACCTGACACACTACTTCGCGTTTGGTCTTTTGATTGGTTAAAAAAAGGAGTTGGCCGGGGGCAACTGGAGCGTTAAGTCGAATGACGGCGCCATTTCCAAGCACTAGAACTGTCTTTGTAGTTTCCGAGAAGGGTTCGCGGGTGTCGGTGCCATCCAAAGTGCGCGCGCCGTTGACGGATACGGGGACCTCAAGAGCGACGGGTTGCACACGGCCAGCGGTTTCCGCGCCGGGGCGGTAAGCGGTGGGCATCTGAAGCAACGTGCTTTTGTCACTCTTGGAGATTACAGGGGATCCGGGGACTCCCGTATCTTTGACAATAGGTGGCATGGCGTACTCGCTTACAAAGATTTGCGGCAGGCCCGTCAAAACACAGGTGCTTCGACCGCTTTCTCATGGTGTTCCCCGGTCGAACTAGTGGGCTATGGTACGTCGGTACTACGATGGAAACATTTACAAATCAGACACAAACGGGCGGCGGCTTATGTGACCGTTTATATTAAGGGTGGCTTGAAGCGGTCATCAATTTCCACTTGATATCCGGTAACAATTTTGTTGGTGGCATTGGCCATACCAATGACCGCTTGCAGCTCCTTGAACATAGCGTCGGTCATACCTTTATTGCGCGCGGAAGCAGTGTGGGATGCGATGCAATAATGGCAATTGTTGGTGACGCTGACGGCAACGTAAATCAATTCTTTTGTGAGCGGATCAAGAGCGCCCGGAGCCATGATTTGTTTCAAGCTTTCCCAGGTGCGTTTGAGTGCGGCCGGATCATGGGCAATTGCCTTCCAGAAATTGTTGATCCAATCGGTTTTGCGGGTAGCCATGATGTCATCGTAAATGGCTCTAACTTCGGGCGAGGCGTCTTTATACTCGATGAGGCCAAAGGTTGACACGGCGAACTCCTGTAAAAGATTCGTGCGTTGCTATGAGAACGTTAACAGGAACAGGATAGGCCTTCCACATACTAAGAATGGCCGGCGGAAAGCGGGTCCGGCCCCGAATTTAGATTATCGCGGCTATTGAACCGCTATAATGCAACGGACTTTTGCCGTTGATAGCTGGCTCGGAGACTCTGTGCGCATCTTTAATAGTAAAAATAGATGGAATCGTCGCAGCAGCTTGATCCTTGCGACAGCGGCGATTTTAGCGTGGCCGTACGGAGTTTCCTCACAGACGATTCGTGTGGACACTTCAGCGGCCCACGCGATTCCATTCGATCCAGACGAGGCGCTGGGCACTTCGATTGATATTTTGCCGACGGCGCTGGTCGATAGTGTTTACAGTGCACCTATCTTGAAAGAATCGCTTTCCGCCGGTTGGGGGCCGATCACGTACCGGCAAAATACTGAATTGACCACAAGGGCGTGGCATTGGAATCCAAACGGAAAATGGAGCGACGAAGCGCACCAGAGCGGATACTTCACAGGCAGCGTTGAAATGCGCGGGATGATTCGGCAATCCTTCGGGTATCAATTGCCACATCGCGGTTCCACGCATGGCGATGACAGCGAAAAGCAATTTTCGAGACTGACGGACGGTGATGCCGCCACCTACTGGAAAAGCAATCCGTATCTTACGAAACATTTCACAGGTGAAGACGACGCACTGTTGCCGCAATGGATTGTGGTGGAATTTCCCAGCGTCGTGGATATCGACGGAATTGAGATCCAATGGGCGAATCCTTACGCGCGAAATTACTTTGTTGAGTATTGGACTGGGGAGGACGCACTCAACAAGCAAGCGTCGGGAACCTGGACGAAGTTTCCGCACGGGGAGATACAAGGCGGCCAAGGCGGAAAAGGATTGATACGGCTGGCCGAATCGCCAATTGCAACGCGATTTGTGCGCATCGTGATGACGGAATCTTCGAATACGTGTGACACGCACGGCAGCAGTGACGTGCGAAACTGCGTAGGATACGCGGTCGCGGAGATTTCGCTGGGAAATTTTACAGCCGACGGGAAGTTCATCGACCTGGTGAAACATGCCCGGGGACAGAATCAGACCGCGACGCAGGTTTCTTCAACAGACCCTTGGCACACGGTTGTTGATATTGTGCCAAGCCGCGCACAAACAGGTTTCGATCTGTTTTATACCAGCGGCATCACCAACCACTTGCCCGCCATGATTCCGATCGCGATGGTGTATGCGAATCCCGAAGATGCGGCCGCGGAACTTGCGTATCTGGAAGCTCGAAAATATCCAATTTCCTACATTGAGATGGGCGAAGAACCCGATGGCGAGTTTATGCTGCCTGAAGATTATGCAGCGCTGTATCTGCAATTTGCCGATGCGCTACACCGTGTTGACGCAAAACTAAAACTCGGCGGTCCGGTATTTACGGGTGTGAACGAAGACATCAAATCCTGGCCGGATGCGCAGGGGCGCACGTCGTGGATGGGCCGGTTTCTGGCGTATCTGAAAGCTCACAGGCGATT
>Ga0209117_1000430_pt1 | contig 17965 bp, 23 predicted proteins | sample BlaSpr_A8_OM2_M2_FD_187978 | JGI IMG/M metagenome (GOLD analysis project Ga0209117, IMG submission 187978) | Forest soil microbial communities from Thunder Bay, Ontario, Canada - Black Spruce, Ontario site 2_A8_OM2_M2 (SPAdes) (version 2) | ecosystem: Environmental > Terrestrial > Soil > Boreal...
CTTTACTATCGGGAAACGGCATTTCGGGAATTTACCCGTACACGACCGATTGCTTGCGAGTGAGGGATGCTAAAGTGCGCAACCGGTCTCACGCTTCGGCAGGGCGGGACTACCGGAGAAATGGATAATCCATTTCAATCTCTGGCGAAAGCCTTTTTGTTCCGCATTGAGGGCACCCGCCTCCTTTCGCTGGTCCGCGATAACCGCAGGTGCATTCGATGTAGAACTCACGACGAAAGATCATTCCAAGCTTCTCTTGCCGTTTTCTCTCCTCAAGGCAAACGTCCCTACAGCGACGGGGGGTCAAGAATCCTTCAGCTGCAACGGATTCCGCCAGGTGGCGCATCTTTCGTTCTAAGTTCGTCTTCGGGAATTTCCCTTCAAGTACCCACTCTAGGATAGTGGCACGCCACAAATTGAGGCGCTCTCTATAAGGCGGTGGCACACGCTCGAAGACAGATGTAATTTCCTCTTTGGTTTTGGCAATTTCCAACTTGCCCCAGTCCATCTGGTTGTTGCACAACTCTAAGATCTTAAGAAGCTCGTTCGCAGCCCGCAGAACATTTTTGGGATGAATGCGACGCTTGCGCCCCCGCGTTTTTCCGGATGTTGTCAAGGCTGTATTTGCGCTTTTTTGGCCGGATCTCAATTTCACGGAAATACCCCGAGAAACAGGGGGTGAATTTTGCGGAAGTTTCCGATGTTTGGCCTTTAATTTTGCGGAAGGCTTTTGTCGCTTCGTTGGTCGTGGCACCAGTGGTTCCTGAAACCCGTGAGAAAGTAATCGAAGTTAAGAGAATCTTCGCTCTGAAAGTATAGAGCATTCAAGGGCGTGGGGCACACGATGAAGTCACTGGAATTGAAACCGGAAGACCTGCCGATTACGGTCAAGCTCAAAACCCAAGACGGAACGAAAGTCTACCTTCTGCTCGGGACGAAACAGGGGAAGCTTCTCCTGAACAAACCAACGGGGGGCGGATAGCCAAAAAACAGAATCGGTAGCCAGCTAGCCCACGGCCAGCCAGTTCGGGACACGGGGTAAAGCCAGCCAATGTTCGAATTGGCTGGCTTTTCTTTTTCTATGCGAAACGAAAACGAACCTGAATTCCAACCCGGCTCCCCGATCCAAGACCCGCCCTCCTTACAGTGCGCCGTCTGCGGGACACCAGCTAGGACTCGCTTCTGCTCTCGCTCCTGTCGGCTGATTGCGAAAGTGCGTGCGACTCGAAGCCGAAGGCCATTGAAAGATCACGTCTGTCAGTGCGGTCACTGCGGAAAATCGTTTCCAATTGGCAGAAAACGAAAAGTCTTACCTGAAAACTTGAAGCGCGGGGCTACGGATGGGCACTAGGGAAACCGTATTGCCGCAAACGAATGTGACGGGTCTTGCTCGGGAAGGCGGGGTTTGTATCGTCCCGAACAATCTGCCTGAGACCGTGAGCCGCGCAAATGTATGTGCGCTATCTCCAGGCGAGGCCGAGGCTCTTCGAGAGTTCTTTCTGTTGTTGAACGAATGGAATGAAGCGGAGGGTCATCATGGAGACTGAAATCAAGATCGACTTGGCGCTGGTGAATGCCAAAGCCCCTCTTTGCGCGTTGGCCGATGTGATTCTCCGCTGGCCCGGGGGAGATCTCACAATTCGCCGATGTGCTGTGTTTGAAAAGCAGGGTGAGCCCGCATGGGCCACTCTTCCTCGTTTGCCTATCGAAAAGAACGGCAAGAAAACCTATTTTCCCCTACTTGACCTGTCACGAGACCTCAAACAGCGCGTCCTCGAAGCGGTCCTTGCTGAGTACGAGAGGAAGCATCATGCGCGTTGACAACACAAGTTCCCCTGGTATCTCGGGCCATAAGTGCGGGCTATGTCGGTGGGACCTGACAAACCGCGACTGCGTACGGCAGGAGATGCCAGGGGCCCCAACTGCCGGGGCTGGATGTAGAGGTCCCGCTGGGAAGCTGAGGGCTGGGAAGGGGTCGCCGAAGGCGGCCCCACTTAATTCAATCTTAGTGACTAAGTGTTCTGAAAGAAGTTGGTGAGTCATGGATCTCCTGAAAGAGGCCTACAAAGTTTGGAAGAATCCGCAAACCCCGGAAGAGCCGCCCCGGTTTATGGGCGGCTTCTATCCGCCCGCCGACCAAGCCACGTTCATCCACGCCGATCTGAAGGCGTTGGGGTTTCCGCCTGGGGATTACACCGTCCGCATCCCTGGCGAAGTACGACAGCGCTACGCGTTGCCGAAATGGCAGATGGTGAAGGTGGGCGAATGAACGTCCTTGAGGGTTTCGCATCCGAGGCTCAGGCCTGGGACATATCCCTGGGTGACCGCTTTGAGCTGGAGACGCTCTGCCGCCCGAGCCTGAAACCCCTCGAAAAGTTTACCGACGAAGATCACGCGGAGTTCGAGTTTCGGAGCCAGGTCGCTGAGGCCTTGATGTTGTGTGGTCTAAATGGCAAGGCCGCTCGGTACCTTGACTGCGCGAGAAAAGGAGTCGTTCTGCGGTGCAAGGGCGAGGAGCAGCATGAGTTCTTGTCACCCATGTACTGCGATCTCAGATTCTGCCCACGTTGCGCCCCTCGAAGGTTTGCCCGGCTTTACGCAAAACATTCCGCCGTTCTTGACTATATCCATCGCCACCCTGTGCGCGGGTTCCGTCTTCGAGGAATTACACTGACGAGCCGGAACACGGGCGAGCTTACGACGGAGCAAATCAAGAAATTCAACAAAGATGTTAAGAAAACGCTCCGGCTGTTGATGAAGGGAGTGAAGGGGTGGGGTGCGATCTGGGTCAATGAGGTCGGTTTCAACAATACCAACCTGCATACGCACGTGCTGATGTATTGCCCCTATATCGAGAAAGAAGAGCTTAAGACGATCTGGCAGAAAGTCTCTGGGCACGTCGTTGCTGGGATAAGGCAGTCCCAGCTCATCGGCCCTAAAGCCTTGCTTTACATGCTCAAGTACGTTTCCAAGCCTCCCAGCGATGATCCGGAAATGATCGGCAAGCTCGAAGTCGCTTTCCACGGCACCCGGAGAGCGCATGCGCTCGGGCTTTTCTATGATTTTGCAGAGGGAGATGAGGACAACCTGCAAAGCGAGTGGAAGAACTGCCCGCTGTGCGGTGCTGCTCTTATCAGGGAAAAGGGCATTTGCTCGGTCCAGGAGCTTCGCGCACGTGCACTGCGGTCCATTTCAGAGTGTCGCGCCGAAAGGAGAAAAAATAAATGCGTGAACTAAGTTTGAAGCAGGATTCCGCCAACGTTAACGTTACGTTGGTCCCTCTAGGGGCAAAGCCGGAAGATTTTCGAGGGAAGGAGTTTCCGTGCCCGCTGTGCGCGGATGGTCTGGCAATACTCACCTCTAAGAGGGGAAAACCGTACTGCGTCTGCAACTCATGTGGGATTCAACTCTTCTTTCGCGGGAGGACAGGCATTTCCCGTCTGTTGCAAATGGTCAGGAACGAAATTCTAATTCCAGGCAAGGCAGACAGGGCGGATTACGGAATTGCCCTTTTTGATCGTTTGCAGCAATTGAAGTCACAAAAAGAAGAGTTGGAGGAAAAGCGTGGACTCATATTCCGTGATTCTGATGTGGAAAACGCCATTCAAATAGTTGACTCGGAAATTGAAACGGTGCAAGGTGAACTCGCCAAAGTGGCTGGTATAAAACAAAGGGAAACTAACAAATGAGAGAAGCGGTTCTGTACGCCCGGGTGTCCAGCAAGGATCAGGAGCGCGAGGGCTATTCTATCCCTGCACAGCTGAAGCTCCTTCGAGAATATGCCCAAAGAAACGAATTCAAAATCGTGCGCGAATTTCTCGATGTGGAGACTGCGAAGGTTGCCGGGAGAAAACAGTTCGGGGAGATGTTGATTTTCTTTCCGAACAATCCTGCCTGTCGTGTGCTCATCGTCGAAAAAACGGACCGCTTGTACAGGAACTTCCGTGACTGCGTGACCCTGGAGGATCTGGACGTTGAAATCCACCTGCCAAAGGAAGGCCAAGTAATCAGCAAGGATTCAAAATCTCAGGCAAAGCTAGTCCACGGTATCCAGGTCGTTATCGCTCGAAACTATATAGAGAACCTAAGGGAGGAAGTTAAGAAAGGGATGCGGGAAAAGGCTGAGCAAGGTATCTATCCGAGCCGCCCGCCTTTTGGTTACCGCAACAACATCCTGGAGCGCTCCATAGAAATTGATGTCGAAAAAGCTCCCCTAGCGCGGCGAATGTTTGAGCTTTACGCATCGGGGAAATATTCACTCTCCAGCTTGCGCGAGGCGCTGAGAATTGAATCGCGGCAGTCTTTCCCCAAGGGGTACTTGCAAAGGCTTTTGACGAATCCTTTCTACAAGGGCCAGTTCGTTTGGCAAGGCAAGATATTCAGGGGCACTCACACTCCTCTTGTGAGCGAAGAACTATTCGAACGGGTACAAGCTGTTTCTCGCGGGTACAACAAGCCGAAAGTCCAACGGCGGGAGTTTGCGTTTCGCGGGCTACTCACGTGCGCGTACGACAGATGCGCGGTGACAGCGGAGATCAAGAAGAACAAATATACGTATTACCGTTGCACGGGTAGTCGCGGAAAGTGTGATCTACCATACATGCGAGAGGAAGAATTAGGGGAGAAGCTGGGCCAGACCTTGAAGAATATCTACATTCCGGATGATGTGCTGGCTCAATTGGAAAAAGCGCTGCTTGCCGATACCGGCCATCAGGAACGATCACAAAAACAGCAGCATGAACGATTGGAGCAGCGCCTGGGCTTCGTGCGCCAAAGATTTGAGCGGGCTTACATGGACAAGCTGGATGGCAAGATCTCCGAAGAGTTCTGGGAAAGAAAGGCGGTGGAATGGAATGCAGAGGAAGAGCAGATTCAACATGCGATGCGGGGTTTGGAAGAGGTCAAACCGGAACGCATCCTAGATGGGATCAAAATCTTAGAACTCGCGAATAAGGCTTATTTTCTATACGTTAAGCAAACTCCGGAGGAAAAAGCCAAATTGCTCAGAATGGTGCTTTCGAACTGCTCGGTAGACGCCGTAAGTCTTTATCCTATCTACAGAAAGCCGTTCGATCTGATTTTCGATAGAGCGAAAATTAAAGAATGGTGCGCCCGGGGGGATTCGAACTCCCGACCTTCTGGTTCGTAGCCAGACGCTCTATCCAGCTGAGCTACGGGCGCAACGTTGAAGAAATCTTAGCACAGGCGCTCATCGAGCTTCCAGCCTTCGCCGGAATTATCGAATCAACCATAGAACTACATTTTTTGTTTTCACGAAAATATTTTGCACGCGCAAAAAATTTCGCCCGCACAAAAAAATCCCGGATCGCTGGGGGGAGCGACCCGGGGTTGGGGTACTGCCGAGGGGGGTCTGAGGTAAACTCGTTTGCGCCTTACTGGTGCGTCACTTCGCCCTGATGCACCGCCATCTGGCAAATTTTTCTTAATTCCTCGTACGTAAAATAAATTTCGACTTCTTTGCCGGATTGTTCCCTATGCCCTAATCCACACTCAACCGACATTCGGCCCAATTCCTCCACCGGAATTCCCAGCAGAAAAGATGCTCGCGCCCGGGTTACGTATCTCGCCACGCCTTCCTGATTCATATGAATTCTCCTTAGATCGGGAGTAGCGCCATCGCGTCTTCTTCAACCGCCAAAATCATGGTCTTATATATGTCCACGTCCCAAGCGTCGCCAATGCGCATTCGCACCGTTTCGCCGGCTTCCTTCAGCAACCTTCCGCGTAGCGGCACTTTGATGTCCCCCAGCGCCACCTGCAGTACCACCGCATGCCCCATCCAGACCTGATACGCCGTGTCCATTATTCCCTCAGCGGCGGCAAGTGTGAATTCCCCGTCGCAACGTTGCCCGCCGCAACATTGTTAGATTCGCTCCAGCCCACGTCGCTCGCAATGGTACAGAGAGGGTACCGTCCTGGTAAGCTCGTACTGTTAGCCGTTTAGACATGAAAAAACGCGCCCTGTTCTTCTAGGCAGTACCACCGTACGGTTTTTTGTGACCCGCGACCCATTCTCTCCAGCCGCATGCTCATACCTGATGACTCCTCGTCTACGCGTGTCGCTATAATCCACTCTTCCTGGTGGCTCGGGATTTGCGGCGGTTTGCTCGTCGTCTGGATTGAATCCGGAGAAAATCTCTTTCTTTTCTGCTACCGTATCGGGTGGGGTGCTTTCACCGCGATGAGTTCTAACTCGTCTTCCCCTTAACCCGCTCGCAAAGGATCCTGGCCGATTGTTCGAATCCATCCGTCACCTGCTCCACTATATTTTCAATGTTCAAGAACTGATTCATCAAGCTGGTCCTTGGGCTCCTCTCGTCGTTTGCGTGATTGTTTTCATTGAAACCGGCTTTTTCGTTGGTTTCTTTCTTCCCGGCGATTCCCTGCTGGTAACCGCTGGAATTTTTGCCGCCGCTGGGGATATCCCCCTTGCCAAAATGCTTTTCCCGGCTATGCTTTGCGCCATCGTTGGTGATCAAGTTGGCTACTGGATCGGACACGCCGCCGGCGCTTCTCTTTATAAGCGCAAAGACTCTTTTTTCTTCAAACGCCGCCATCTCGAGCGCGCGCGAGATTTCTACGATAAGTATGGTGGCAAGACCGTTATCCTCGCCCGTTTTGTTCCCATCATTCGAACTTTTTGTCCCCCCGTGGCTGGGGCCGCCGCGATGCCTTACACCCGCTATCTCTCATACGACATAGCCGGCGGCATCCTCTGGGTCGGCAGCATGATTTTGGGTGGATATTTCCTCGGTCACCTGATTCCCAACATTGGCCAGCGCATCCATTACGTTATTGCGGTCGTCGTCGTTGTTTCCATTCTGCCCGCAGTCATTAGTGTTTTGCGTTCCCGTTCTTCCGCCTCTGCCTCGCACGGCGGAACCCAGCGCAAATCGGAAAAAGGCTAAACATGCCGGGCCAACCTCGTATTAGCACCATCATCTTTGATATCGGACGTGTCCTCATTCGCGTCGATTTGCAGCGCGCCTTGCAAGGACTTTCCGAAGGCATTTCGCTTTCCCCGGAAGAAGTATGGTCTGCTATCCAAAACGATCCCCACTGGCTCGACTGGCAACAGGGCCGCATTTCCGCCCGAGACTGGCATCTGCAACTTACAAAACGTCTGGCGACACCGCTTACGTTCGAACAGTTCACCGCTGCTTGGAATCGATCGCTGGATCCGCAGCCCATTCACGATCTGGCCTTTTTCGAAGCCCTGTCGAAAAAATATCGCTTGGGTCTGCTCTCCAACACCGACGCCATACACGTCGCTAAACTCGAAGCTACCTATGATTTTTTCCGGTATTTCCCTTCTGCCGTCAGAACCTATTCATGCGCAGTCGGCACCTGCAAGCCTGATCCTTTGATCTACCGCGAAGCGCTCCGCGCTTGTAAAGCCCGTGCCGGAGAAACGCTCTATATAGATGACATCCCCGAATTTGTTGAAGCCGCCAAGCGTCTGGGTATGTCCGGCGTAACCTTTACCTCCCCAGAGCAACTTTATTCGGATATGCGATCACTCGGTCTGTCGTGGTGAATATGAGTCAGGTTCTGTTACATTCGTGTAAAGATTGCTAGGACTAGTACTTCATCATGTTTCGCGTGCACTTCTAACCCCAGTGTTGTCAGTTTTATAATCCCCGTTCCGTCAACACCCCTTTGGTGTCGCACGTGCTAACTTGGAAACTACGGCTTCCGCCAATCGAATTTCATTCCCCATATTGGGGTGAGGAGAACAAGATTTATGTCTGAAGATTACAAAGTTGAATCAACAACCGTCCGCGAAACACCCAGCTGGCACTTGCCTGCCCTGATTGTTCTCGGACTGATCGCGCTCGGCGGCTTGGGCTTTGGATGGAATGCATCCTCTAAACTGGAGGCCACTCAGCAGTCCGTGACTACCCAGGTGAAGACCATGCAACAGTCCGTTGAGCAAGATATCGCTTCTTTGAAAGACCGCATTGCGCAGGACGAGAAAACCAATACCGAATCGCAAGGCGACTTAAAAGTCGTGACCGATAAGCTCAAAATTACTCAGAGCCAGCTCAAGAAGGCGCGTCTGGAAGCTTCGCAGCTGAATGACGCAACTTCACAAAAGCTGACCGCACTGGACACAACTTTCCACTCTGAGCTGGCGACTAAGGCAGCCACTGATGACGTAAAATCTGTGGACACCAAAGTAACCAAGGTGAGCACCGACCTCGACGAGACCCGCAACGACGTCAAAATGGCTCGCAGCGAACTAGGTACACTGATCGCCCGTAACCACGACGAAATCGACGCGCTGCGCCGCCAAGGCGAACGCGATTATGTCGAATTCACCATCACCGGCAAGAACAAGCCACAGAAGGTAGGCAACGTTACCGTCGAACTCAAGGGCGTAAACGTGAAGCGCAACCAGGCCAGCCTCGCCATGACCGTGGAAGACAAGCGTTTTGAAAAGAAGAATCGTGCACTCAATGAACCTATCTTCTTCTACGTTTCCGGTTCTCGTGTGCCCGAGGAAATCGTAATCAACAAAATCGGCAAGGACACCGTTAGCGGCTACATCAGCACTCCGAAGGCGGGCGTCCAACAGCCCCAGGCTTCGGCATCCGCTAAGTCCGGAAATTAAAAAAGCATCTGACAAGCCACTGTTCCGCTTGTTCAGAAAGGCCGGCTGGATCGAAAGATTCCAGTCGGCCTTTTTTCTTGGCCGGTCAACCATCTGTAATTCGCGTCCGCGCCGCAATTTCCGTTAAACTGCCCGTACCGGAGCTTTCTTGCGTCAGACTTCCTCAATCCTCTACATTGCGGTCGATTCGTTAATCCCTTCGCAGGGCCCCGCGGCTGCCGGTTTTGCGGAGTTCACCGCTGAGCTCGGTCTCCGTGGCATCCCCGCCGTCTGGCTTACCAACCGCTCCCGTTTGCAGTTTGACGCCCCACGCCGCAAGTTCTCGCACGGCCACCCTTTCATTGCCGAAGCGGGCTGTGGCGTTTATCTTCCCGAAGATTATTTTCATCTGCGCCCAGATTCGCCCACTTCCCGCAACAAAAAGTCTCCGGTTGTTCGTTTAGGAAGGTTCACTTGCATCCCGGTGGCAGAGCTACCGCCCGCCGCTTCCAACGCCTTGGACGCTCTTTCCCGGGATACCCAGGTACCTGTCGTAAATATTCGTTCGTTGTCCCCCCGGGAGCTCCTGCAAAACTCGGGCCTGCCCTCGTCCGAAGCGGAATTGGCGCGACAACGTGATTTCGATGAGCTCTTTTTTTTCGCTGGCGCCTCTGACGCCGCTATCGAGGTATTCCTTGAGGAATCCCGCGCCCGTAACTTGCAGCTTCGGCAAAACGGTGCTTTCTGGTCTCTTGCCGTCGGCGCGAGCGTCCAGGTATGCATCCGTGAATTAACCAAACTGTTCGATCGGGCTCTGCGCTACCACGCTGAAACGGTCGCCATTGCCACAGCCGATCTGGCGGAAGACCTGTTTCCCAACTGCGAGCGTCGAATTCTTTTGACCACGCGTAAGCAAACAAGCGCCCCCACCGGCGCGGCGCAAGAAATTCCCCTACACTCCAGCGACGTCTGGGAGCAAATTCTGGAGAATCTAAGTCCGCCAAAATAGTTTGCAGAGTGAACTAAAATTCTTCATTGTGCTAATTTCTCGGCGTCGCGGGAATCGCCGAGGGTGAGAATGCAAAAAGAATTGCATCGGACTGCAAAATTCCCAATGATTTGCGGTTCTGATAGTCCCGGTACCCCATTGGTGGCGATGATTAATTTGGTCTCCCAATTGCCTTAAGAAAATGAGTGGGCTGAGCGGAGTCTTGTCGGCTCATGATAGGAGACCCTTTACCATGGCTTGGTTCATTCGAAATTTCCGTATTCCCGCCTCGGAAACCAATATGGGTTTCGTTCTCGCGCTCTGCATTTTCACTCTCAGCGCTATGTCCATCGCCATCGTCTGGCAGGCACAGGTCATTGCCAGACAAAATATCCTCCTTCATCAATTGACTTCCCGATTGGGCAGCTGAAAGATCGACGAATTTCGCTTCCAATCGAACGCGAAAAAGCAAAACGGGGAGCCCATGGCTCCCCGTTTTTGTTTTGCTGTATGTACTTTCCCTCGTTTTTAAACGCTGGAAAGGAACGCACCGCAAAAGCGGTGTGATTAGCTGTACATCGGCTCTTGGCTCGGTGGAGTCATGCTCCCTCCAAAGCTCGTTGAGCTTGATCTTTTGTTTACTCCCGTGTTTTATCGTTCGCAAGCGAATGGAAAGAGAAATTCACAACTTATGAAACGGTCCCTGTGAATTTTGCAAACCTACTTCGTCACCAGCGTTTCGCGAAGCTGGTCTCGGCCCACGAACGATTTCATCGTTCGGAACCTAGCAAACATGTCCTGTATCTCGCGGTTCTGATATACCTTTTGCGCCGGAAGTAAAGGCGGCGTGGCGATAACCTGCAGCGTGCTCGAGTCCGCCACGCGATAACGCTGAAATCCTTCCGGCTTCTTGCTATGGAACATCGCAAATACCACGCCGCCGGAGCGCAACAATGCGGTTAAATGCGCCACCGTCTGCTTCGCCATTTCCGGTTCAAGGTAGTCCAGCACGTCCCACAACAATATGGCGTCGAAAGCTCCGGGCTCATATTGCAAATTTGTCTTCAAAAAGCGCTCTACCCGGCCTTCCGGCCCGCGCTCCAGATGGCTCGCTGCGGCGCTGTGCTGTTTTAATTGCGTCTCCTCTTCGCTCACAAAATTTTTCCATCCTCGCAGGATGTCCTCGGACGAAACCCGAAACCCGCGTTCTATGAAAAAATTTAGCGTCGTTTGCCACGCCGGCCCAAGATCCAAAAGCGTGCCTCGCCCTAAACCATCCAGGCTCCACATAAATTCTTTCAGCCCGTTGGAAGGACGATTGGTCTCATTTTTTTCCGGGGTGCGATTGGGTCCAACAGCGGCCAGCGCGACAGCGTCATTTCCACGCCCTCGATCGCCCGTCGCGATACCTCTCGCCGCCGGCCGGCTCGCCGTTCCCACGGCCATACCCAGCTTGTTCAGTATGCCCATCGTTTATTCCGCCGTTGTTCCGGCAGTTGCCGCATTCGCAGGGGCCGCGGTCGTCACCGGTCTCTGTGTATCCGAATTCTTGTTGCCGCTGCTCGCGCCTGCCGCAATGCCTCGCGCTTCGGTCGGCTTTGCCAGTGGTCTTCCCGTCTCCACTCTGCCGCGCAGCACTGCTCCGTCTTCAATCGCGATGCGCTCGCAGTGAATTTCCCCGATGATCTGCCCGCTGCTCCCGATCTGAATGCGCTCGCTGCCCACAACCTTTCCATCCACACGCCCGCGAACAATCACTTCGCGAGCTGTAATATCGGCCTTAACCACACCATTTGGCCCCACCGTTACGCTGGCATTTCCCAAATCCAGCTTTCCCTCAAGCTGTCCGTCGATAAACAAATTTTCTGATCCGGTTATTTCGCCCTTAATGCGAATGCCCTGGCTCACCGAAGCGCTGCTGCCCGAAGCATTGCCAGACGCGTTACCAAACGTGTTGCCCGGCGCCGGCGCGGTCCTCTGCGCTGGTGCCGCTGTTTCTCGTTGGCTTGCCTGGCTTGGATTCGGATTTACAGGGGCGGGAGTACTCACTGCGCTCGGCGAACTCTCCGACACTCCTGGGGTTTTCACATCGTCCTTCTTCCACATCGCGACACCTCGACGTCATCTTTGAATTTTCGAAGCCGCGTTTGCGCAGGCTGGAGGGAGCTGCGACTAAGAAGCTTGAACATAGTACAGCACTTAGCCCATGTAAAGCGAATTTCGACCTGCTCACCCGGATTTGTTGCCGCCTGAATCTATGCCACTTACCGCCCTCTTTTCACCCGAAATATCCTAATTCCCTTTCCCCCGCAGCTCCCACATCGCCACCGGCATCCCGCCGATTTCCCGCGCAAATTCCTTTACAGAACTGCGCTTTTCCCACCAGCGCTCGGGATCAAATCCCGCATCGTGCGCGCTGGCCACCCGTACCGCGCAACTCTTGCCGAAAACTTTTTCGAAAATGTACCGCGCCCGGCGCGTGTGATAGTTCGACGTAACCACAATCACGCTTTTCCAATTCCGCGCCGTCACAATCTTCAATAATCCTTCCGCCTCTTCCCGAGTGTTTTCCGCGTCATGCGCGTACCGCACGATGCTTTCCTTCGGGACGCCCCGCTCAATCAAATCATGTTCGACCAAGCTCGCCACGTCCGCGCCCGGCCGTAACCGTTTTCCGCTCGCCACCACCACCGGCGCAAGCCCCTGCCGAAACAGCTCCGTCGCCCGTGAAGCCCGGTCACCATAAAAATTGTCATTCCCCAGCACCAGGATTGCATCCGCGCGTTCCAGCGGATCTTCCACAATCCAGGATTGCGCGGCCAGGCGCATCAACGGATAGCGCGCCGCATATACGATCACGCAAAGCAACGCGACAAATGCAATAAACAACAGCGAAAAAAAAACTCCGCCCCTCTCGGCGTCTAGCTTCCCAGCAGCCAGCATTACGAATTCACCTCCATCGCCCGCAACTGCGCCGCCGCTACCTCGGGTGCGATGGAGCTGAAATAAACCTCCTTGATACTGTACGATTTGCTGCGCTTTTCTATAATTGGCATGATTTCGATATGCCAGTGAAAGTCATCAGCTAAGGTTTTCCAATATCCCGCCAGCTCGCCTTTTTTGCTCCGCGTATTCGGCGCGGTATGCACCACCAAATGAAACGCCGACGCCACTTTCTCCAGTCGCCGCAGCACTCTGCCCAATAGCGCGGCTAGATGCCGCCGGTTCGCTCCGGCCCTCGGTTGTTCGAACAAATGATTGTGCTGCCTGTGCATCAGCCACACTTCAAACGGAACCCGCGAAGCATAAGGACAAAGCGCATAATAATCTCCTTGCACGTCCACGATGCGCTTGCCCTGCTTTTCCTCCTGCCTCACAATGTCGCAAAAAACGCAGCGCTCTCTGTCCTTGAACCATTCGTGCGCCGAGTTCAGCTCATACTTAATTCGCCGTGGCACGAAAATCGTCCCAGTCACCTGCGAATGCGCATGCGGCCACTCTTCTCCCGCCAGTGCCCCCTGGTTCTTGAATACGCTCACATACTTCAAGCGTTCATCTTTTTTCAAATCCGCAATCCGTGACGCCCACACCCCCAGCACTCGTTCAATTTCTTCGTCACTAAGTTGCGACATCCGCCTGTCGTGATGCGGCGTCTCCACCACCACTTCGTGCGCGCCTAGCGACCCCATCTTGTCGTAAATGCCTTCCGCCTGCCGTCCCGGTTCTCCTTCAATGCGATAAAGCGGGTCGGGATGCGGAATTACCCGTACCTGCCACGTTCCTTCCGCCGGCCAGCTCAAAATTGCCTTCTGGCTCTCCATCTGCGGCCCTTCGAACGGACAAACTCCGGTGTCAAGTCCTTCGCGTTGGCCCAGCACTACCCAGCTTTGTGTTACGGGATCCCTGCGTATTTCCATGAGTGCGTTGTAGTTTCTTTCCCGCTCCTCGAATTGTCAAGGCGGCCTCTCGCCTTTCTCATTATCCCCTTCGTCCTCTTCGCCGGCTCCCCTTCTCTGACACTGCCTATGTTATTCTCGGCCCGCCATGCTCGCTGACGATCACTTCATGCAGTTTGCGCTTGAGGAAGCGCGCGCGGCCGCCGCCGCCGGAGAAGTTCCCATCGGCGCGGTACTCGTCCTCGACGGAACAATTCTCGCTCGCTCCGGCAATCGCACCATTCGCGACACCGATCCCACCGCCCACGCCGAAATCATTGTCCTCCGCGAATCCGCGCGCACTCTCGGAAATTATCGCCTCGCCGGTGCGGCCCTCTACGTCACCCTCGAGCCCTGCATCATGTGCGCCGGCGCAATGGTTCAGGCCCGCATTTCGCGCCTCATCTACGGCGCCGATGAACCAAAAGGCGGCGCAGTTCGCTCCTGCTTCGAATTGCTTTCTGAGTCTCGCCTAAACCATCAGGTCGAAATCACTCCCGGCGTCCTTGCCTCCGAATCCGCCGACCTGTTGTTGTCCTTCTTCGCCGAACGCCGCCTCTAGCTCTCAATCATTGAAATTTCTTTATTTCCTAGCTTCTTAATTTTCCGGCTTCTCAATTTTCCAGCTTCTGAATTTTCTAGCTTCTCAATTCTCTAGCTTCTGAATCATCCGAGTTTCGGTCCGCAAACTCCAACAAGTTACTTCCGCCACGCATACTCCAGCACCGCTATTCGATTTACGCCGCGCACACGTTTAATGCTGCCTGCACGCGCCAATAAATGCGATCGCGCGAACGATTGCCCAACTTCGCCGCGCTCTGCTACGATGGAATTCCTCACCCGCGGAGAGGTGACTGAGCGGTTGAAAGTACTCGCCTCGAAAGCGAGCGTGCGGGAAACCGTACCGTGGGTTCGAATCCCACCCTCTCCGCCATTACAGTCCACTTTTCGTTTCAAATTCCGAATTGTTCACGTATCGAAGTTATATCAAAAACGCCGGGGCTTTCACACCGGCTAGCCCGGAAGCCTCACATCATTGGCGTAAGTCCTGATCAACGCCCTGACCGGACAATTGGAATGCCCCGAAGAGTGCGGTACTTGTCCGGTATCCGACTAATCGGATTTACCAGCCGCTGGCCCGCAAAATATACGGGCGCGATTGCCTTTGGCTGTTAGGGTGTGATACCTCTTCCTTAATGAGTTCCTTAATGAGGCCCGCGATTCGTGTACTTTTCCCAGCTTTTCTATTGCTGCTGGGATCCGCCGCTATTGCGGACAAGCCCGGTTTCTCTGGCTCGTACACGCTGACCAAGATCAAAGGCGGCAATTTTCAAGTAAAGAAGGGCAGCGTTTGGACAATGGACGTCGTTCAAACGGCGGCCGTAATCCAAGTTACAAAGGTGAGAAACGGAAAGAAATTCGTTAATACAATTTTGCTGGACGGTACAGAGGGCCTCTGCGAAGGCCTCGATGGGATTACCCCGGAAGGCATGACCAAGGTTGGTGGCAGGTGCAAGGGCCATTTTAAGGAAAGGTATCTTTACTTGGAGTCGTTTGTCGTTTTCCAAAGCAAAGTCAGCTGGCCTAAGCGGTTCCACGTAACGGAACGGTGGGAGTTATCGCCCGATTTAAAGACGCTAACGGTACGGGTTGACCTAGACATTAACAACGCTGAGAGTGGGCAAATCCTCTTCAATACCTTTCTACCTAGGTCCGAGGTTTACGCCCGAAACTAACATCAGGCCAAAGGAAGGACATTCGCGAAGTGGGCGAAACGGCGACGACATCCGGAATTTGTCTCCCAAGATCTGCGCATTGGAGAATTAAAAATGGCAGGACGACGCCCCACGCTTCTCTAAATATTTCTGGTGATATTCTTCCGCCTGGTAAAATGTCGCCGCCGGCGTGATCTCTGTCGCAATCGGCCGCTTCATTTTTTCCTGCCGCTCTTTCATGGACTTCTTCGCTGCCGCTTCTTGTTCCGCCGAATGAAAAAATATCGCCGTGCGATACTGCGTCCCAAAGTCCGGTCCCTGCCGGTTCACCTGCGTGGGGTCGTGAATCTCCCAAAAAACATTTAGCAACTTTTCATAACTTACTTTCGCCGGATCAAACGTCACTTGCACCACTTCCGCGTGCCCCGTTTCATCCGTGCACACATCCTTGTACGTCGGGTTTACAGTTTTTCCGCCGGCGTACCCGACCGCCGTCTCCACCACTCCCGGCACTTTTGCAAACGCCGCTTCAATTCCCCAAAAACATCCCGCTCCAAACGTCGCCATTTCCGTCATAAGCTTCTCCGAGTTTCCATTATCTCACTGCAAGCGCCATTATCGCACCGCATGCGTTAGATGCGTCTGCTGCCGCCTTCGACTCTCCCCCAGGCTCTCCCTCAAATAACCGAAGATTACTCCCGATTTGACCCGCTTCCCAATTCGCGAGACGATTATTGTTTTGCATGGAGCTCTCACAGTGGACTTTGGCCTGCAAGGTCGCGTCGCTATCGTTGCTGCCGCCAGCAAAGGGCTTGGCCGCGCTGTCGCTCAGGAACTCGCTAAAGAAGGCGCCGACATCGCTATTTGCTCCCGCTCTGCTTCCGCGTTGCAGCACGCCGCCGCGGAAATTCAGAAAATTTCGGGCCGCGAGGTTTTCCACCAGCCTGTCGACGTCACCGATCCCGCCGCGATTGCCGCTTTTGTCGCCGCCGTCGAAAAACACTTCAAAAAAATCGACATCTGTATCACCAATTCCGGCGGCCCCCCGTCTAAACCTTTTGCGGATACACGAATCGAAGACTGGCGCGCCGCCGTGGACCTGCTCCTCATAAGCGCCGTAACCTTCGCAAAAGAAGTTCTTCCCCGCATGCAGAAAAATCATTGGGGGCGTTTTATCACCATTACTTCCTATTCGGTCAAGCAACCGGTTGACGGTCTTTTGCTCTCCAATTCTATACGCGCCGCCGTCACGGGCATGGCTCGCACCCTTGCCAATGAGTACGCCGCGCACGGTATCACCGTAAATAACGTTTGTCCCGGCTACACCCAGACCGACCGGCTGCAGGAACTCGCCGCCATGCAAGCCTCGCGCACCGGCGCAACCGCGAAGGAAATCTTTGCAGGTTGGACGTCTCGCATCCCCGCCGGCCGTCTGGGAACACCAGAGGAATTTGCTGCCGTCGTAACCTTTCTCGCTTCCGAGCGCGCCAGTTACGTCAACGGCGCCTCCATCGCTGTAGATGGCGGCACAGTTCGGAGCCTTCTCTAAATTGTCTACGCTCGCTACTCGCCAATTAAAACTCTCTTTTCTTCCCGGCACTTTCGCCATTTGTAAATTTGCCGCGGGGACAAATTTTCCCGTTGACTATCTTCACAGCTCTTTCTTTTCCATCACCAAAACGGATAGCGAACTTTCTGTCGTTTGTCAGGAATCCGCCGTTCCAACTGACGTTATCGCCGAGCGTGGCCGCCTGGTCTTACGAGTCGAAGGCCCGCTCGACTTTTCGCTGACCGGCGTTTTAGCCTCGCTGGCAGCACCTTTGGCCGCCGCCAGCGTTAGCATCTTCGCTCTATCCACGTACGACACCGATTATCTGCTCATCGCCGAAAATGACTGCGCTCGCGCTATCGCGGCCCTTGAGCAGGCTGGCCACACTATTTCTCGGAGAGAAACCACATGAACCCGCAGTTCCAAATCCGCTCGCGCCACGTCAGTCTTTTTCTGTTCGCGCTGGCCGCTACCATCACTTCGTTCGTCGTTACTACGTCCATCCGCGCCGATGAGCCTTTCGCCCGCACTCGAGACTACGACCTCCAGCATTCCAAAATCTCTCTCTCCTTCGATTTGCAGCAAAAAAAGGTTATCGGCGACGTAGTTCACTCCCTCGTCATCCTTCGCGAAAATACCTCCAAAATTTCCTTCGACTCCGTGGGACTCAAGATCGAAAGCGTCACTCTCAATAAAGCCGCCGCAAAATTTGAAGCCACCAGCGACAAACTCAATATCCCGCTTCCCGCCGCGGCCAAAATCGGAGACAAATTCGAAATCGAAATTAAGTATCAGGGCAGGCCAAACAAAGGTCTTTACTTCATCCTTCCCGACAAGGATTATCCCGATCGCCCGCCGCAAATCTGGTCGCAAGGTGAATCCGAAGACACCCGCTACTACCTCCCGACCTACGACTATCCCAACGACCGCCTCACTACGGAAACAATTCTCACCGTCCCGGCATCCTGGCTCACCGTATCCAATGGAAAACTCGTCAGCGTTTCAGATGCCCCCGGCAGCATGAAAATTTGGACTTGGAAGGAGTCTGTTCCCAGTTCCACATATCTTTTCTCCATCGTCGCCGGTGAGTTCGACGAAGTGAAAGACTCCTGGCACGGTATTCCGGTCACGTACTACGCCCCTAAAGGCCGCGGCGATCGGCTC